>Ga0310695_10008331_pt1 | contig 16087 bp, 20 predicted proteins | sample RumenRJG_04DNA_FD_203882 | JGI IMG/M metagenome (GOLD analysis project Ga0310695, IMG submission 203882) | Bovine rumen microbial communities from Lethbridge, Alberta, Canada - RJG_04 (v2) (version 2) | ecosystem: Host-associated > Mammals > Digestive system > Stomach > Rumen | place: Canada...
GATAGCGCGTCCTGCGCAGAACCTTGCCGTTGTCGACGTTGCCCTCGATGGTCTGGATGGTCGCGCCGCTGTTGGACGTGATGATGCCCACGTGGTCTGCCTCGGAGGCGTTGTAGCCGCCTCCCGACCAGCTGAACAGGATGAGGTCTCCCTTACGTCCCTGCGAGACCTTGAGCAGCTTGCCCGCGCTCCGAGCAGCCGTGAGGAGGCCGCTCGTGCATGATGCTGTCGGGCATCCGACGCACTTGATGCCGAGCTGGTAGAGGCACCACGAGACGAACATGGCGCAGAATGGGACGCCAGTGGTTCCGAACCATGGGGAGCCAGTCAGCTCGGCATACCAGCGCCCGTACTTGGTGCCTTCGAGCGAATCTTGGTAGCGGTCGTATCCGAGCTGCGTGGATGCGAGCGATACCAAGGCATCTGCCGTCTTAGCCATCTTCCTCCTCCTTGTCGTGCTGGGACAGAATCTCGGCTTTCAAAGCCTCCCAAGCGTCATCGTCCGGAAACTCCGCGATGCTCCGCTCCAGGTCGAGCAGCTGCTCCAATTCCTCCGCGCTGGGCATCTCAGACCTCCTTAGCGGTGAGCTGGCTCACGCCGATGAGGATGCCGATGAGCGTCCCCACCACGTCGAGCGTATGGACTACCTGCTCAGCCATAGGCCATCCCCAGTCGGGAGCGAGAGCGCCATACGCCCATCCCAAGGCAGGTAGGCAGATGATGCAGAGCCACTTCAAGACTTGGTAAATCCTATCGGGCAGGAAATAGACCTTCTGCTCCATGGTTCCTCCTACTTCTCATGCCGAGCGAGGTAAGCGTCCGCATCCTCGCCCAGCAGCTCGTCCATGTACTTCTTCGTCTGGTGGTTGCCGCCATGCTTGCGGTACGTGCGGTAGGCGTCGACCTTCTCGTCGGTGCTGAAATGCTCGTCGTAGATGGCGAGTCGGCAGACCGTGAGCAAGGTAAATTCCGCCATGTCGCGGTCATCCTCGCGCTCGGCCTTGACCTTGCGCAGCAAGCCAGCGAGATAGCCAGCGATTGCCGAGAGCAGCGTCGGCACCAGCCAGCCGAGGATGTAGGGAGTCAATTCCATGTTGCCTCCTAGATGACCCAGCTGGTGTTGCCAGCCAAATTGGTACCAGTGCCAAGTGCAGATCCCGAGCGGTTGTAGAGCGAAACGTTGCCAGCTGTCGTGATATACAGGAAGCATCCGCTTCCTTTGCCCGACACGTTCGCCATGAGCGGCATGTAGATGTTCGTGCTCGGCCTCGCGCTGGAGCCGATGATGCCCGAACCGAGAGAGACGGACGAGCCGTCCGCCAGCGATGCGCTGACCTTGAGCTGGTAGACCGACAGGTTCACGACGTTGCCCTGCCTGCGCGTTTGGAATTTCGTGGCCGTGGCGTTGGTGATGCTCACGTCCCCCACGTTCACGGTGAGGTCGGTCGTGCCGCTCGGGAGCGTGAGCTGCCACGGGAAGGATGATGCCGTCGTGTCGTATGCGCTGATTCCATCGTTTCGGAGCAGGATGTAGACGCTGTGGTCGAGATAGTCCGTGTTGTTCGCGTTGATGACCTTGGCGCGCAGACCCCACATCTGGTTCGCGCCTAAGAAGCTCGCCACGGATGCGTCCATGCCGCTCGCATACCCGACTGCGCGTAGGTTCGCCCTTGCGTCGGCTGCGTTGTCCGCGCCCGTGCCGCCGTTTGCGATGGTGAGCGGTGAGCCGAGAGCCAGCGAGTCGGCCTCGATGCTCGGCAGCCTGATGAGCTTCGATGACGCCCGCAGCGAGTCCGCGAACGCCTCGGTTCCGATGTAGCAGATGCGCACCCTGTCCCCAGCGGCAGCGCCCATCGCCTGCTGCGCCGCTCGGATGCCCGAGACGGTCGCTCCGCCGACAGACGCCGTGATGGTGCCGTCATCCTGCACGGACACGACGGTTCCCCAGCGCCATCTCGCGGATGGGGATGGCTGCGTCGGCGCAAGCGCGTCGGCTATCGCCTGCGCAGCGCCCTCGACGTTGCCCATGCCTACCTCCTCACGAAAGAACGCAGCTCGGATGTGGTCATGCAGCCAGCCGAGCCGATGGCGATGCTCTGCGTCCGGACGAGGAACGTCCCGCTGATGCCCGCGCTGGGCCATTCGACGGCGACGACGTCCCCGACCCTCGCGGGGCAGTGGACGTGCTGCAGCGTCACTCGGTGGATGACCGTCTGGTTGGTCTCGAGCAGCTCGAGCGCCTTGGCGTTCGCCTGCGCCTGCGTGGCCGTCGAGTTGTACGTGTACTTGGCGACCCTGCGGCGGCCGATGCTGACGGTGGAGTACGGCGACGCGGGGTCGTCGTCCACCGCCCTGCCGATTGTGGTCGAGCCGTCGGTCTCGTAGATCGCGAGCACGACGTTGGCGACCCCGCGCGCGTCCAGCTCCTCGTCTGCCTTTGCCAGGAACGTGGCGTTGACGCCCTCCTCGAACGTCCAGACGGGCGCCCGGTCGGTCGGGTCCCGGTAAGGCTGCATCACGACGGTGCCGCGCTCGTCGGTCGATGCGGAGGCGTACCCCGCGAGCCGCAGGAGCGCGTTCACCGCGTCGAGCTTGGAGCCGCCGTCCTCGTCGCTGTCGCCGTCGAGACCGAACGACCACGGCGCTCCGAGCACCGCGGACGATGGGGTCGCGTTGACGGGCAGCCCGATGCCGTCGGCTATCTGTTTGGCGTACGCGACGATGTTGGTGCCGCCCGGCACCATGATCGGGGCCTCGAAGCTGTCGTCCTGCAGCTCCTGCAGGCGCCCGTCGAGGTACGCGGTGCACGTCTCGACGGGGCCGTCGATGCTGCGGCCCGGCACGGAGCACAGCCACGTGCCGAGGCACACGCTCTCTGAGGTGCCGTCCTCCCATGCCGCGTCGAGGTAGCAGCGGAGCAGGTCTGAGCCGACGTCGAGGTACGCCGCCGTCTCCACCTGCGCGGATTCGAAGGTGGCCGTGTCCTGGTTGACGTCGAGGGTGCCCGTGCGGACGCCCTCGACCTCGCCGAGCTCGTAGCCGGTGAGCCGCGAGACGCGCACGAAGCGGTAGGACGCCTCGAAGGGTTCGAGCCAATCAGCCATCCCACGCCTCCCGCCATCTCACTGCCGTCCAGTCGATGCCGACAGTCCACAGCTCGCCGAGCCCGTGCTTGACGCTCGGCAGGATGCGGGCGCGCCATCGGTGCCCGAACGGGTCGCGCAGCCATCCGACGGGCCACTTCCGCGCGAGCTCGCGCAGCCTGTCGGAGTCGTGCTGCCCCACCGTGCCGAACGAGAGCGAGCCGCCCTCGTCGCGGTCGGTCGTGCCGTACCAGACGGGCAGGCCGCCGCCAGCGCCGCCGTCGGCGAAGTGGAAGAGCTCGCCGCCCTGCTCCAGCGAGTAGCTGGCGTCGGGGTTGCCGACGAGCACGAGCCACTCGCCCGCTGTGTCGCCGAACCCGAGCACCCAGCCGCTCGACCGGATGTTGGCGACGGCCTCGGAGGCGCTGGACGCGCCCGATGACGCGTAGGCGATGGCGCGGTACGTGACGTCCACGCCCAGCGGTGCGAGCGGGTCCGAGACGGTGTCGCCGTCCTGCAGGCCCGCGGCGACCGTCCACGTGCTGCCGTCTGGCGCGACGCGCTGGACGGTGATGGACTCGGTCGGCACGGTCGAGCCGGGGCCCGTGCCCACGGTGATGGACGCGGATGCGCCCTCGCCCTCCTCGACCGTTATGTCGGGGACGGACGGGAGGTCCCATACGATGGCGAACGTGCGCACCGCGGTCGTGTCGAGGCCGTAGCCGTTGACCACGCGGACGGTGATCGTGTACGCCTCCCCGTCCTCGAAAGCCGCGTCGTAGCGCGTGACCTGCAGCGAGCGGGCGGACGTGGCGGGCGTGCGCGTGTAGACGGCGTCGCCGTCGAGCGCGACGGTGACCTTCTGCGAGCTGACGCCCGAGACGTCGGTCACGTCCCATGCGATGGTCAGCGGGAGGTCGTCCACCTCCGTGCCGTCGGACGCTGGGTCGGTGATGGCCACGATCGGCCTGTCTGCCATACGCCATTCGATGGTCTGCGACCATGCGCCCCACGATGCCGCGAGGCCGTGCGTGCGCACCTGCGCAGTCCAGATGCCCACGCTGTCGGGCGTGAACGTGTACGAGGTCATCGCCCCGAGCGTGGCGGTCGTCTGCGTCGAGTCCGGCGCGGTTACGAGCACCTGCGCCTGCGACTGCGCGGAGCCGTCGGGATGGTTCGGCGTCCAGCTGATGGTGCATGCCGTTCCGCTCGCCGTGATGGCGGACGGCTTGGCGGTTATGGTCGGCGCCAGCGGCTGGACGTCCGCGGCGATGTCGGCGGACTCCTTCCAACCCGATGCGAGCGAGCCGCGCACCGAGCGCACGCGGTAGCGCACGGTGGGCGCCGAGATGCTGTCGGTGTAAGGCAGCGAGGCGTTCGTTGCGACGGACGTCCACGTCGAGCCGCTGTCTGTGGAGCGTTCGACGTCGTAGCCCGTCGCGTACGGTGCCGAGACGGTCGCGGCGACCTCGACCACGCCGTCGGAGACCTTGGTCGGCGTGACCTTGGTCGGAGCCGCCGGCGTCGTGTAGATGTATCCGCTCGTGGAGTACGACGAGTACCCCGCGCCGTTGCTCCAGCGGACGCGGTAGCGGTAGCGGTGGTTCGCCGAGATTGAGTTGTCAACGTAGGAGGAGACCGACGCCCACGGAGATGCTAACTGCACCCAGCTGCCAGCGTCCGTCTGGCGCTCGATGAGCGCGTAGTCGGGCATGTTCGTCTCGTCGTAGGAGCCGAACGTCCAGCTGACAACGGCACGCGTGTCGAAGCTGCGCGATGCGGTGCAGTTGGTCGGCGCGTTCGGCTTCTTCGGCACGATGGACGTTGTTGCCCACGGCCCTGGCGTTCCGAAGTATCCGACCCTGTAGGTGTAGTAGCTCGTGGCCGATGCCGACGAGTCGGTGAAGCTCGTGATGGCGTGCGCCTGCGCGTACATGCTCCAATCGCCGCCGTTGACGGAGCGTTGGATGGTCACGTCCGCAGTCGAGAACTCGCTCGGATTGCTCCACGACAGGACGATGGCGGTCCGTGCGGAATTCCACGCAGCGGCGAGATTGCTTGGAACGGATGCCATTTAGTAAGCCACCCCCATCCTGCGGCGAGACCGAGCCCGGTCAGCCACGACCTCGAGCGCCGCCGCCATCTGCGCGTCGGCTGCGACCATGCTGCCGTCGATGTAGTAGTTGACGGTTCCCGCGCCGCCGCCCATGCGGTCGGCCAGCGCGTCGGCGTACCTTGAGAAGTACGGCTCGTAGCTCGGCCATATCATCTCGGCGCCCTTCTCGCCCGCGCCGATGAGCGTGGGGCCCTCGACGATGCCGCCCTTGGCGTACCAGCTGATGCCGATCTGCGGAAGGCCGCCCGTTATCCAGTCGAGCGGGTTGGCGCTTCCGCTGATGCTGAAGTGCGGCAGCGGGATGTGGGGCCAGTGGAACTCGAAGGAGAAGAACCCCTTGATTGCGTCGATGGCTCCGCGCACGATGTCTCGCGCGGAGTTGATGGGCGTCTCGATGGCCGACTTCACGCCCTCCCAGATGGACGACGCCGTCGACCTCACGGACTCCCATGCGTCGGAGGCCACCGTCTTGATGGTCTCCACGACGCCGCCGATGATGGACGAGATTCCGTTCCAGATGGACGACGCCGTCTCCTTGATGCCCCCGAAGATTGTGCCCACGGCGTCGCCCATGCCCTCGAAGTCGCCCTTGACGAGCGAGGTCACGAACTTGACCACGCCCTCGATGGTCGTCTTGATTCCGTTGAAGACGCCCGAGATGGTCGAGAAGAGGGTGTCGAGGATGGGCTTCACGGTGTCGAGGATGTTCTGCACAGCGCCGATGACCACGGTGGCGACGTCCAGGAACACGGTGCCGAGGTCCTGCACGATCGGGAAGAACGTCTCGAACGCCGACTCGGCCATCGGGAAGACCGTATCGACGAGCATGGTGCCGATGGCGTCGATGAGCGGCTCCACGGCCGGGAGCAGCGCGTCGAACGCCTGCGTGAGCATGTCAACGCCCGCGCCGATGGAGTCGAACGCGAACGAGGCCAGCGGCTCGAGCGCCACGGCCAGCTTGTTCTTCAAGACGTCCAGCTTCTCCGACCAGTCGGCGGTCGCCTCGTAGGTCGCCATGATGCCGTCGCCGGCGCCGAGCGCCGCGTCGCGGAAGGCGTCCATGTCGATGGTGCCGCTCTCGACGGCCTGCAGGAACTGCGTGGCGCCGCGGGTGCCGAACAGGCTCTCCGCGATGTCCATGGCCGCGGCGGTGTCGCCCGCCTCGATGTAGCCCTGCATCTCGCCGAGCATCTGGTCGAAGACCTCGCCCGCGTCGCCGCCCTCGGCCGCGATCTCGGTGAAAGCCTTCTGCATCTTGCCCATCATGCCGTTGGCGTCCATGCCCGCGCGGTCGAGGAGCCCCGCCATGTTGGCCGTCTCCTCGAAGCTGAACCCGAGCTGCTGCATGGCTGGCGCGGTCGTCTCGAGGATGCCCGTGAGGCTGTCGAACGAGATGCCCGTGTTCTGGCTGACCGAGAAGAGGTAGTCCATCTCGGACGCCATATCTTCTGCCTCGATGCCCCACGCCGCGAACGCGCCGCTCAGCTTCTCGACGTTGACGCCGCCGATCATCGAGTCGAGCGCGCCCAGCTGCGTGGCGACGTCCCTGAGGTCGTCGCCCGTGAGGCCGAGCCTTGTGTTCAAATCCTGGATGTAGTCGCCCGCCTGCCCGAAGCTCACGGGCACGGTGGTGGCGACGTCCTTGGCGATTCCCTCCAGCTCGGCGAGCGCATCCCCGGACGCGCCCGTGCCGATGATGATGGAATCCGTCATCTCGTCGAACTCGGTGCCGATGTCGACGAGCGCCTTGCCGATTCCCAGGGCGCCGACGGCGGCCATGATGGGACCGGCGAACTTCCCTATGCTTCCGAGGATGCCGCTGCCGATGGAGTTGCCCGCGTCCTGCCCCGCGCTCTCCGCTGCGGGCATGATAGCGCCGGTGATGTTCTCCTTGGCATCCTTGACGGATGGCATGACCTGGACGTACGCGTTCGCAACGGTTACGCCTTCTGCCATGCGCACCTCCTTACGTGCCGTAGTACCACGCGTCGAACTCGCCCACGGGGATTGCCCCGCTGCCGAAGTGCCCGCCGTCGTCCTTCTTCCCCGGGCGCGGGTGGAGCTTCAGCTGCGATCGGAACGTGGCGCCGTTGGACTCGGCGGCGTGGCGCCCCGCGACCATGACGGCATCGAATATGTCCGCGGCGAGGAGCGCGAGCCCGTACGGGCTCGAGAACGCGCCCTCCTCGCGGTGCATGGCGCGCCATACCGCGCTGCCCTGCGGCAGGTGCCGCGACCAGACGTGGACGGCGTGCCATCCGTAGACGAGGGGCGCCCCGGCCATCGTGCAGCCGAGGCGCTCCATCATGTCTGCGGTGAGCGCCCCGCCCGTCTCGCGGTCTAGACGGACGAGGTCGAGGATTCCCCCGCGTTGCCCGATCTCTGCCAATCGGCGAGCAGCGCGCGCATCTGGGCGACGGTCATGTGCTCGAGCGCGCCGGGGGCGTGGCGCTCCACCACGGAGCGGAACAGGCCGAGGTAGTCGGCGCCCTCCACGTCCTTGCGCCCGATGAAGTCGATGGCCGTGTCGGCGTCCAGCGCGTCGATGGTCGGGATTGAGTATTCCCTGCCGCCGAGCGTGAACGGTATCTCGCGCGGCCTGATCTCGTCGAGGTTGAGCATGCGCGCGGCCCTCCTATGCGCCCGTTACGCCGTTGTCGAAGAACAGGTAGACGCTGTGGCCCGTGCCGTCGTCGTAGCAGTCGAGGGTGAACGGCCACACGTTGCCGGAGCCGGGGACGAAGGTCGGGGAGCCGACCTGCGTGATCTGGCCCTTGGGCACGTAGATGCGCCCGCGGCGGTCGCCGTCCTTCATGTTGAAGCAGAACGCGGCGGGCTCGGGCATGTCGGGGCCGAGGGCGATCTTGACGGTCGCGGGCTTGGTGGACGTTGCCGCGGTGACGGTCACGTTGTCGTCGCCGAACAGCGTCTCTGCGGTGTCCTCGTCCATCTGCAGGAACTCGCCCGTGATGTTCGTGCCGAAGTCGGTGGTGGCGACGCGGACCTTGTTCAGGCCCCAATCCTTGATGTCGGTGTTGGAGCGGTTGATGTTGAGGGTGATGCCGTTCTCGGAGATGTAGCCTGCGGCGCTGGACCATCCGCTGCCGAGCGCGGTGCGCGCGTCGGTCGGGGCGGCTGCGCCCACGGCGCCCTTCTGCATGGCGCCCGTGGTGCTGCTCTGGTCGGGACCGAGCAGATAGACGTCGTTGGAGTTGACTCCTGCCATATCGGTTTCCTTTCGGTTGGTTAGAATGCGGTGCCGCGAGCCGCCACGGTCGCGCGGACGGTGGCGCGCCTGAGCGTCGGGCGGTCGGGGTCGGGGTCGTCGTACGGCGGGTTCGCGTCGGCGGTCGTCCACACGGTGCCCGCCACGGCGGGGCCGTCGAGCTGGATGGCGCGGATCGCGGCGGCGACCTCGCGCCCCGCCTCCTGCGCCGCGCCGTAGGTGGACGCGTAGCAGTACGCGACCACGTCGAAGACGTCGCTGACGGGCGTCTGGCGCCCGCCGCCGAGCGTCTGCACGACGATGGCGCCCGCTCCGATCCCGTCGGGTGCGGGCGCCGCGTTGACCGTTGCGGTCGGGATGCGCGCGGCGAGCTCCGCCGCGAGCGCGTCCTCTATGTCGATGGGTGTCACGATCTGCATGCGCTCACCGCCTTGCTGAGTACCTTGTCGCGGGCCTCCTCCTCCATGCCCTCGATGCCGACGGGCACGACGAGGGCCATGGGTCGGTCGCCCACGGTCTGCGCGGGCTTGGCCTCGAACTCGAACCCCGCGATGGACGCGATGCGCTCCGCCGCGGCGTCGGTCGCCGAGACTATCCCCGCCTCCTGCATGAGCGCGGCGAGGCCTTCCGACAGCACCTCGACGCGCACCTGGACGGCGCCCACGGCTACCCCTCCCACTTGGAGAGGCGCGCCTGCACGTGGCTCGTGCGCCCCGTTGGGCTCTTCCACGCGTACGGGATGCCGTCCACCACATAGACGGCGCCGCCGAACTCGATGCGGTCGCCCTCCTGTATGTCGGATGCGGGCGGAGCGTAGAGGATGGCGTCGGCGCCCGCCACGGCGTCCACGGTGCCGAAGGCGGTGGACGTCCCAGCGGGTTGCAGCGAGCAGCCCGAGACGGCGTGCGATGCGGCCCGCGACCAGTCGCGCTCGGTGCGCATGCCCGTCGTGACGAGCGGCGCGCGCTTCACGGTCACGGCATCGTCGCACCAGCTATGCAGCATGCGACCTCACCACCTTGTAGGGCGCGAGGGCGGCGCGCACGTTGCCCGGCAGGAGCATGCCCTGCGAGGACAGCGCGGAGCCGCTGTAGCTGATGGAGACGCCGCCCGCCGTCTCGGACGCGACGCCGTAGGAGTCGAGCGCGATGAGCCCGACGACGGCGTCGGCCACGGCCATCTGCAGGTCGTAGGCGACCTCGACGGGGATGCCCGCGGTGAAGCTGACGGTGACGTTGCCGAGCCCGCGCGGGATGGCGCACGCCAGGCGCACGCGGCCCCTGCGGTTGAAGCCCGCGACCCCGACGTCCTCGCCGTCCACCTGCGCGCCGTCGACGGACGTGAGGTGCGCGACGGGGAGCCAGATGTCGCCGGGCTCGCCGTCCAGCTCCATCTCGCATGCGCAGGACGGGCCGACGTGCCAGCCGCAGTACGAGCGGATGGCCGCGGAGACGGCGTCTATGGCTGGGAGCACGCGGGCGTCCCCCGCCCAGCGCCTGCCCGTCGCGTAGTCGAAATCCTCGACGGTTATGAGCGCGGGCAGCTGCCCGTCGATGCCGTATCCCCACGGAGTGATGGTCATGGCGCGTCCTTACTTCTTCTCTGCGGGCGCCTTCTTGTTGGGCGCCCTGCGGGACTTGTTGGGGGCCTTGACGGCCTTGGGCTGCACGTCCGCCAGGACGTAGCCGTCGGGCTGCTCGCCCTCCTCGTACTGGTAGGTGCGCCCGCTGGGCGCGCGGTAGATGCGGAGCATGGCGCCCCTCCCTCCATGTTCGGGGCGGGGTCTCCCCCGCCCCCCGCCGGGCTGCTTAGGAAGCGGCCTCGGTGATCTTGACGAATGCCTTGGGGTAGCGGGTCGCCAGCGCGATGCGCTCCTCGACCACGACGGTGACGCGGTTGTAGATGGCGTCGTCGTGGTCGCCGCGGAAGACCTCGATGCGGGCGCCCTCGCCGGCCTTGGTGACGACGGTCGCGCCCTGCTTGAAGGCGCCGACGAGCACGGTGCCCGCGGTGATGTTCGGGGTCACGACGGTGTTGAGGCCCCAGATGCCGGGCTGGACGGCGGCAGGGCCGTTGCCGTGCGGGCCGTAGAAGCAGCCGCCGCCGACGTATTCGTTGGAGCCGCTGGCGGTCTTGAGCTCGCGCAGCTTGGCGTAGTCGGTCGGGTTGATGATGATGGCGTCCGCGTTGAAGCGGGTGTCGCTCTTGATGGCCATGATGGCGTCGAGGATGGTGTCGGGGTCGACGTCGCCGTTGTGGGCGTAGGTGTCGGTGCCGATTCCGGAGACGGACTGCAGGGTGGAGAGCAGGTAGGCCTCGACGGCGGCGTCGAGCTCGTACAGGCCGCGGTTGTTCAGCGCGGAGGCGAGATAGGCGTTGTCCTCGAGGAGCTCGTCGGTCTCATAGAACCAGCCCGCGATCTTCTGCAGGGTGGCGGTGACGGTGCCCTCGACGATGTGGAACTGCGGCTTGGCTGCGGCCTCGTTCACACCCTTGGGGCTGGGCGCGGAGTTGTCCTCCTTGGCGCCGAGGATGAAGTAGTTGAGGGCGTTGCCGACGCTGATCTGCTCCTGTCCGAAGAGCTGGCGGACGGCGAGGTCGCGCAGGCCCTGGTCGGCGACGTCGGTGCTGTAGGAATAGACGGTCTGCGAGACCTGCGGGTCGGTGTAGGCCTTGAAGCCGTAGTTGGTGCCGACGGACTTGGCGGCGCCTTCGCGGACGGGGGCGAGGTCGAGGTTCTTGGCGGCGAACTCGCCGAGGGTCTTGATGGTGTCCTCCATGGGGGCGTTCTCCTTCACGGTTCCGAGGGACTTGATGAGCTGGTCGGCCTCGTCTGCCGACTTCTTGGCGGCCTCCGCGGCCTTGAACTCGTCGATGGCGGCCTGCAGGGCGTCGGCGTCCTCGCCGTCCTTGGCCTCGACGAGCGCGGCCTTCGCGGCCTCGAGACGTTCGTTGATGTTCATGGGGTTCTCCTTACGATTCGAGAAGCTTTGCTGCCACGTCCTTGAGCTGTGCGAGCACGTCGGCCTTGGGCTCCTCGGCGTTGGCCCCGCTGGGCTCCTCCGCCTTGGCCTCGTCGGACTCGGTGCCGTCCATCTCGTCGGCCAGCAGGCCGCGGACGGTGGTTTCGATTTCGGAGCAGAGGTCGAGCACGCGGCGCAGCTCGTCGGCGTCGGCCTTGCTGTTGCGGCGCCCGCTCTTCGCGTCGGCGTCCATTTCCGCGGTGGCGGCGGGCCCGTCCTTCTGCTCGACGGGCGCGCTCTTCACGTCGGTCACGACGGCGCGCTGGTTGGCGGGAATCTGGACGAGGGACACCTCGAAGAGGTTCATCTTGCGGAGCTCGTACGCCTCGGTGCCGTCCTCGAGCTCGACGGAGCCGCCGTCCAGCACCTCGTAGGCGAAGGAGAACTGCCACAGGCGGCCCTCCTGCACGAGCTTGCGGACGTACTGCGCCTTCTCGTTCTCCTCGTCGAACTCGGCCACGACGTAGAGGCCCTTCCCGTCCTCGTGCGCCTCGACGACCTTGCCGATGTTGTAGGCGGGGTCGTCGGTCGAGTGGCCGTAGAGCAGCGGGATGGGCTTGCCCGTCTCCTCCCACGCCTTGAGCGTGTCTGTGAAGGCGCCCTGCTTGATGACGTCGCCGTAGGCGTCGGGGATGCGGTCGAACGTCGCGGCGTAGCCCTCGACGGTGCCCTCGGCGGGCATGGATGCCGCGCCGGGCGCGGCCTTGGTCTTGGTCATGTCTCCTCCTCTACGGGATGTCGATGATCACGGCGCACTGGCAGTTGGCGACCTCTGCGGGGCCGAGCGCGTCGGCGTCCCCGGGCCACATGGCGCCGTTCGAGAACCGCTCGTCATAGGGCACGGTCTCGCCGTTCATGGCGGCGTGCGACGGCCTCGGGTTGCCGCTCGTCACGTCCCAGGTCTTGGTCGCCCCCCTGCGCGGTGCGCACTGGCGGACGGCCTCGATGGCGGACCATCCCGCGATGGCCGCGGCGAACGGGTAGCCGCTGTTGTCGGCGCGCTTGGACTCCGCCGTGTCGAACACGTCGGCGGGCGTGCGCTCCGCCTCCTCGTCGGCGACGACCTGCTCGAGCTCGCGGAGCGTGGCGTCGTTCACCATGCACGCGCGGCGGTACGCCATCGCGTTGACGAACGCGCGGGTCTGCGGCACGGAGTAGGCGGACGCGTCGAGCCCGAGCGCGTCGAGCGCCTTGAGCGCGGCGGCCTCGCTCTGCCTGATGGCCACGGCGTTGAGGTCGTCGGTAAGCTCGCGGTCCCATCGCTCGGAGTCCCACCACGACGGGTCGCCGTCGTCGGGGACGGTCGGGTCGGCCCCGATTTTCGGAAGCACGGACTTGCGCTGGCGGGCGTAGAACGCCTTGAGCACGTCGGCGAGCTCGCGGCCCGCCTCGTCGTCGGCGGTCGCCTTGTAGCGCCTGCCCCCGTCGGACTTGCACGCGGCGCACTGGCATGCGTGCTCGGGCTCGGCCTCCTTGAGCTCGGGGGGCGCGGCGTTGTAACGCTCGACCGTCGGGTCGGTGTCGCGCGGGGACGCGAGCCCGCCCTCAGTCACGTTGAGCGGCACGATCAGCTCGTCCGCGCCGTCGATGTGCGGCAGGTTGAACATCGCGCGCGCCTCGTCCCGCGTCATCCACGGGCCGCCGACGGCGGACTGGATGACCTGCGCCCGCTCCTCGAAGCTGCCCTGCAGCTTGACCGACAGGTCGAACTCGACGTAGTCGCCCTGCGGCTCGCCGATGCGCGGGAGCAGGATGGCGTTCACGCGGTCGACCACCTGCATGAGGGTCGGCGCGAGCGTGTCGTTGTAGAGCGCCCGCGCGTTCTCCTTGGCGGACGCGTACGTCTGCCCGCTGCCGGGCCACACGAGCGCGGGGTTGATGTGGTAGACCGCGGCGACGTCCTCGCGCCCGAGCTTCTTGGCCTCGGACCACTCGGCGTCGTGCGCGGAGAACGGCACGGTGCGTATCTCCATGCCGTCCTCGAGGATGGGCATCGAGCCGCCCTTGCTGGCGCCCCTGCCCGCCCACGACTCGTCCCACGATTGGCGGAAACGCTCGAACTGCTCGTCCGTCCAGTCCTCGACGTCGGCGGGGCGGCGGATGTAGGCGTTGAACCTGCCGCCGTTGCGCCACATCTGCCGTCTGAAGCTGTTGGACTCGACCTGCTCGTGCAGGACGTCCGCCAGCGCCTCGACGGGCGAGCAGTGGCCGCTCACGTCGTCGGGCGAGTAGCCGTGGAACAGGATGAAGCGGTCGCGCGGCACGGCGATGCGCCTGCCCGCGGGCGTGCGGATGTAGATGCTCTCGGGCGTGAACGGGTCGGTGCCCTCGTAGCCGTCCATCCACGTCGCGGGGATGGGGCGCAGCTGCCAGCCAGACTCGGTCTCCGCGTCGGGCGCGACGATGCTCATGTGGCGGTCGTAGAGGTAGAGGTCGCTGAAGATGCGGCGCTTCATCTCGTAGGCCGTCATGTCGGGGTTGGGGTTGGCGAGCAGCAGCGCGGCGGTGCTGTCGCGCACGCGCACGCGGTCGTTCTCGTCGTCGCGCCTGTACACCTTCCACGGAACCTGCGCGGCGTTGTCGGAGAGGTAGCCGACCACGGCGCGGAGGTTGGGCTGCGTGCGGTACAGCTCGGCGATGCTCATGTCGGCCACGGTCACGCCCCCGCCGCCTCCGCAGCGGTAGATGTAGCGCCTCGGCGCGAAGTACGCGCGGAGGCTGTCCAACAGGCCCATGCGGCCTCCTTACACTGTCCGTACGCCTCTAGTTGCGTATGCCGTCGGCTTGCGGTCGGGTGGCTCCACGGCCTGCACGGCGGTCTCGAGCCCGTGCGCCATGGTCAGCGCCACGAGCGGGGATATGTCCTCGCGGGACTTGTTGCGGTCCCACGCCCACGCGCCGTCGCCCATCGGCCTCGTCACCGCGACGTTCGCGGCGAGGTCGAGGACGGGCTGCGGCAGGTGCATGAGCCGCGCGGCGTCGCTTTTGGTCTCGGGCGCGGACGCCGCGACGGCGTCCCACAGGCGCCCGCAGTAGCCTCCGAGGTCGCGCCCCTGCACCTCCACGGCCTCCACGCCGTCGATGGCGCCGATGAGCTCGGCGACGGCGGAGACGGGCGCCCCCCTGCCCTGCAGGGCGACGCGGATGGGCTGCGGCCAGCCCGGGGCGCCCACGCGCTCGCGGAGCCAGTCGAGCAGCCAGCCGATGCCCTGGCGGTACTGCACGAGCTCGCCGTGCAGCAGGCCGTCGGAGCGCCTGCCGCACACGGCCACGGCGGTGGAGCCGCGGTCGGCGGATATGTCCACGCCCACGGAGAACGGGGCGCCCATCGGTATCTGCGACGCGCGGTCGTAGCCGCCCTCCCACGCGCCGTCGGGGAACGGCGGCTGGATGACGGCCTCGACCCACTGGCACAGGCACTCGGTCTTGAAAACGTCGGGCGGGTCGGTCGCCAGCGCGGAGCGGATGTTGCGCTCGGGGATGGTGTAGCCGAGCGACGGGTTGGCCTGCGCCCACGCCCGCGGGTCGGCGGGGTCGGCGTCGGGCTCCGCGCTCCACTCGAACCAGCCGAGCGCGGACTCGTCATCGCCCATGGGGTCGGCGCCCTCGCCGAGCGCCTTGACGATGCCGTCGGGGTCGCCGAGCATGCGGTGCGCCTGCATGCGCAGGTGCCGCAGCACGACGGAGCTGCCGTCGCCCGCGTTGCTCATGCACCACACGAGCGCGTTCTCGCGCGCGATCGTGGTCTTTGTGAGCGCGCCCCACGCCTCCCAGTCGCGGTGCTCGCGGAGCTCGTCCAGCAGGATGAAGTCGGCGCTCTTGCCGCGCCCAGCCTTGCGGGTCGTGGCCTTGACGCGGTACTGCCTGTTCTCGGTCAGCTGCAGCCGTTTGGCGCCGTTGGTGCGCCATACGTGGTCTATCTCGGCGGCGAGGCGCGGGTCGGCCTGCGCCATCTCCACGACGGCGTTCCACGTGTCCTCGGCCTGCTCGAGGTCCTGCGCGGTGCCGATGATGAGCGCCACGCCGAGGATGTAGAGGAAGAACAGCGCGAGGACGGTCGACATGGTCGTCTTGCCGTTCTGGCGCGCCACGAGCACGAGCACGGTGCGGAAGCGGAAGCGCCACTCCGTCTCGAAGCTCCCCTCGATCTCGAGCGCGTGGATGAACAGCCACTTCTGCCACGGGTTCAGCCGCAGCTTGAGGATGTCCTCGGCGAACTCCACGACGTCGTATCCGAGCGTCGTGTCGGGCGTGAGCTCGCGGAGCGGCGGCGTGAAGATGCGCGGCGTCTCCGAGCCCTTACCCGACGGCATGGAACTTCGCCCTCATGGACGCCATGCCGGACTCGGGCGCCTGCGGCCTCGCCTTGCGGCGCCTGTCGATGTCCTCGTTGCTCGGGGCGAGCCCGAGCGCGCGGATGTAGTTGAGCATCGTCGTGTACAGCGCGGCGGTGGGCTCGTCCGACGCGTCGATGATGTCGGCGCACTGCTGCGCCGCCTTGATGAGGGCGCCGTGGCGCGTCTTGAACAGCGCCTTGGCCTGCAACGCGTCGTTTATCGAGGCGTCGAGGGACTCGCGCATCGAGCTGCCCATCCGCGGCACCTCCTCTCGAATATTTAGCTAGGAGGGATAAAAGAT
>Ga0310695_10008332_pt1 | contig 16082 bp, 13 predicted proteins | sample RumenRJG_04DNA_FD_203882 | JGI IMG/M metagenome (GOLD analysis project Ga0310695, IMG submission 203882) | Bovine rumen microbial communities from Lethbridge, Alberta, Canada - RJG_04 (v2) (version 2) | ecosystem: Host-associated > Mammals > Digestive system > Stomach > Rumen | place: Canada...
CTTGTAGTCTCTCTACTATCTGCTGCTCACTCATTCTTGAAGCATCAAAGAACCAAGGCAGTTCATCAAATATCAGTTGATAAAGAACCGCGCCAACAGAGAATAAATCAGACTGCACACAACTCACACCATTAAACCGCTCTGGTGCCATATAGAACGGATTCAGTTGTTTCAAGTTGGGTTTGGCTGGCTCTTGATTTAGAAATCTTGCATATCCAAAGTCTATCAGTTTAAGACCATCCAATGTTCCTGACAGGTCGAGCATCAGATTCTGTACAGTCACTTCGTTGTGGATAATTGGTGTTTCCTGTGAATGCAGATGTTGAAGGGCTGAAAGTAAAGCCTTTGCCACCTGTTTGATTTCATACACACTCAAATCCTCACGGGCAACTCGTTTGTCAAGTGTCTCACCACTCACGAACTCTGTCACGATATATGCCAGTTGCTGCCCATTGGCAATCAACGTCCCACTCTCTACATACTTGCAGACATTCGGATGATTCAGCACCTTGGCCACTTCCACCTCAATGATACTGCCGTCTTTGTCAAACTGTGAATACTGCAACTTCGAGTAGTATATCAGTTTCAGAAACCGCAGTTTCCCACTTGTATCCCTCACACGGTAGGTCTCCGCATAAGCGCCTTCCTTATGCGGAAACACCACTGTGTAGCGATTATCTATTGTTTGTCCTTTTTGAAATAAAAACATCTTTCTGGATTTATGTCATACATTTTCAAGACCTTTATACAGCAGATAGCCTCCAAACACGATAGCTCCCCAAGTTATATAATAGGTACCTCCGTGTGCAGTAGCATTTATATAAGACCAAATAGTAATAACGAGACCACCGATAGCAAATAGAAGACCAAAAGCGAAATATTGAATCTTTGTTCGCTTTGCTTTCTTTGCTAACAAATAAGATGCTTCTGTTACAATAGCTTCTGCATTGTCTTGTCTACATCCATTCTTGACAAGTTCCTGAATCACATCACTTTCTAAATTCAAGTCAGCAAGAAGCTGCATGGCATATTCTACCATTTCACTTCGATTATCCGTTTTCTCTAATCGCAGTTTGTCTTTACGAGAAGAATACCAAAAATAGTATATTCCTCCAAGGCAAAGAACAACGGGAATGATTTTCTCTAATAAGTCTTCCATACTGTTCTGGTTTTTAGTGTAAGAATCCACCTGCATTCTCTGCATCCTCTCTTGGCATCAGTTCAATAAGCTGAGCCGCAATAGGCTGTAATTGTTCCACTGTTGGCTGATTTGCCATTGCTGCCATTCCTTGATTCACAAGCTGACGAGCACGGTTGGCATCCTTCCAACGGAAACGTCCAAAATTATTGCTGCAATCACGAATAAGTCCCATACACTGATAAATCATGGTGAGTTGGAAGAAAACCGTAGTGATCTGTTCCAGCACATCACGCCCCATCAGTACATTCTTTGAACGAATTACTTGGTCTGTCTGATCACGGAGCTGGCTAACAAGTTGATGGCTCTTGTCGTTACCAAGTTCTCTGTCTGCTTTCTCCAGACGCTCAAACTCCTCGCGAATTTCCTTTTCAAGACGCTCCCATTCTGTGCCGGCATCTTCGTCCTCAATCTTACGGAGCACTTCCTTCAAATGCTGCAATACAGCTTTCTTCTCCTGAGAATTCTTGTCCTCATCCATCACGGTGTTCAATTCCGACTGCAAATCACCTGTGTTAATTCCCGATTCTGCTAAACGGTTGAGGTCGCGTTGAGCATCTTGAACCATTTTGGGTATGAGTTTCTCCGCTTCTGCAACACTCTGTTTTTTATTCGTGTCAATAGACTTGGAGATAGTGAAATCAACTGACGGGAAATAAATCTCCATAGTCAGCTGGCCAGAGTTATCAACCTTGATAGTGAGGTCAACAGGACTGTTCTCTGGTATCAGGGATTCTATTTCCTCTCCTGTTACTACAACATCTTCGACATATTCATAGAGAGCAGCTGTGCGTCCTACGCCAGGATCATCTTCACACTGATAGATAGGTACTGTCAATACATCGCCAATCATACCAGGTCGAAGTTGTTTGGAAGTGGAAAGACCATTCACTACGCCAACGGCAGGCATTGGCTTGTTTTTCTCAAGACCCGTTGCAGCCTTGAATACCGCCTTGCTCTTATGGTCGTCCCAGATGGCTATACCTATATTATAAGGTAGCGGCGCAGAACCAACCTTTACACCCTGAATGATGGTAATCTCTGAAGGGAAGCAAGGTAACTGATCTCCCTTTTCATTGTAGGCAAGAACGGTAAAAGCATTCGACTTGCCTTCTACAAGATTTGCTTCTATCACATTGCCCATCTCATCAATCTCGGTTTTACCGCTTGACCAAGCATTGTCACCACGAACGAATTCTACTAACACCTTATTGGGACAAGATGCACCAGAGCCTGCTTTGTCTAGCTTTACACTCACCCATTCACTTTGCTCAACAGAATTAGACTCGTAGCCGATTTCCAGTTTGATGGTCCCAACCTCAATATCACTATCCTTTACATCGGCATCCTTAGTAGAAGCATAAAGGGCTGCACCAGTAGCAACAGCAGTCATGGGGTCAATACTTGTATCGACATTAGGCGTAACCTGCTCTCGCAACATTTGGCGTATCAGCGGTGAATGTGTCGGGCCACCGACAAGAATCAGCTTGTTCAACTGAGAGCCTTTCAGATTGTTGCGTTCCAACAATGTCTTGCAGACATCCACTGCTTTCTGGAAAACAGGTCGCATAGCATCGAACACCTGCTGCTGCGTAACGGTGAGGTCAAGTTCTATTTCTTCACCGTCCTCATCTTCACCTAAATCACCAAGATTGGAAAGAATGTCTTCGCTTTCCTTAAACGAAAGTTGGTTCTTTACATCTTCAGCGTATGTCTTCATGGCATCACGAAGTACCGCATTCTTCTCTTTGTCTGCCAAAATACCGTCAATGACATAGTTCGCTTTCAGATATGGAATGATGATGTTTTCCACAATGGCAGCATCGAGGTCTTTACCGCCAAGGTAGTTGTCGCCAGCTGTATCAAAAACTTGCATGATGCCATCTTCCACTCTCAGCAATGCAGCATCGAAGGTACCACCACCAAAATCGAACACCATCCAAATGCCATCTTTCTGTTCTGATGACAGTCCGTAAGCAAATGATGCGGCAATAGGTTCTTGTAACAACTCGCAATGATCGAAGCCTGCCATTTTTGCAGCCTCAATCGTAGCCTTCGTTTGGTTTACCGTGAATTTAGCAGGTACGGTAATAACTACAGACCGGAACACCTCGTCAGTGACAAACGACTTCAAGGTCTTCAACACTTCAGATGAAAGTTCTTCCGATGTGAAATCGCGATTAGCATTTGAGCAATGATATGTTGTATCAGTACCCATTGTGCGTTTGAATTCAATATAAGTATTTGAAGCTTCAACTTTCCATTTCTTTGTTGCTTGACGCTTATCACTTTTCATCGTATTGTATGCAGTCATACCAACTCTTAATCCTCCTTTCCTGTTAACAGAAACGCAGGATGGCAGTGTATCCGCACCAATATCTGTTTTGATTACTACGGGTTCTCCCTTCTCCATTCGGCATATTGATGAGTTGGTTGTACCCAAGTCTATGCCATAGTCAATTTTTACTCGTGCCATATTGATATTGTTTTATAGATTTTGACTTACTGTTATCTGTGCTGACTGAATCATCTTACCCTTGTAGTTGATTTGCGGTTTGATGATTCCTGTTATCTTCTGTTCTCCTTCTGCCAATGTGTCATCAGAGACGAAGTTCGCTACAACTTTCATTCCTTCATTATAAGGTTTGCCAAGCATTTCAACAATCTCATAGCCATTAGCCAAGAAGTTTGTCCTGATACGCTCAACAGCTTTTGCCAATTGCTTATAACCCTTTACAGATGTATCCATTCGAGACAGATTTGTTTCTATACGCACAATCTCATCAGCTACTTTCAATGCCAATGTATGGTCGGTCTGTTCGTTAGAAACGGGTGCAGGTGTTGCCTCTATCTTCTTATCAAGCAACTCCACTAGCTTACTATCCAGTTTCACTGACTCTTCCTGCATCGCTTTTTGAGCCTTTTCAAGTCCCTCCTGTGCTGAACGAATCTTTTCAATTGTTGAGGCTCCGCTGCTAATCTTCCTCCTTAATATATAATAGGTGCAGGCTAACAGGCCAATGGCAATCAGAATACCTAATGCCCCAAGCCAAGAACGACTGTTGATACTTTCTGATAGTGTATTGACATTACTGTCAATTTTCCGGTTAGCATCCGAAATGTCTGCCCCAACCTTTTCTGCCAAGGTCCTGACATTCTCTGCTTGCTGCTGTTGCTTCGCTTGCAAACTATCCAATTCCTTTGCTTGCTGCTGGTACAAGTTTCGTAACCTACCATCTTCCTGCTGAAGTCTGGAAACGGTAGACTTCAATATACTCACTTCTCTTTGAAGAGTAACAATCTTCAAAGAGTCATTAGATCTTCCAGACCCAACAGCGCTTATGAACACTAACAGAAATACAAAAAACTTTCTCATGTTTCTTTACATTTTACAAATTTGCCAAAATTATTATGAAAATGACGACCGCAGCAATAATTCCCCAAACAATCATATCATGCGTTCTTATCTTTTCTTTCGCTTCAACTGCATGTCGAGAGTTATTTCCCATTTTTGCCAAATACCGCTCATAGTCACTTTTCCCGCTGCATAACGAGAAAAATTTATCATCGAGTTTTCTGTTAAGTTCTTCGGATTTCAATTTAACACATTGCGGCATTATAGCGATACAATTCTGAATATTTTTACAATAGTCAACTTGCCTCAACTGCTCATGAACTTCTTGCTCCCATTTCTTTTTCTGTTCTTCTAATATGCGATTTCTTTTTGCTTTTGCCTCATTTACATGTCTGCCATTTGGATAAACTTTCAGGTAGTCCTCTATTTCACGGAGCATTCTTGCATTTGCATATTTTCTATCGTCCTCCAAATCTGAAAGCATTTGATGTACTTCTTTTGAATATTTACCACGACGATATTTATTTATGTATTGTTTACAAGCCTCAATAGTCTTACAGGCTTTAAACATTTCTTCTTCCGTATAGTATATGTATTTATCGACAGATACTTGGTTTGCACATCCTTCAAACACAGAGTACGAGCCTCCTAAGATTCTTGAAAACACGGAAATTTCCTTTAAAGCATCAACTTGATCTAGGATTTTCTTTAGTGCAACCTTATTGGGTTTCAATCTGTTGATTTTAAAATCAGAATCCGTGTCTATTAGTTCAATCCATAACATAATTTCCCATGAAGTGGCAAATACATGCCTCATCGTTTGTATGGCATCTTCTCTACCAATTCCATTCAATTTTGGTAGTTCTTCTTCCTGTGCTTCATTAAGAGCATCTATTGATTTGCTAAGAGCTATCTGAGCTATTAATGTTGCTTGTTGAATATAGAACGAATTGTCCTTACCGAGTTTTCCTTTAATAGACACCAAATCCGTACAAGTGTCTTTCAAAAACTTCAAGACTGCATCTACATCTACAGGTAACAGGATGAATAATGCTATGATTTTCTGAAGATTTTCATGCTCTTTTTTTACTGTTTCCGGTGGAAGTTTATCAATCATATCATGTAAGATTCTTACATTTTCTTCACAACGTTTTTTTGCTAGAGAACCAACAACAATTGATTGAGCATACTTTTGCATCTTCATTGCTGTTTGATGCCTTCCATCTTCTTCTGAGTTGTTGAAGTAGTCAATACCACATTGCAGAATCTCTAATCCAAGTTTATCAGCAATCATCTGATATTGAGAATCAGTAGCAGGAAGAATGCTCTTGAGTTGACTGAAAGGCTCTTTGGTGTTTGTCACCAGTTTTCTCGCAGCCTCTATTCTTGCTTTTGGGTCTTTGTGGTCAACCTTCTTCGTCTTTTCTACCTCTGCAGAAATCTTGTTGATAAGCGGGCCAATGGTCTGACTGCTGATATAGGCTTTTGTCTCAACTCTTAACTCATACCCTAATAGTTTCTGCATACCAATTTCTTCTCCTAAAGAGTCGATAAACTGGTGCAACAAGTCTGTGGCAGTCATTTGAAGAGTACAGTTGGCATCTATCTTGCGGATATAGTCTGCTCCAAACTTGTCATAAAGTTTCTCCGCTGTCTTAACAGCAAGCCAAGGCTTGTTCTCTATCAGATAACATACTAACTTGTTTTGCAGAGATGACAAAGACTCTTGCTTCGACCATATTTCTTTGGCACCAGCCATATTGCCAGCCAGCAGATGATTAAAAGCAATATCATCTAATGGAGTCATCTTCTGCAAAAACCAGAACTGGGCATATTTAATCTGCTCCTTGGCAATCGCCAGATGTGCTTCAGCCTCATTCATCAAGTCAAGAGTACGATTTGGCGCAGGGAGTATTCCTTTCAAATCAAGAGGAAATTCTACAGGCCTGTTTACTTTCAAGAAAGCTGTAGCTTTTCCTTTGTTAGACACGTTGTCTTTCTTTGGCGAATTGGCATACACACCAAGAATCCTATAAGGATTTTGCAATACTATTTTAGGTACAGTGTCCACTTATCGTTCTTATCATTCATACCCAAGCAGACTCCCAGAACTTGGCGGTTTGTTATTGGTTTCAGCATACACACGAAAAACGTGGAGCCAGTTCTGTTGCCCGGTCCACATCCTGAAGGCTCTCGCATTGCCCTGATAGTCGAACCGAGCAACGCTGAAAGCCCCACGCCGATGTATATACCATAGCCCACCATCGAGATGGGTACAATACTAACACCTCCAAGGGGCGTTCCCGTTGCTTTGGTCTTGACTATCAGTTTGAATTTGCGAGATTCTTAATAAAATAAGATATTGTACTGAAAAACAATTAGTTAAGTGTAATTGAGGTTTTAAATTGTCGAGAAAAAGAACAAGAAAAAAGAACAAACAAAAAATTAAAAAGAATATGGATAAGTTAAATTTGTTTAATTCATCTTCATTAAACTTTAATTTAAGAGAGCCAAATAAAAACAAAAGTACAAACATATATGCAGTAATTAAAATAAATAAGAAGCAAATAAAGATAACCACAGAATTAAAAATTAATAGTTGGCAATGGGATAAGAAAAAGCAGATACCAATAATAAATAATAAAACAAATAAAGAGGACAGAGAAAACTTAATATACATTTTTAACATCCTTTATGATTTTAGATTTGCTTTTCTCAATTATTTCTTATATATTTGCACAAATAACCTTAAACCAACTGAGGATAATATTAAGGAATATATGTTTAACTTTATAAAGAAAAATAATATGAGTAATAAAGAAAATTTAAAAGTAGGCGATGGAAGAAAGCCAAAAGCAACTAACCTATTAAAGAAAGCATTTCAGATTTATTATAAAGAAATGCACACAACAATTAAAGAAAGTAGTATAGAAGCAAATGAAACAAGACTTAAAGCGTTTCTTGATTATTGCGAAGAAAAAGGCAAAGACGCATTATCAATGTTATCACAGATTGGGATAAATGAATATCAAGATTATCTCATAAAGAAATCAAAGCGAGAAAAAGAAAAAGGTAATAAAAGATATGATAGTAGTAAAAGCATTAATAACAAGTGCGAATTAATAGAAAGACTTGTAAACAAAGTGATGATTGGTAATAGCGCATTTATACGTTATCACATAAAACCTATAAAGTATAATCAATTAGAAGAGGTTATTCAAAAAGGAGAAGAAAAGAAAAGGAGACCATTAACAGATAAGGAAATAGAAAAGATAGTAAATTGTAAAAAATTGAATGAAGAGGAAAAAGAATACAGAGATTTGTTTATATTAGAATGTAATGGAAGTTATAGAATAAGTGACACAGCGAAGTTGTTTGATAAATCAGAACAAAAACTAATAAAGAAAGGTGAATATGAACTAATGATAATAAACACAAAAAAAGAAAATATAATCAGTGTAATATGGATTAATGATATTATAAGAGAAATACTTGAAAGATATAAAGAGGGATTTAAGTATGCAAATCCATCAAGTAAAGGATTTGCAACAAGATATAATATTGTTATTAAAAACATAGCAAAGAAAGCAGAATTAAATACTATCGAAACATTTATAAATGCACATAATGAGAAAGAAGAAAAATATATGTATGAGATAATAGCAAGTCATTTTGCACGATATACTTTTATATACAATGGTCTTTTTAAATATGGATTTACCCCTAACGAACTTAAAGACTTTACAGGTCATAGAGACGATAGAATGATAAATGAATGTTATAAGATTGAAACAGCAGAAGATAAAGCAAACAACGCATACAAAGCAATTAATAGAGTATTAAATGAGAAGTTAGAAAATAAAAGATTAGTAAGAATAACTAAAGAGAATATTAACGAACAAGATGATTTAATAAGAGAAATAAAAGAGGCGTTATATTGTTTAGGAGCAGACACTAACGAATTAATTGATATAAATGATTATCACAGATTAAACGAAATATTATATATTGACTATCATAATAAGTATCAAGAAATGGGCTGCAATATGGCATATATTAAAGACTTGTATCTTAATAAAGATATAGCATCTTTGAAAGAAAAGAGGGAATTAATATTAAAAATAATTGATGAAGTAAAACGCAAGAAATAATCTGTTTCTTGCGTTTATTATCAAAATTAAATTTAAAATTCAATTTATTTAAGTAAGTAAATTAATACTTTAGTAATCAATAAGTTATATTAAGTAAGAAAGTAAATAATAATATATTTTTTAAATAAAAAAGCCACCTATGGTAAAGAGGTAAATTTAGTAGGTAAGGCTATGTAACCTTAATTTTATTTATAATTTCAACTTACTTAATATAGACAATATGAGATTAAAAAATATTCTAAAAAATATTTTCTTATTATTTGAATTATCTTACTTACTATGATATTTATAGTAAATAAGATTAATTAATATGAATGAATTTACAAAAAAGAAAATTAGTATGAGTATGCGAGGAAAAAAGAAAAGCGCAACTCACAAGAAACACATTTCTCAATCAATGAAGAAATTAAAAATGTCTAAAGAACATAAAGAAGCAATAGCAGAAGCAATGAAAATAAGTTGGATTAAAAGGAAGAAAGAAAATGAAAGGAATTAAATACAGATTAAACATTGACAAACTTACTTTGTGTTATGTGGCTCAAAGGGATATAGTTGACGATTTAGAGAATACTAAAGAGTGGATTTCTGATGGATTCAGAATTGACAAGTTAGAAAACATAGAAACAAACAACGAGACTTTTCTCAAAGTAAGCATATTAGAACCAACTAAAGAAGAAACATATAAAGAATATGCAATAATAAAAATTGGGAATAAATTTGAGAAAGAAGAAGATAACAAAAGATATGTTTGGATTATGATAGACAACAAAGTGTTTTATGGTTATAAAAAGTATTCTAATGATTTGAGTTATATCTATTATATAGCAGATAGCCTAAAATTAGAATTTAATAATATCACAGAAATACATATCGCATTAAATTCAAATATTAATTGGTTTAGTAAAGTAAAAAGAGCAATAAGGAATTTATCATTAATCCCTATAATATTAAATAAGAAATATCAAAATGAAAAAGAAATAATAGACAAAGTTCTATATCTACATACTGCAGATAGAAAGCGATATAGAACAGATACAATGATTATTAAAAATGCTGATAAAGATATGGAGATAGATTTATACGACAAGTCTAATGAAATTTCTGATACCAACAAAGAATATATACGAGAAGATTTTGGGATTAAATCAAATATATTCAGAAATGAAGTAAGATTAAAGAAAGCAGCATTAAAAGATTATTTAGATTATAGAGAAATGAAATGGGAAGATTTCTATATGAGATTAATTGATTTTGATTTTTTATTTGATGTTTACTATTTCTTTCAGAATAAAATAATTAGGTTTGCGAACAAGAAGAGAGAAACAATTTCTATATTGGAATTATAGCCTATTAGCAAAGGGGGTTGTTATTACATTGATTATTTAATTATCTCATTAAAATTCAAGTATATAAAACAAATATAGTATCGATTTAATTAAATAAAGTTAAATTAATGGTTTGGCATTAAACAAATGTTCATTTGTATTTTGCCAAATCATTTTTATTCTATATCTTTGCAGCATAAAATCATAAAGATATGAAATACATAGCATATTATAGAGTGAGTACATCAAAACAAAGTTTGGGATTAGATGCTCAAAGAAATGCAGTATGTAATTTTATTAATAGTGATGAGGCTAATATCCTTATATCTGAATATCAAGAAAAAGAAAGTGGAAAATGTAATCATCGAAAGGAATTAAATAATGCAATAAATGAATGTAAGCAGAAAAATGCCACGTTAGTTATTAGTAAATTAGATAGATTGTCAAGAAATATCTCATTTATATTCCAATTAAAAGATAGTGGTGTTAATTTCTTGGCTCTTGATGTACCTAACTTTAATACCCTTACTCTTGGCATTTTTGCAAGCCTTGCACAAAGTGAACGTGAATTAATTAGCCAACGCACAAAAGACGCTCTAAGAGCAAAAAAGTTGCAAGGTGTAGTATTAGGTGCTCCAAATGCACATTTCACGTCAGAACAGATAAGAAGTGCCTCTATCGCAAGAAAACAAATTGCCTTAGATAATGAAAATAATATGAGAGCAAAGATAATGATAGAAGCATTACTTGCAAACACAACAAATTGTAGTCAAATTGCGAGAATATTAAATGATAATGGTTTCAGAACGTCTAAAAATAGTCTTTTTGATTGTAAGGCTGTTAAGCGATTAATAGAAAGATATAATTTAAATTAATATTATTATAATCCTTTTTAGTTATGACAAACGAACAGAAATTAAAAATCCAAATTGGTAAAAAAGAAAATGTTATCAGATATAATTCTGATAATGAGGTGTTCAATGTTCTTGGTATTAGCATCGAAGAATATAATAGTTTGCCTGATAATGACAAATTAGACAGATTGATTGCTGTTATTAATGAAAACTCTTGGAAAGGTCAACGCAAAACATTAGACCAAAAAGAAAAAGAAAGGAAAGAAATAGACTTAAATAATACTTTTGAAGTATTAAAGGATATTCTCGTAAATGGCACAAAAGAGGAAAAAGATATTCTTTTAGGTGTAATAAGAGACCATAAGAAAGTATTAGAGATAAAAGAACTTGAAAAAGAACTTGCTAAACAAGAAAAGGATATTGAGGCTAAGAAAGCCAAATTAAAAGAACTTAAAGGAGAATAATGTAATTGGCGATATAAGTGTGTTCTTATATCGCCATATCTTTATTTAAGCCTCATCGATTTTCGTTAATTATTGTTGTTTTTACAAGTCACATAATGACCTCAAATTACCATTGCAAATAACGATAGCATATTGTTTTTTGTAAGTTATTGATTTTTAGTTAATTAAGAGGTTAATAAAAAACTTGCGAGATTCTCAGAATGTCAAACCCAAAGCGTTCAGAAAACGCCTTTAGTATGTATGTGTCCAACCCTCCTGTGATTACCCCAAAGGCTATTACCGACCTATGGTCAATCGTCCCCAAGGGCTTTCAGCATTCAGAAAGGACACCGCAAATATACGAATTTTCTACTAAACTACAACAACTTTTACACAAAAATTATGCTTTCACAAGGCTTGTGAAGTGATTTTTTCCTCATTCCCTGCCAAATCCTAACAAAAAGCTCAGACAGCATGCGCTGCAAAGGTACAACCGATTTCTGTTTGCTCCAAACATTATTGCATTGCGAACGGTTCCGTTCTTCATGGAACCATTTTTGCAGTAATTGTTACACATCTTTCATGTCTTCCGTCGACTCACCATACTTGTTTCTTAACCGCTTCACAGCCTTGTCAAAGTCGCTCTCCAATAGTCGCATTTCGCGCTCACGATAGATCTCAAATTCCCGCTCAGCCTTCTCAATGGCTTCCTGATGGGACACACTGCCGCTACCTTCGAGGATATTCTTGCGCAGTCGCAGTATCTGGTCATCAAGAGCGGCAATCCAATCTGCCATCGTCATCGGGTTCTGCTCCAAGGCTTGAAACTCAGCATAGTCGAGGAACTGCGATGTCAGCAGGTTCAGCCGCTATGTGGCCCATCTACGAAAGCGGACGGCAATGGGCGACTGCACACGATAGCCCAAGGCGATGATCACGTCAAGGTTGTAATGAGCCACATCACGTGATTGCGTTTTACCTTCTATAGCACCATGCTGAGTGGTTGTTCGGAATTTCCGAACAACCACTGTCTCGTCCAGTTCCTTGTCCTCAAATATATGCTTGATGTGTTCACTGATATTCGACTTACTCGACTGGTAAATCTCCACCAGCTGCGCCTGTGTCAACCACACATCTTCGTCTGCAAAGCGAGTATTCACGCTCACCCTGCCCTCATCATCCTTATACAGTATCAGCTTGTTCTCCTTGATTTTCGTGACCAAATGTATGTCGTTTTACCCAAGTCCTACCCAAGCCCTACCCAAGTCCTACCCAAGGTGTAGCCAAGTCCTAAGGTGCTCCGTGGGCTTGGGTAGGACTTGGGTAGGGCTTGGGTACTGCTTGGAAAGGGTATGGGTAGAGTGAAGCTATGTCGGTAGTTTCTCAGATTTCCGAAAGAACCTGCTGAGCGTGTTCTTTGGTTTTAATCTGCTTGCCAGCCAGGATTTGCTCGATGATGCCTTCTTCGTTGATGACGAAGGTGGTGCGGATGGTGCCCATGACCTTCTTGCCGTACATGGACTTCTCTCCCCAGGCTCCCATTGCCTCCAGCAAGGTGTGGTCCACATCGGCAATCAGGGGGAAGGGCAACTGGTGTTTCTCCTTGAACTTCTGATGCGACTGGGCTGAGTCTTTGCTCACTCCCACTACTTCATAGCCCTTGGCCTGCAACTCGTCATAGTGGTCACGCAAGCTGCAAGCCTCGGCAGTACAGCCGCTGGTGTTGTCCTTCGGATAGAAGTAGAGCACCAGCTTTCTGCCTTTATAGTCACTCAGACGGATGTCCCGTCCCTGTTCGTCCTTGCCCAGAATCTCGGGCGCCTTGTCTCCAATGTTCATAGATTGTCGGATGTTAGTTGATACTGATGAGTGAAACGGCGAAGCCACCACCGGGGGCTTCTTTCAGCTTCAGCACATCACCCCGTTTGACGGTGCGCTTGGTGATGGTGTAGGCCTTGGGGTTGGTGTCGTAGTGGGCATCTTTGGCGTCGGCATAGATGGTGCAGGCGTATTTGCGGCCCTTGTCCAGGAAGTCGAGCTTGATGACGCTCTGGTGACCGTTCTCGTCGCACTTGCCGCCGATGAACCAGTTGTGGGTGCCCTTGGCCTTGCGGGCTACGGTGATGTAGTCGGCAGGCTCTGCCTCGAGGTAGATGCTCTCGTCCCAGTCGCAGGCTACGTCGCGGATGAACTGGAAGGCATCATCGTACTGCTCGTAGTGTTCGGGCAGGTCGGCAGCCATCTGCAGGGGCGAGTACATGGTGAGGTAGAGGGCCAGCGAGCCGGCAATGGTGATGCGGGCCCACGAGGTGTTGTCGCTCCACGTGCTGAGCTTGGTCTCGAAGATACCTGGGGTATAGTCCATCGGTCCGCCTTGCAAGCGGGTGAAAGGCAGGATGCAGGTGTGGTCAGGCCGGGAACCGCCGAAGGCCTCGTACTCCGTACCACGGGCAGACTCGCCACCCACCAGGTTGGGATAGGTGCGGCAGAGTCCTGTGGGACGTGTTGCCTCGTGCGAGTTGACCATGATGTGGTGCTTGGCAGCCTCCTTGATGACATAGAGGTAGTGGTTGTTCATGGACTGAGAATAGTGGTGGTCTCCACGGGGAATGATGTCACCCACATAGCCCGTCTTGACAGCGTCATAGCCGTAGCGGTTCATCAGCTGGTAAGCCTCCTTGATGTGGCGCTCGTAGTTCTGGGTTGACGAACTGGTCTCGTGGTGCATCAACAGCTTGACACCCTTGGAGTGTGCATAGTCGTTGAGCATCTTGAGGTCAAAGTCGGGATAGGGTGTCTGGAAGTCGAACACGTCGCGTTTCCACATGTTGGCCCAGTCTTCCCAGCCGACATTCCAGCCTTCGACCAGTACCTCGTCGAGTCCGTTCTTGGCAGCGAAGTCGATGTATCGCTTGACCTTCTCGTTGTTGGCAGCATGACGGCCGTTGGGAGTTGATAGTTGATAGTTAATAGTTGATAGTTGGACGCTGGGGTAGTCGTTGGTATAGTTCCAGGTGGACTTGCCGACAATCATTTCCCACCACACACCACAGTACTTGGTAGGATGAATCCACGAGGTGTCCTCCAGTTTGCAAGGTTCGTTGAGGTTGAGGATGAGGTTGGAGGACAGCATGTCGCGGGCATCGTCAGAGACGATGATGGTGCGCCATGGTGTCTCACAGGGTGTCTGCATGGCTCCCTTCAGCCCTGTGGCATCGGGTGTCAGATGACTGACGAAGGTGAAAGGCTGTGGCAGCGGATAACGCGAAGGCAGGGGATTGGGGGTATAGGCATTGCTGCTGCCCATCAGTTTGGTAGACAGTGCCTTGGTCTGGGCATCAACCAGTTCCAGATGCATGGTGGCATAGTCCAGACAGGCAGCCTCATGGATGTTGATGTAGAGTCCGTCCTGCGACTTCATCTGCAGAGCGGTCTGAACACCCGTTTCCGAGAATACGGCCACTGATGAGTTGCCCCAATTGACAGCCTTGTTGAAGCGTCCGCGAATCTCGGACAGCTTGCTCTGCTGTGTCTCCTGTTCCTGGGTATCGTAGTCGCCCGGCAGCCACCAGGCCGTGTGGTCACCAGCCATCGCAAACTCTGTGCGCTCGTCCTGGATGAGGAAGTAGTTCAGCTCGGGCTGTTGTGGGAACTCATAGCGGAAGCCCACGCCGTCGTCATAGACACGGAAGCGCAGCACCATCTGCCGCTGTTCTGCCGGCTGCTGAAGTACGGCAGCGTACTCGTTGTAGTGGTTGCGGATGTCACGGGTCTCGCCCCAGACGGGTTGCCACGTCTCGTCGAAGGTTGCCGTCTGCTCACTCTTCAGCGTGAAGCCGTCCATGAGGTCAGTCTCCTTCAGCCCCTTGGAGGCGTGCTTGTCGCGAGCCAGTTCCAGTCCCAAGTGTGAGGGGCGGATGACGTCACGCCCCTTGTAGGTGACGCTGTAGACGGGACGTCCTTGTTCTACGTTGAAGTTCAGCACCACATTGCCGTTAGGCGACTTGGTCTCTGTAGCCCATGCTGTCAGGGGCAGTAAAAGTATGGCCAGGAATAAGTTTCTGTGTTTCATATTCATTTTCTTCCACTGTGTGTGATTAATGTCTTCACCTCTTCGTTGAACTCGTCAGCCTGTAGCAGCTGCTCGATGGTCAAGTGCATACGATAGCGCCAGTAGTGACGCGGATTGGCCGGGATGTTGATGCGCTCGGCATTCTGGTCGGGCAGTCGCAGGCGCTCGTCGATGGAGAGCCAGTCCTGCAGCGACAGCAGGCAGAGCATGGACGGTGAGGTGAGCTGGCGGCTCACGATGTCCTTGGCCAGCCATCCGGGCAGGGGGTGAGGAGCCTCTCCGCTACGACGCAGAGGGCCGTTGAAGTAGGCCTGAGTCTGCTCTTCGTCTTCGTCCCACCACTGACGCAGGGTAGGCATGTCGTGGGTCGAGAAGGTGCAGACGCTGCGATAGGGGTTGTGCGACAGTTTGCCAAAGCGGGTATTGGGGTCCTTGGGCATGGTCTGGATTTCGAGTGACAGGATGCGTAGCTCGTTCATCACCCAGGGAACACAGTCGGGCACCATACCTAAGTCTTCTGCACACACCAGCATACGGGTGGCCTGTGTCAGTCGAGGCAGCTTCTTCATGGCCTCCTGATACCAGAACTGGTTGTTACGACGGTAGAAGTAGTCGTTGTACAGTCGGTTGAAGTGATACTTCTGTCCCTCGTCCAGCTGTTCGTAGGCCTGCTGGTATTGTACG
>Ga0310695_10008333_pt1 | contig 16081 bp, 13 predicted proteins | sample RumenRJG_04DNA_FD_203882 | JGI IMG/M metagenome (GOLD analysis project Ga0310695, IMG submission 203882) | Bovine rumen microbial communities from Lethbridge, Alberta, Canada - RJG_04 (v2) (version 2) | ecosystem: Host-associated > Mammals > Digestive system > Stomach > Rumen | place: Canada...
ACGGGCCGTGCTGGGCGCCTTGATGATTGACAAGGATGCCTATGCGGTGGTTTGTGAGACGCTGCTGCCGGAGAGTTTCTATGAACCTCGCAATCAGAAGGTCTATCAGGCCATCATGGAACTGTCACTGAAAGAGCGTCCTGTGGACATCTGGACAGTGACGGAACAGCTGGCCAAACAGGGCGACCTGGAGATGGTGGGTGGTCCGGGATACATCACGGAACTGTCGTCACGTGTGGCTTCATCAGCCAATATCGAGTATCATGCGCGTATCATCGCCCAGAAGTCGCTGGCACGTCAACTGATTTCGTTCTCAAGCAACATCCAGACGAAAGCGTTCGACGAGACGGTGGATGTGGACGACCTGATGCAGGAGGCGGAGGGCTCGCTGTTCGAACTGGGACAGCGCAACATGAAGAAGGACTACACGCAGATAGACCCGGTCATCAAGAATGCGGTGGATGTCATCCAGAAGGCGGCTGCCAACAAAGACGGCTTGACGGGTGTGCCTACGGGTTATCATAAGTTGGACGATATCACTTCTGGTTGGCAACCTTCTGACCTGGTGATTATCGCAGGACGTCCGGCCATGGGTAAGACATCGTTTGCGTTGTCTATGGCAAAGAATATTGCGGCAGACTATCAGGTGCCGATGGCGTTTTTCTCGTTGGAGATGTCGAACGTGCAGTTGGTCAACCGTCTGATATCCAACGTCTGCGAGATTCAGGGTTCAAAGATTCTGAATGGTCAGCTGCAGCCCGACGAGTGGGACCGTTTGGACAAGCGCCTGAACAACCTGTTGGGTGCTCCGTTGTATGTAGATGATACGCCTGGTTTGTCGGTCTTCGAACTGCGTACCAAGGCACGTCGTCTGGTTCGTGAACACGGGGTAAAGATTATCATGATTGACTACCTGCAGCTGATGAATGCCAACGGTATGCGCTTCTCCTCGCGTCAGGAGGAGGTGTCTGTCATCTCGCGTTCACTGAAGGGTTTGGCCAAGGAATTGGATATTCCCATTCTGGCCCTCTCGCAGCTGAACCGTGGTGTAGAGAGTCGTGACGGATTGGAGGGTAAGCGCCCGCAGTTGTCTGACCTTCGTGAGTCGGGAGCCATCGAGCAGGATGCGGACATGGTGCTCTTCGTGCACCGTCCGGAGTACTATCATATCTTTGAGGATGACAAGGGTCGCGACCTGCATGGCATGGCACAAATCATCATTGCCAAGCACCGTAAGGGTGCTACGGGCGATGTGCTGCTGACGTTCCGCGGTGAGTTCACGCGCTTCGAGAATCCGGAGGACAAACAACTTCGTAGCACCAAGCATACAGATGATGGTGGTGGCGAAATCCTGGGTAGTAAGATGAATGATGGTATGCCGACAGATCCCAATGCCTCCCCCTTCGAACCAGGTGATCCCGCAGGTCCTGCACCGTTCTAACGCTTTGCCAGTGTCCAGCGGTTTTCCCGCTGTTTTTCCCTATATCAGTGTGTGCAGCGGTTTCCCCGCTGTTTTTTCCTATATCAGTGTGTGCAGCGGTTTCCCCGCTGTTTTTTCCTATATCAGTGTGTGCAGCGGTTTTCCCGCTGCATTATTTCTTCAGTAGCGCTTTCGCATTAGCTATCGCTGCTTCTGAAACGTCGCTTCCGCTAACCATTTGTGCAATCTCCCTGACGCGCTCCTCATCGCTGAGCAGGTGCATGCTACTGGTAGTTCCCTGTGCTGTTTCTTCCTTAGATACACGATAGTGGTGACTACCCATAGCGGCAATCTGTGGCAGGTGGGTAATGCTAATCACTTGTCGCTCTGCCTGACCCATCTCGCGCATCATCTCAGCCATCTTCTCAGCAATCTTGCCACTTACTCCGGTATCTATCTCGTCAAAGATGATGGTGGGCAGTTTCACGGCACCACTAATCATGGCCTTCAGCGACAGCATCACACGGGCTATCTCACCACCGGAGGCCACCTGACTGACGGGCTGGAGTGGGGTAGAGGTGTTGGCGGAGAAGAGGAAAGCAACCTGGTCTTGACCACTCTTGCCGAGGGCTGAGGACGTGATGCTGACCTCAAAGCGTACATGGGGCATACCCAGTGGCACCAGTCGCTGTTGCATCTGCTTCTCAATCTCTTTGGCGGCTTTCTGGCGTTGCTTGGTCAACTTGTCTGCCAGCTGCTGGCACTTGCCTTTTAGCTGTTGGCATTTAGCCTCCAGTTCTGCCATAGCATCATCGCTATTCTCAATGGCATTCAGTTGTTTACCCAACAGGTCGCGTTGGGCAATAAGTTCTTCCACGTTATCCACATGGTATTTCTTCTCGAGGTCGTAGAGCAGGTCCAGACGATTGTTCAGACGGTCCAGTTCTGCGGGATCGAAGTCTGTACGTTCCAACAGACTGCTCACCTCATCAGCAATATCTTTCAGCTCGATATGACAACTCTCTAGACGCTCTGCCAACTCACTGGCAGCAGGTAGCACACGAGCAATGTTCCTTAGGGTCTGGAACGATTGTCTGACGTTGTCTACAGCACCTTGTTGGTCACCATTCAAATGACCATCAGCCTCATATAACGCTCCCTTGATATCTTCTGCATGCGAGAGCATATCGCTCTGTTGCTCCAACTCTTCTTGTTCACCATCCACGAGATTGGCCTGTTGCAACTCCTCATACTGGAACTGCATAAAGTCAACCTGCTGACGGTTCTTCTCTATATCGTCCTTCAGCTCCTGCAGCTCCCTATTGGCTGTCTGCAGCTGTCCATATACCTCCTGATAGTCAGCCAACAGGCCCTGGTTCTGTGCAATGATATCCACCACACTCAGTTGGAAGTCCTGCTTGTTCAGCAACAGGTTCTGGTGCTGTGAATGGATGTCCACCAGTTGCTCACCCAACTCTTTCAGCATCGACAGGGCCACAGGGGTGTCGTTGATAAACGCACGACTCTTGGTGGCGCTGATCTCTCTACGGATGATGGTGTCCTCCGCATCGTAGTCTATATCATTCTCGGTAAAGAACGGTTGCAAATCATATCGCGACAGGTCAAAGTGTGCCTCGATGGTACACTTCTCTGCCCCAGTCTTAATACTCTTAGAATCAGCACGTTGACCCAACAACAGACCAATAGCGCCCAGGATAATACTCTTTCCCGCACCAGTCTCACCAGTCAACACCGAGAACCCTGAATACAACTCAATATCCAGCAGGTCTATCAGTGCATAATTCTTAATATATAGTTTCTTCAGCATAACTATTCACTCTTCACTTTTCACTCTTCACTAGGCACTTTGTGCCGCCTGCTTATTCCTTAATCTTCTCCCACGCATTACTCTGCGACGCATTGAGGTTAAACAGGATGGTATATACCGCCTCTTTCTCTTTCTGCGTACCCTTACCCTTATAGATGTTCGCCAACTCGTCACGCTTATAGTCGGTCCATATCTGGGGCAACAGACTCAGGGGCTTGTCCTGATGGGCTTGTTTCAGCAGTTCCAGGGCCTCCGACACATTGCCACGTCCTCTTTCTGCATTGTTGCTCATCTCGTCCAGTCCCTTGCGGTAGTAGTCATACTGCAACTGACGGAAGGGTTTCATGGCCTCGTCCAAGTAGTCGTTGATGATGGCAAAACGGTTTCTGGAGTCCTCAAAGGCTTTCCAACCGGGGAAACCCAAGTCCTGCGCGTTGTTGGTCAGATTCATACATCTCCTCAATACTTCTGTTCCTGCCATAGGACCAAAACTATCCAAATCCAGACCGATAATCAGATAGGCATAGTACGCCATCAGGGCCGTCAACTGGTTGTCGATATTCTCTTCCATGAAGTTCAACTGGTCAAACTGCACGAAGTCGAAGTTGAAGTCCCCATCCTTATTATTATATAAGGTGGTGGTGTAGGCAGAGTTATACACCGGTCTGTTGGCCTGAATCATTGCCGTACACGTAAAGCGGTTGTTGCTCTTGTCGTATTTCTGTACGGTGATGTTAAAGGTGACGTTGATGCGCTCGTTCTGCTGAAACTGCAACTCAGTCCACTGCTTGTCATTCATCCATTGCTCCAGTGTCTGCTGCAGATTCTCAAAGACGCTCTTGTCAGACCCCTCAACCTGTGAACTGTTGATGGTCACCTTCACCAGCAACTCCTGTGCCACAGCACTCACCGCAAGCAATATATATAATAATGTAAGAATCCCCTTCTTCATCCCTCACTATTCACTCTTCGTTATTCACTATTCACTAGCGAAGCGTAAGAATATTTTTCTCATTCTCTCACCTCTATCTTTGCTTGTGTTCAGCGGTTTTCCCGCTGCTCACCTCTATCTTTGCCTGCAGGTAGCGGGTTTTCCCGCTGCTCACCTCTATCTTTGCCTGCAGGCAGCGGGTTTCCCGCTGCTTTTATTACTCTCTCCAGCTCCTCCACAATATCCCTGGCCACTTCCTGCTTCGACTTCTTCTCATAGTCGCGCTGGCCCTCCTTGGAGATAATGCTGATCTGGTTCTCATCCGACTGGAAGCACGTCCCTTTGTTCTGTAGCGAGTTCAGTACAATGAAGTCCAGGTTCTTCTTCTCCAGCTTCTTCTTGGCATTCACCTCTTCATCATTGGTCTCCAAGGCGAACCCTACCATCACCTGCTTCTCTGTCTTCATCTTCCCTAGTGCCGCCGCAATATCCGGATTAGGCACCAACCTCAGTGTCATCCCCCCGTCTTCAGAATCGCCACTACTCCCCCTCATTTTTGAGGGGGCTTTTGGGTCAGCTTCCTCCCCTCCTTTTTTGGAGGGGGCTAGGGGGAGGCTCTCTTCTTCGTTCTTGTTCTCCCTCCTTAGGGAGGGGGCTAGTGGGAGGCTCTCTTCTTCGTCCTCGTTCCCCCTCCTTAAGGAGGGGGCTGTCTTCTCTCTCTTTATCTTCTCCTTCGCCTGCTGCTCCGGTCTAAAGTCTGCCACTGCCGCACAAAGTATGGCTGCATCACTCTCCTTAAACGCCTCAGTGGCTGCTTGGTACATCTCCTCACAGCTCTCTACATCTATTCTGTGGATAGCCTCAGAGCACTTCAGACTGACGGGCCCAGCGACCAGTGTCACCTCGGCGCCTCTGCGTGCGCACTCTTCAGCGAGCGCAAAGCCCATCTTCCCACTGCTGTAGTTCCCGATAAACCGCACCGGGTCTATCTTCTCATACGTAGGTCCAGCGGTTATCAGTACCTTCTTGCCGCTCATCCCTTCTTCCTGGCTTTCTTGTAGGGCATGGTTTTGCCATGCCTCTTGCTCTTCTTGGCTTTCTTGTAGGGCATGGTTTTGCCATGCTTCCTCTTCGCCACTACTCCCCCTCATTTTTGAGGGGGCCTCTCCGAGCTTCTCCTCCAGTATCTCCACTATCCTTTCCGGCTCCTCCATTCTTCCTTTGCCCTCCAGTCCTGATGCCAGGAACCCTGATGCGGGCTCAATGATGGTATTTCCAAAGCTGATGAGCCGCTTCATGTTCTCCTGTGTGCTGGGGTGCTTATACATATCCAGGTCCATTGCTGGCGCAATGAACACGGGGGCTTTCATCGACAGATAGGTAGTGATGAGCATGTTGTCGGCAATGCCGTTAGCCATCTTGCCAAGGGTCGAGGCCGTACAGGGCGCGATGAGCATGGCGTCCGCCCATAGTCCCAGGTCTACGTGCGAGTTCCATGTGCCATCCCGTTGGGCAAAGAACTCGCTAATCACGGGCTTGTGGGTCAGTGCCGACAGCGTTATCGGAGTAATAAACTCCTTTCCTGCAGGGGTAATCACCACCTGCACCTCAGCACCAGCCTTCACCAGTCCACGGATAATCAGACATGCCTTATACGCAGCTATGCTTCCCGTAATTCCTAATACAATTTTCTTTCCCTTCAACATCTCACCTCTTACCTCTTCGTTATTCACTATTCACTAGCGAAGCGTTATTCACTATTCACTATTCACTAGCGAAGCGCTATTCACTCTTCGTTATTCACTATTCACTATTCACTAGCGAAGCGCCTGCGCCTCTCTAAGGCGAATTCGCGTTAAAACTTGCTTGGTGTTATACGTAAAGTCCCCACCGAGTATCCAGCTATAGTACCCTGGATCCATGCGCAACACCTGTGCTACAGGCAGTCCCTTGTGCTTACCGAAGTTAAACACCTCTGTACGTTCACCATTGACCTCTGCCCACACGATACGACCGGCAAAGTCCACATTGTCGTTGACCTTCGAGAAGTCTGCCAGGGCCTGCATGTCGTTAGGCAGCGTGCGCTCTGTGGGGTCTTCCCCAATCTCGCGCTGGTGCTCTTCCGTATAGCAGTCCAACTCTCCCATCAGCACGCGATAGGTGGCCTCGGTGTCTTGGTCTGCACGGTGAGCCTCGAAGTCATCCTCCATCTTTCTGCCGCAATAGAACTTATACGCGGCAGCCAAATTCCTGCGCTCCATCTTGTGGTAGATGGTCTGCGCATCAATCAGACGACATTTCGAGAAGTCAAAGTCGATACCAGCCCGCAGGAACTCCTCTGCCAACAAGGGCACGTCGAAGTGGTTGCTGTTATAGCCTGCAATATCTGCTCCGGTAAACACCTCACAGATCTTGCTCGCCAACTGCTTGAAGGTAGGCTTCCCCTTGACGTCCTCATTGGAGATACCCGTCAGGGCCACCACCTCATCGGGAATGGGCTTTTCCGGATTGATAATCTCATTACCCCTCTCTTCTCTTCCGTCGGGGTACACCTTAATATATGATAACTGGATGACACGTTCCTTGACAATGTCAAGGCCCGTGGTCTCCAAGTCAAAAATCACCAGTGGTTTCTGTAAATTCAGTTTCACAATAAATTATCGTTTATCATTTATCAATTATCATTTAGCGAATGCGCCTTTATCAATTATCAATTGTCAATTATCAATTAGCGAAGCGTTTAGTCGTTGATCAGCATTGGCATCATCAGCATCAGCACATCCTGGTTCTCAGGCTGCTCAGAGGGCAGCACAAGTCCTGCACGACTGGGGTCTGCCAACTGCAGGATAACATCCTGACAGTCGAAGTTGCTGAGTATCTCAATAAACGAAGAACCCTTGAAGCCAATGCTCATCGTCTGACCATTATACGAGCATGACATGCGCTCTGTAGCAGTCTTCGAGAAATCGTAGTCCTCAGCATCCAACTTCAGGGTACCACCTTCCACATGGAAGCGAATCAAGTTGCTGGAGTCGTTGGCGAAGGGCTGTACACGACGCAGGGCAGCCAACAGGGTCTGACGGTCTACGGTCAGCTGGTTGGGGTTGTTCTGCGGAATCACGCTATTGTAGTTAGGATAGCGACCCTCAATCAGTCGACAGATAATCTCGCCATCGCCATAGCAGATTTGGGCATTGCGCTCGTCAAAGCGAATAGTCACATCACCACCATCCTTACCCAACAGGGCCTTCAACAGCGATGCAGGCTTCTTAGGCAGGATGAAGGCTGCAGGCTGCTCGCTCTGGATGCTCAGCACCTTGTTGCGCACCAGCTTATGACCATCGCTGGCAACGATAGCCAGACACTCTGGCGTTAGGTCAAAGTAGATACCGTTCATCACAGGGCGCAACTCATCCTGGGCGGTAGCAAACAGCGAGCGGTTGATGTTCTCAGCCAACAGGGCATTGCTGATGACAATCTCGTTGGCACCATCGCTGATGTCCTGTGCCTGTGGATACTCGTCTGCATTCTCTACGGGCAGCGAGAAGAGACCGTTCTGGTACGAAATCTTCGCGATATTGCTGGTCTGGTCCACATCAAAGGTGATGGGCTGCTCAGAGAAACCTTTCACGGCCTCCAATAGGTCGTGGTTGCCAATGGCAAAGCGTCCGTTACCGTCTGCTTCGCTCAACTCCAGCTGGGTCTTCATGACGTTCTCGCTGTCTGAAGCGGTCAGATAGAGCATGTTGTCCTGTACGTCGAACAGGAAGTCGGCCAGAATGGGCAGTGAATTCTTACTGTTGATAACTCTCGAAAGAGCATTGAGTTTGCTGCTTAGTGCAGTGCTGGATACTGTAAATCTCATGAGTATTTTAATTTTAGTTATGTTCGCATATGCGTAAATGGACTACAAAAATACAAAATAAGTTGGTCAAATGCAAAAATATTTTCAGAAAAATGATGATTTTAAAATTATTTTCCGTAATTTCGCAGTCTGAAACAAAAAAATCGTATAAAAACAACAAAATAATTATGGAATTAACAGGTAAGATTATTGCAGTAATGCAACCCCGCAGTGGCGTTTCTCAGCGCACGGGTAATTCGTGGATGATGCAGGATTATGTCATGGAGATCCCTGGTCAGTATCCTCGTCACATGGTTTTCAATATCTTCGGTGAGGATCGCATCAAACAGTTCAACATCCAGATGGGTGAGGACGTCACCGTGTCTTTCGATATTGATGCCCGTGAGTTCAATGGCCGCTGGTATAATGACATTCGTGCCTTCAATGTAACTCGTGGTGCTGTTCCTGCTGCCGCTGCAGCTCCTGCTCAGGGTGCTCCCTTTGCTCAGCCCGCTGCTGCTCCTCAGGATGCTACGTCTCCCTTCCCCCCAGCACAGGAACCCGCAGGAGAGGGTAGTGCTGACGACCTCCCCTTTTAAGATTACCTTCTAAGGATTCATATACGACTACATCTGATTAATAACACCAATGGAAAACGTTACGACAGCGCAAGGCGCTGGCGACGCCGTAGGCGTTCCTGAACGTCACTGGTTTGTGGCGTTCGTGGGACCAAATGCTGAGAAGCGGTCGCGCGATAGCTTGCTACGTCTGGGCTATGAGGCCTATGCTGCTACCCAGGAGGAAATCCACCATTGGAAGAATGGCAAGGACAAGAAGATAGAGGTGGTGGTCATCACCCAGATAGTCTTTGTCCACTGCACCGAACAGGAGCGTAAGGAGGTTGTCAACCTTCCTTTCATTCGCTACTTCATGGTCAACAAGGCGGGAAAGGCGAATCCTTATGGGGGGCGACCCATCACCATCATTCCTGACGATCAGATGCAGAAGCTGCAGTTCATGCTCTACCATGCTAACAGTCCTGTGCAGTTCGTCTCTGCTCCTGTCCGTGTGGGTGACAATATCCGAGTCATCCGTGGTGACATGAAAGGCCTCGAGGGCGAAGTGGTCGAACTCAAAGGGTCCGAAGAGCGTTATCTGGGCATTCGCCTCAACATGTTAGGCTGTGCCCTTCTCCACATCTCCCTCTCAGATGTTGAGAAAATGTCATAGCCTTCCCGCTCTCTCCTTGTCCTGACTTTTTCTGACATCCACGGTATCCTTCTCTGTATGCATCGGTTTTGCCGGTGCTCTTCTTTGTTTCGTTTGTTGCGATGTTATCGCGACCGTGTCCTTCTCTGTATGCATCGGTTTTGCCGGTGCTCTTCTTTGTTTCGTTTGTTGCGATGTTATCGCGACCGTGTCCTCTATGCTGCAACACCGTTGCAGTCCTCTCTCTTCTTTGTTTCGTTTGTTGCGATGTTATCGCGACCGTGTCCTCTATGCTGCAACACCGTTGTTTGTTGCGATGTTATCGCGACCGTGTCCTCTATGCTGCAACACCGTTGTTTGTTGCGATGTTATCGCGACCGTGTCCTCTATGCTGCAACACCGTTGCAGCCCTCTCTCTTCTCTTGCATTGAATTTTTTGTAACTTTTTCTCCCTCAAATATACTTTTTCATAGAATTAAACGTTAAATAATTTGGTATCACTATAATGTCTTATCATAAATACTTAACAAAAACATTAAACTATGAAAAAGTTATTTGTTTCGACAGCCATCTTGCTGTCAATCGTCGCTTGCACAAACGACTCAGAATCAACCGTAGTAGAGAACAACGAAGAACAAGGCTATGCCCCTGTCACAGTACGGGTTAGCGATTTCTCTATCGCAACGGAGGAGATATCCTCGGGAGGTAGCCTGACACGTGGAGCTGAGACCCTGGATAGCTACTTTGCTGGTGGCGCCATTACGTTGGCGTTCTACGATGTCAATGGCACGGAGGTGTATAAGACCACTCAGGTCAAGGGCGATGGCACTTACACCACCTTTGGTGAGTTTACAGCCAATCTTCAGGTGGGTCATTACACGATGGTGGCTGTGGCTCGTGCGCATTACGATGGCGATGAATTCACATTGACCAGCCCCACTGAAGCTGCTTATACCAGTATGCGCCCTCGCGAAACCTTCAGCAATGTTCAGGCTGTCACAGTAACCAGCGCATCACTGTTGAATCTCGAAGTAACCCTGAACCGTATCAACTCCTGGCTTAAGATTATCTCTACCGATGGTCGTCCTGCCAGTATTAAGAAGATCAGAACCACTTTCGAAAAGGGTGGAAAGAGCTTCAATCCTACCACTGGTTGGGCCACCACGGACACTGGCTTCTCGCAGACCAATAACCCTTCTACGGCAACTGGTGCGACAATAGAGATTAACGTTGTACCTTTCGTGGCTTGTGCCGATGATGCAGAGGAAAAGATGACCATCACCATCGAGGCCCTCGATAATGACGACAATGTACTAGGTACTAAGGTGGTGAACAATGTCCCCTTCAAGCGCAACCGTCAGACCATCCTTCGTGGTAACGTATTCACGGCAGAGCCCACAACTTCTTCGTTTAAGATAGAGACCGCTTGGCTGAGTGATTATACCATGGATTTCTAATCTCATTGGGAAATCAGCCATGCAACGATTGTTCAGTATCTGTACGTTTCTGCATATGTCTTCGTCCGTTGTGCGTGCATTGTCTTCGTCCGTTGTGCGTGCATTGAATGCACGAAATCTCGTCCATTACATGTGCATTCTATGCACCCTCCTGTCTCTCTCTTCCTGCGAGAAGGCCATCACTGACTCCGACAGTGTGGTCAGCGGCTCTGTCGCTGACAAAAACGCCAACCTCCAGGTTACCGTCTTCAGCATCGAGAAGACCCCTTTCGAGACCTTCACTCGTACTGCCACCCCTGCCTCTGAGGCCTGCACCCGCCTCAATTTCGCGGTTTACACCCTCGATGGCTCTCGTGTCAAGCAGCTCAATCAGACCTCAGCCGAAGCCGATTTCGGCAAGGCCTCCTTCCAGCTCGAACCAGGCACCTATCAGCTAGTGGTCGTGGGCCATAGCGCCAGTGGCAACCCTACGATGACGGACCCCACGAAGATTAAGTTCGAGAATGCGGATGGCTTTACAGACACCTATCTCTGTTATGCCAAGGTCACCATCGGTGAGGATAAGGTAGACTACAAGGTCTCTCTCGACCGTATCACGGCTCTCTGTCGCTTTGTGCTCACAGACACCGAGATCCCTTCCGAGGTCAAGAAGATGCGCTTCTACTATACGGGCGGTTCTGGCGCCTTCGATGCCACCACAGGCCTTGGCTGTGTCAACAGCAAGCAGGATGTGAAGTTCGACATCACTTCTGCCCCTCAGAAGCAGTTCGACCTCTATACCTTCCCGTATAAAAGCACAGAGGGCACCATCCATCTTGTGGTTACTGCTCTCGATGCTTCAGGCGTCGAGATCCTCCAGCGTGAGTTCGATGTCTCTATAGAGAAGAATTATATCACCTGGGTCTCTGGCTCCTTCTTTGGTGGCTCCAGTACAGACCCCACAGGTGGTGCCGGTATCACCAGCGTAACGGTCAACACCGACTGGGCTGGTGAGACCTACCAGACGTTCTAAATATTTCGCATATGCATTTCTACCCATTATTATTCCACCCCAATCTCCACTCTGTGGTCTGGGGTGGTTCTCAGCTTTGCCCCTACAAGGGCTTGGCGCCTTCCGACGAACCCATTGGCGAGAGTTGGGAGGTCAGTGCAGTACCCTCCAGCACCAGCATCATCAGCAATGGCCCCCTCGCAGGTCGCGACCTGATCTCGGTCGTGACCGAACACCCCGAGCCCATTCTGGGCAAGGCGGTTAACGCCAAGTACCACGGCCAATTGCCCCTGTTGGTCAAGTTCATCGATGCCAAGCGCGACCTGAGCATTCAGGTGCACCCCAACGACGAGATGGCCCAGCGTGAGCATGGCAAGATGGGCAAGTCCGAGATGTGGTATGTCATCAAGGCCGACCCGGGTGCCCACCTCTATGCGGGCTTCAAACAGCAGATTACCCCCTACGAATACCAGAGGCGCATTGAGGATGGCACCATCACTGAGGTCCTTGCCGACCACCAGGTCAAGGCGGGCGATGTTTTCTACCTCCCTGCCGGTCGTGTGCACGCCATCTGTGGGGGCATCCTCCTCGCTGAGGTCCAGCAGTCCTCGGATGTCACCTATCGCATCTTCGACTACAACCGCCCAGGTCTCGATGGCAAGCCTCGTGAGCTCCACACAGCCCTGGCTGCCCAGGCTCTTGACTTCCATGTCGAGGCCAACTATCGTACCGTCTATCCCGAAACCACCAACCGTGCCGTACAGATTATCGACACGCCCTTCTTCGATGTCCGTGTCATGGAGATTGACAAACCCAAGCATCGCGACATGCGCAAGTACGACAGCTTTGTCATCTCCATGTGTCTTGAGGGCGATTGCGAGATCCGGTTACGACCATCGGTCACCTCTGGTCTCTCACCTCTCACCTCATTGCGTGCCACACTCCTACCTTCAGGTGGGAGAAACCCCTCACCTCTCATCTTAAAGGCTGGTCATAGCACACTAATTCCCGCTGCCATAGCCGATTACGATGTCATTCCGCTCCACGGAAAGTCCAAAATTCTCGATGCTTTCATCGACAATCAAGACAACCTAGGGGACAAGATTACAAAGTTCTTGCACATACGCGCATAACAATTGTGCACAAATTATTTGGTTGTTGGCAAAATAATTCGTACCTTTGCACCGAATTTACATGAATCTATTCGTGTTAGTTAGCGTGCAAACTCCTCTCTTTGTGACGACAGCATAGGGCGCTGGCGGCGCCGTAGGCGTGTCTTTCACCATCGTTTTTTGCGCTGTCCTTCTCTGTTGCAACGGTTTTGCCGTTGCTTCTTGTGCTCAGCGGCTTTGTCGCTTTGATACTTCGTCCTTTGTGTTGCGATTGCATCGCTACCCTTAGATGAATTTCTGCGTTTTCTGCGATTTCTGCGGGACAATACCTGTCAGTAGCCTGCCTCCTGACAACATGTTTCGAATTGAAAATAACAACGATATATTTATGAAAACAGCACTTATTACTGGTATTACAGGTCAAGATGGAAGCTATCTGGCCGAGTTTTTGTTGGAGAAAGGTTTCCCCAAGCAATAAAAAAATGACAGGAGCTTGGCTTCTGGCTAATGACTTGAAACAAATATCTGATTGCACAGGTGGTCAATGAGTGATGCAGTTCGATACTGCCAGTCAGAACAATTTAAAGAAGAAATCATTTATTAGAAATGGCAAAATTTAAAGAGAATGGGAAGCTGAAGCTTCTGATAATTGTTGGTACGCGCCCGGAGATTATCCGCTTGGCAGCGGTAATTAACAAGTGTCGTCAGTACTTTGACTGTCTGCTGGCACATACTGGGCAGAACTATGACTATAACCTCAATGGGGTGTTCTTCAAGGATTTGAAGCTCGCAGATCCAGACATCTATATGGAAGCAGTGGGTGACGACCTCGGTTCTACGATGGGTAACATCATTGACAAGTCATATAAGGTGATGGTTGAGACCAAGCCTGATGCAGTGCTAGTACTTGGTGATACTAATAGTTGCCTGTCAGTAATTGGCGCCAAGCGCCTGCATATCCCCATCTTCCACATGGAGGCTGGTAACCGTTGTAAGGACGAGTGCCTGCCAGAAGAGACCAACCGTCGCATCGTTGACATCATTTCTGATGTGAACATGGCATACTCTGAGCATGCACGTCGTTATCTGGCTGATTGCGGCCTGCCCAAGGAGCGTACATACGTTACTGGTAGCCCAATGGCTGAGGTGCTGCATCAGAACTTGGCTGAGATTGAAGCCAGCGATATTCACAAGCGTTTGGGCTTGGAGAAGGGCAAGTATATCCTGCTCTCTGCTCACCGTGAAGAGAATATCGATACGGAGAAGAACTTTATGAGTCTCTTCACTGCTATCAATAAGATGGCAGAGAAATACGATATGCCAATTTTGTATAGCTGTCATCCTCGTAGCCGTAAACGTTTGGAGCAGTCTGGCTTTAAACTGGACAGTCGTGTCATTCAGCATGAGCCTCTTGGCTTCCACGACTACAACTGTCTTCAGATGAATGCTTTTGCTGTTGTATCTGATAGCGGTACTCTGCCAGAGGAAAGCAGTTTCTTTACAAGTGTTGGTCATCCTTTCCCTGCTATCTGCATTCGTACCTCTACAGAGCGTCCTGAAGCAATCGATAAAGCTTGCTTCATCATCGCAGGTATAGATGAAAAGTCATTGCTTCAAGCTGTAGATACGGCAGTGACATTGAACCAGAATGGTGACTACGGCATTCCTGTTCCTGACTATATCGAGGAGAATGTATCTACCAAGGTGGTGAAGATCATCCAAAGCTACGTGGGAATAGTAAACAAAATGGTCTGGAGGAAGTTCTGATGCGAATACTTGTAACAGGTGCAAAAGGGTTCGTTGGTAAGAACCTGTGTGCACAGTTGAATAATATTAAAGATGGTAAGGCACGTTGCTATGGTGATGTGACCGTGGAAGCCGTGTATGAATATGACCTGGACTCAACTCCCGAGCAGTTGAACGAATACTGTAAGAATGCAGACTTCGTGTTTAATCTGGCTGGAGTTAACCGTCCTCAGAACCAGGAAGAGTTTATGCAAGGCAACTTTGGTTTTGCATCGACTTTGCTAGACACGTTGAAGAAACATGGTAATACTTGCCCTGTAATGCTGTCAAGCTCACAACAAGCCTCTCTTACTGGCCGTTTCGGCAATAGTGAGTATGGTCGCAGCAAGAAAGCTGGCGAAGACCTGTTTTTGGAATACGGAAAAGAGACAGGAGCAAGAATGTTGATTTATCGTTTCCCGAACTTGTTTGGCAAGTGGTGCCGCCCCAACTATAACAGTGCAGTGGCAACATTCTGCAATGCATTTGCCAATGACCTGCCATATACAGTGAATGACCCAAGCGTTGAACTGGAATTGTTGTATATTGATGACCTCGTTGATGAAATGATTGCTTGCCTGAAAGGTGAAGAGCATCATTGTGAATTTGACGGGCTTGATGTACTGCCGTCAGCAGAGGGACGTTACTGCTATTGCCCCATTACCCATCACGTAACGCTGGGCGAGATTGTAGAACTCTTGAAGGGTTTCGCTGAGCAGCCCAAGACCCTGATGATACCAGAGATACCAGAGAATAGCTTTGCAAAGAAGTTGTATAGCACATATCTGAGCTACTTGCCCAAGGAAAAAGTTGCTTTTCCTTTGAAGATGAATGTGGATGATCGTGGCTCGTTTACAGAGTTGGTGCATACCCTCAATGCAGGTCAAGTGAGCATCAATATCTCAAAGCCAGGCATCACAAAGGGACAGCACTGGCATAATACCAAGTGGGAGTTCTTCATTGTAGTAGCCGGTCATGGTTTGATTCAGGAACGCAAATTGGGTACTGATGATATAATCGAGTTTGAGGTGAGTGGTGACAATATCCAGTGCATCCATATGTTGCCTGGTTATACCCATAACATCATCAACCTCAGTGACACAGAAAACCTCGTCACAGTAATGTACTGCAACGAGATATTCAATCCCCATAAGCCGGACACTTACTTTGAGCCGGTGAAATAACGAACACGGATTCAACGGATAACACGGATATGTTGCTATACAGTGACCTCTCTTATGCAATCAACGGAGCTGCGTTCCATGTTTACAATAAGCTCGGTCACGGCTTCCTTGAAGCTGTCTATCAGGAAGCACTGGAAATAGAATTCCAAAGGCGCAACATTCCGTACAAACGTGAAAAGGAATTGAAAATTAATTACGATGGTGTGGAGTTAAAACAAACTTACAAAGCAGACTTCGTATGCTATGATAAAATAATTGTGGAATTGAAGGCGGTAAGTGCCTTAGATGACACTCACCGGTCTCAGGTTTACAATTATCTA
>Ga0310695_10008338_pt1 | contig 16078 bp, 11 predicted proteins | sample RumenRJG_04DNA_FD_203882 | JGI IMG/M metagenome (GOLD analysis project Ga0310695, IMG submission 203882) | Bovine rumen microbial communities from Lethbridge, Alberta, Canada - RJG_04 (v2) (version 2) | ecosystem: Host-associated > Mammals > Digestive system > Stomach > Rumen | place: Canada...
TAGAATCCGCCATGAATCTTCTTAACCATGGTTCCCCTGGGCTTGTGCTTCAGAATTTCTGGTGGAACTGTATATCGTCCGCTGGAACCAGTCATTTGCATATGCTCTTTTGTATACCTACCATATACCTAAATTATTGACCGTTTCAGACAAAAAATCAAGCCTAAAAAAACAAAAAACGGCAAAAAGCCGCTTTTTAAGGATATTTGAGTGTTTTTACGTGATAAACGCTTACGCGATAGACGAGCTATAGCAATCTTGAAGTTTGGATTTCATACCTAAATTCCGCCGATGTTGTGATACACTACGTTATACATCCCCAGCAGTTAGGTTTTCACTGTATGACGCTCATTATATCACAACCCCACGCAACCCCATGCATTTTCTAATGAAAATTTTTTAAAAAATGTGGTATCACGCCTTTATGTAAGCCATGTCGCAACTTTTCGAATCATCGTTTTTTCGAATTATGTTGCGGAACGCAGGGAAGGAATAAAACGGGAAGCCGGAAAAAATAAGAATGACGCAAACGGTCAGAAAGGAATTCTGGCGGTGAGGAAGGGATTTGAACCCTTGATACGGTTTATGCCGTATACACGCTTTCCAGGCGTGCTCCTTCAACCACTCGGACACCTCACCGCACCGGAAACGAGGCTTATTCTACCTGATGAAATTTATAATGCAAGAAGTTTTTTGCTTTTCGGCGGATTTCCCGCCGCGGGCCGCTATGGAAACGTTTTCCGGGAGGCGTTTCGGGGGATTATTCGTTTTCGGAGCCTTCCGGGAGCTACCTTCTCCGGCTTTTTGAACCGTGCCGGCAATTCCGTAACATTTCCGCGGGAGAAATAAGGGGTTCGGGGCACGCCGGGGGTAAAATCTGAGGGATCCAGTTGTTTTTCTTTTCGGCGGCTCTCCAAACCATGAACGTTCCAGAACATTCCCGCTGTCCCGGCTGCTCCGGGAACATGATTTTTGATATCGGAAAGCAGGGGCTCGTCTGCGAGAGCTGCGGCCTCGTGCTTTCGGTTCCCGAATATGACGCTGCGGTTCTGAAAAAGGCCCGCGGCAATGTCAGTCTTACCGGGGCCGCAGATCGGATTCTCCGGGAGCACGAAGGACAGGCGGATATGAACAGGATTTACGCCTGCCGTTCCTGCGGCGGACTGGTGCGTCCCGGAGCCCGGCGGGCCTCCGGTGTCTGTCCCTTCTGCGGCAATGCCATTGTGTTCACGGACAAGATAACGGAGCAGGAGGAACCGGATTACATTATTCCGTTCCGGAAGGATCGGGAGTATTTTGAAAAAATCTGCCGGAAGTATGTGGCAGAAGGGTTTTTCGTGCCGGAGAACTTCCGGAAGGAGGCCCGGGTTGCTGGTATTCAGGCGGTGTACATTCCATTCTGGCTTTATAATCTTGAGCTATGTGATCGGATATCCTGCGATATCGAGGAGGTACATCCGGACAAGGACAAATTCGTGCATTACTGCTACAGGGCCGAGGTTTCCGGAAGTACCGCATTCCGGGGAGTGCCTCAGGATGCTTCACTGGAAATACCCGATGAAATCACTCAGACACTGGAGCCTTATCCGGTTTCCGAAGCGGTTCCTTTTAATTTCGGATACCTTTCCGGACTGGATGTCAGAATCTGCGACGTGGATTCCGTCTGCGGCTTTGAGGCGGTAAAGGACAGAATTCTTGCCTCTTCGGCCCGGGCTCTTATCGGCATGAAGTATGACAATATCAGAATCCGGGAACGGGATTTCAGAATCACGAGGCAGGAACTCGGCTATGCCATTTACCCCGTCTGGACCATGACGCTGGTCTGGGAGGGCGGGAACTACACCTTTGCCATGAACGGCGCCACCGGAAAATGCGCCGGAGTGCCTCCGACGGACAAAGGACTGGTCAATACGGCGGGTTATCTGGGAGGGCTCCTTTTGTTTCTTCCGGCCATCATGTTCATGACGGGAATGGCCGCTGTTGATGAAAGAATGGATCACACATCATTTAACTTTCTGTTTGCGAATCTGGCGGGGGTTCTCCTTCTTACCGCTCTTAATGCCGGAATCTTCTGGAAAAAGTACATCAGATTTGCAGGACATCCCCGGAATCTGGCACTTCTGAAGGGGGCGGCAGCGTTTTCCGTGCTGCTTCTTTTTCTGGATACCGGCATGATATGTTTTCGGGGGGAGTATCCCTGGCTGATTCTGCCGTGGCTACTGTTTCTGATATCCCTGGGGCTGGGAGGCATCATCCGGGACTTTTTCCTGAAATACATCAGGAAGGAAACAGCCTCATTGTCTCTGAATCTTAAGACCGATGCCGCGGCCTATGGTGACAGTGCTGCCATGCATGCCGATTCTTCAAAAATCGAACCCGACGGCCGTTACTGGAGCAGAGAACCCGGCATGCAGAATCCCCGTCCGAAATTCGGCTGGATCTGAGGAGTTTTTCATGAATATTCCGGAACATTCCCGCTGTCCCTCCTGCTCGGGAAACATGGTGTTCAGCATTCGGGATCAGGCCCTGGTCTGCGAAAGCTGCGGCAGTGTGTTCAGCATGGAAGATTATGACAATATCGTGCTGGAGAAGGCCCGCAGGGATATCAATTTCACGGAGGCCGCGGACAGGATTATGCGGGAGCGGGAACAGCGCGAATCTCTGAACCGCAGCTATTCCTGCCGATCCTGCGGCGGACTCATACGGCCCGGAGTGTTCGGGGTTTCCGATGCCTGTCCCTTCTGCGGCAATTCCATCGTGTTTTCCGACAAGATCCGGGATCAGTCGGAGCCGGACTTCATAGTTCCCTTCAAAAAGGACCGGGAGTTTTTTCTGGGATCCTTCCGCAAAATGGTGAAGGAAAGTCTTTTTGTTCCCGAGGATTTTGTCAGGCACGGCAAACCGGAGAACATCCATGCCTGCTACATTCCCTTCTGGATTTATGATGTTCGGGTTTCCTGTGACCTGTCGTATGCTGCCGAAAAGCTTTCCAGAACAAAGGCCGGCTACCATCACAAGGTTTACGAGTGCATCGGCAGTGCCAGCCTGGAATTTGCGGGGGTTCCCCAGGATGGCTCCCGGGCCATGCCTGATGAAATCTCGCAGTCTCTGGAACCCTATAATTCCGCGGAGGGCGTGCCGTTCCACTTCGGGTATCTTTCCGGTCTGGATGCCAGGATTTTCGACATGGATGCCAAAAACAGCTTCGAGATCGTGAGGAAGCGGCTTCAGTCCTCCGTGCACCGGTTTATCGTCGGCCCCGAGTACGAGAACTTCCGGGTGCTTCATGAGGATTTAAGAACCGGTGCCCGGGAGGTCAGCTATGCGCTGTACCCGATCTGGACGCTCAGGGTGTCCTGGAAAGGAACCAGCCATGTTTTTGCCATGAATGGCGCTACCGGCCTTATTAATGGCACACTGCCGCTGGATCAGAGACGCATGGCGTACGTTGCCGTGATATTCGGGCTCATGTGCATGGTTCCCCATGCTGTCGTGAACACCTTTCTGCTGCTGACAGGGACGGATGAGAGCGCAATTCTGAATAATGATTCGAAGATAATGACAATCTTATTCGCAGCGATCCCCGCGGTGTGCGTCTTCGGAACGTTTCTGGCCGGCCGTTTTTGTCGCTGGGCCAGTAATGAAAAGAGCTTTCAGATGCTGAAAAAGGTCGGGTGGGGCTGTGCCGGCATGGTGGCATTCATGGGCATGGTCTGTATTATCCGGCATAATCTTCTGGTACTTTTCGGAGCCTGGGCGGCGTTTCTGACCGGGCCTCTTCTGGGGGGATTTCTGATGTACGGGAGCATGCTGTATTATGTCCGGCAGGAGCGCAGGAAAAGAAGCATCGCTCTCCGGGAGAATGCCGACGATTATCTCCTGAAGGATAAAAACCGGCTTCTGGCCCGGGCTGAGAAATATGCCCGCACCTATATGACGCCCGGAAAGAAAATGATCTGGCCGCCTCCGAAGCACCGGTTTTCGGAGATGTTCCGGGGGCGCGGGAAAGATGATGATGAGTTTTTTTTCTGAAAATTGCTCCGGCTTTGCGGCAGAGCGGCAGGGGATACTGGGGACCGGGTGAATTCCGGCCGGCGGGGCTGATCTCCTGAAAAGATGCCTCTGCCGCACCTGATTCAGTTAAAACAGATGATAATTATGACCGATATTGGAGGAATCCGGGATGACTGTCAGTGTTTCATTGCATCCGGAAACTGTTCCGCAAGATAATACTCCGAGGTTTTTATGAATACTCCTGAAAGCTGCCGCTGTTTTTCATGCAACGGCATTATGGTTTTTGACATTGCTTCCCAGGAACTTAAGTGCGGCCACTGCGGCACGCATCTTGCCGTCCCGGAATATGATCGGAGGCGGCGGGAATCCGGAGAAAGCGCTGCCGCGAAAGAGTCCGGCGGTGAAAACGGCGGAGGGGAGAAGCCGGGGAGACGTTCGGGACTCCGGCGGGCGTATACCTGTGCGTCCTGCGGCGGTGAAATTTACCCGGGAATCCTGAGTGCTTCCGGGCAGTGTCCGTTCTGCGGCCAGGTCATTGTTTTTACGGACAAGATAAACGCTGCCGAGGAACCGGATTTCATTATTCCGTTTCAGAAGGACCGGGAATATTTTCTGGAGGAATACCGGAAGCTTCTGAACCGGCGGCATTTTATCCCGAAGAGCTTCAGAGCCGAGGCCCGGGAAAACGGCATCGGAGCCCGCTATATTCCCTTCTGGATATACGACGTCGCAGCTTCGGGAAGTGCCCGGATTCAGGCCGAAAAGATTGTCAAAAAGAGCGATCGCCGTTATGAACATACGGTTTTTGAATGTTCCGGGGAAGGGAGCCGGGAATTTCGGGGAATTCCCCAGGACGGCACCACGGAGCTTGACGATCGGGAATCCCAGAGCATCGAACCCTACGACATGACCGGGGCGGTGCCGTTCAGTGCGGGGTATCTTTCGGGGCTGGATGTCAGAATTGCGAACCGTAATGCAAGAAGAAGCTTTCAGGCCGTGGAAAAGCGGGTAACCGCTTCCCTGGACAGCCTGCTCCGGCCGGAGGAAGAATATGACGCCGTAAGCTTTGCCGAAAGACACTACAAAATCAGGCCCCTGGCCATAAAGTATGCCCTGCTTCCCGTATGGCGGCTGGAAATGAGCTACCGGGGCAAAGGCTATCCCTATGTCATGAACGGACAGACCGGGCGGCTTACCGGAGATTTTCCGGTGGCGATATGCAATGCCGGGCTCGGGGTGTTTCTCATGACAGTGCTGACCGTTACCGGGATCGTCGAACTGGGCTTTCTGGCCGACGGTCTTCCAGGATTCCTGCAGCTTCTGGTTCCGGTTCCCATGGTGCTTCTGGCGGGAGGTGTCTGGTACGTTCTTTACTGCACCCGGATCCCCTTTGTGTTTGAGCATGGTGGAGCGGCTCTCGGCGGCGGTCTTCTGGCTTTGCTCATCATTGCGGCCGAGCTTGTCAGGCTCCTTGCCGCGGGGAGCGATGGCACCACGGCGCTTATGATCGGCTTTCTGCTGGCCGTGGGGTACTTTTTTCTGCTCTGGGCCTCTCTGAAATCCCGGCTTTCCGATGAAACCGGAGACAGTCTGTCCGTCCGGGCCCGGGATGCCGATGCCTATGCCGTTCCGGAAAAGAGCATTCTCCGGGAGCGGACAATCAGTGAGGCCGGAACCTATATCTCCGAATCCCGGAGCATGAGAAAGACTCCCGATGCCGGGGTTCGGAAGCCATGAGAACAGGAAAACCGTACCGGAAATGCCGGAATCTGCGGATCCTGCAAAACGGGGCATGAGGCGGGAGGATGTATTTTCCGGGGCAGGGGAAAAGAGATTTGCTTTATACAGATTGCTGCCGGGGATATAATTAGCATCGGTTTCCGAAAGCTGGGTTATGTCATTCCCGGATACTGATTGTCTTTTTTTGAAAACAGGAGCGAAAATGATGTTAAAGCATAGCGGACTGTCCCGGGTGCTTCCCGTGTTTCTGCTGGCGGCAGCCTCCGAAGCACTGGCCTGGCCGGCAGGTTTTACCGAACTTCCAGGAGTGGGGGGACCTAATTTAACAATCCTTACTGACGGCAACAAAGGGGTTGCCATGTACATGACCGGCCCGGCCATGCAGGATTCCTTTGATGAGGCAGCGGTAAAAAACCTGATGGCACAGATCACCTGCGGGAGTCATGAGGTAAGCGCGGATCGCAAAACGCTGACCGGCACCGAATGCGTCCGGAAGGGAGATAATGCTAATCAGAAGGTGAATCTCTATGCGATCATCGACGGAAATAATGTGCGCATGGTAGTCTACACCACGGGAATCAGTCTTGCCACGGCAAAGGAAATCAGCAAGGGAAAGTAAAAAGCTTCCCCGTTATTTATCATAAGCCGGCCCGTCCGTATTTGCCGCCTTGCGGTATCCGGGGCCGGTTTTTCGTTACTGGGGTTCCGTGATATCCCCGGTAAGGGCTCCCAGGGCGGAAATCAGATCCCCGGGCCTGAGACCTACTGAAAACCCCCGTCTCCCGCCGCTTACCAGAATCTCCGGAAGGTTTACCGCCGAGGCTGCCAGAATGGTAACGGTGCGACGCTTCTGACCGAAGGGGCTGATGCCGCCGCAGACATAGCCGGTGAGTCTTTCGGCGTCTTCGGGTTTCACCATTTCGGCATTTTTCACGCCGGCGATTCTGGCGGCGTTTTTCAGGTTCAGATTGCAGTTCACCGGGATAACCGCAGTGATGTAGGTCTTTTCATGATGAATGAGGAGAGTTTTAAAAACCTCGTTCGGATCTCTTTTAAGCTCGTTTGCGGCGATATGGCCGAAGTCGTGCTTTGCTCCGTTGCATTCGTATTCGTAGGTTTTGTAGGGAATTTTCTTGCTGTCGAGAAATCTGGTGGCAGGTGTCTGCATGGGATGCCTTCTATTCTGTTTCTGTCTCCGGGGGCTGTTTTCCGGCGGCGCTTCGGAATACGGCGTGACTGCGTATGGTAACCCGGCCGCTGATCCCGGAAATCCTGTTAAGTTCCCGATTATGATACCACAGAAGCCGATCTCCGGGTACGAAGCCCCGGAGGGGGAATCCGGTGAAGACAGCGGAACCGGAGAGATAATCCGGGATATCCGGCCAGCAGAATATTCACCTCAGGGCAGCCCGACTCGTGGACAGCCCCGGTTTTCCGAGATGTCCTTTTACACCGGGTTTCGGGATCTGCCGGACGGGAGAACGGAAAAGAAGACACTATTTCTGTTCCAGGTTCCGAAAGACCTCGCAGCAGTCGAAGAATTCGGCAATTTTTTCCGAGGTGAGGTGGCTGTCGTTTTCGTAGCCGATTTTTATTGACAGTCTGCCCGCAGCGGCATCACCGTTCATCAGAATGAAATGAAGATATCTGACGCCATATTCGTCCTGATCCTCAATGGCTTCAAGCTCGGCCCTGGAAAAGGTGAAATCAAAGCGGATGTCGGTTTTCCAGTATTCATTCAGATTGGCCAGCACAAACTTGACGGTTTCGCCGCTCCCGAAGCGGGTTATGGAAAATTTCTGATTGATGACAATGGTGTTTTCGTTGGGGAAGGACACGAAGTTGAAGGAATTAAGGTAGGACTGACGCTTTTCGTTAGGCTCGCCTTCAGGTGTGCCGTTTCGGATGCTGCTTTTGCTGGTTGTATCGGACATTTACGGTTGCCTCCCCGCGCCCCGCTTTCTGGTGTGTGATTCATGCCTGCCTGATTTTCGGGAAGCACGGTATTTTTGAAATACTGAATTCTGAAAAAATCCCGCGACTTTTCCGAAAACGGCCATATCCTTAACCTTTTATCCTTTTTTTTTCAAAGTTCCAACAATCTTGTGGCCAAATCGTGAGGAGCTGATTACTTTCGGCAGCCGGAAATTCTGATTTGAGATAATGATCAATATTGAGCAGGAGGCGTTCCCGTTGCCTGCATTGCCGGCATTGTCCGCATTGCGGGAACAGTTCGGGGACTCAGGTTTGTTTCGGAAGCGGAGTTTTTCCTGAAATCGCTGCGGGGATGGTATCACGGGAGCGCGGTTGTGCTATATTTAATCCCGCGCCCCGTTCCTGCCGGAGGGAGAAGTCCGGGAGCGCATTCTTTCCGAAAGCCTTTAACGGAAGACTAACCATGACAGAGACCAGGATAAACAGCGATTTTCTTGAGAGGATGAAGAAAACCCGGGTGCGGGATGTCCGGGAGTGCCCGGACGTTTCCGGGCTGGTGCTGGATGGCTTTCAGGTACTGGGAAGACTGGGGGTGTCTTCCGGAGAGGCGGATATCTACGGCTGCCGCGGCACGGGCGAGGATGCCGGAAAGCGATATGTCCTGAAACTTTACCGCCGGGAGAAAGCCATCAGCCCCGGAGTTCTGGAGAAGCTCAGGGAGATCCGGAATCCCTGTGTCTGCCCCGTGATTCATTACGGCGTTTACGGAGGACATCAGTATACGGTGCTGCCGTACTACGAGTATCCCGCGCTTTCCGAGGCTTTGGCGGCCGGGGAACGGTTTTCCGCAAAGGATCTGAAAAGCCTGATCATTCCTTCGGTAATCTCGGGACTTCGGGCGCTCCATGATGCCGGCATTCTTCATAAGGATCTGAAGCCCTCCAATCTCATTCCGGACAGCACGGGAGAGCATATCGTACTTCTGGACTTCGGAATCAGCTCGGATGCCGGAAATCGCACCTATGTGATTACGGAGACCGGCATGACTCCGGTTTATGCGGCTCCGGAGGCCCTGATGGGGATTTTTCACAGGGAGACCGACTACTATGCCATGGGCATTACCGTTTTTGAGCTTATGACGGGCTTCACACCTTTTCAGAACGGAGGAATATCACCCGAGGAGGCCGTCCGGCTTGCGGCTCTTAACCGGATTTCCTTTCCGGCTGATTTCCCCGAAGATTTCCGGGATCTCGTGCTGGGCCTGACCTACCGGGATCTCTCGCACCGGAACGAACCTGACCATCCCTGCCGGCGCTGGGGTTATGACGAGGTGGCCCGGTGGCTTCGCGGGGAACGGGTGCCGGTGCCCGGAGAGAACTTTTCCGGAGTAATGGCGGAACGTGCCTCCTTTCCGCCGTATTTTTTTTCGGGAACCAGATACAAAACGGCGGCGGAACTGGCAAAGGCGCTTCTGAAATTTCCCGAAAAGGGCTTCCGGGAGCTTGGCAGGGGGATTCTGGCCCACCACTTCGGCCTCTTTGACGAAGAAAAGGCCGCCCTCTGCCGGGAGACCGAGGAGGAGATTCGCGGCAGTACGGATGACGAGATTCTGTACAGCTACTGCCGGCTCCTGTACCGGCTTAACCCCGGGATGACGGCACTCTGTGTCTCCGGCCGGGAATTCCGGGATCTTCGGGAACTGGCGGATGCCCTGATTGCGGAAGGCACGGAGCTGGCTCTCTCCGCGGGGATCCTGAAAGCTCCGGATTCCCCGCTGGTCCGGGCTGTCAGAAAGCTTCTTCGGAACGGCTTTCTGGAGTATTATGCCGAAAGTGTCATCGGGGATTCCGCCGGGGGGAAAATCCTGACCCGCCTGAGAAAACTCCTCGCTTCCGACAGCGGAGGGTATTCCGATGCCGGAGCTGCCCTGATGATCGGCTATGCCCTGTCTCCCCGGAGGTCTTTTGCGGTTTCCGGCAGGATATTCGAGAGTCCGGAGGCTTTCAAAAAGGATATGGAAAAGCTTTCGGAACAGGATGCTCCGTCCTGGCAGAGGCTTGTCAGGGAGTCCCGGGACGAACTTCGGTTTCTGTGCCGCTGTTTTCCGGATTCCGCCTCCCGGGACGGTATCAGGGCGGTGCTGGACACTGCCGGAGTCGCGGTTTTCGGAGACGGAGAATACCGGTTCCGGAATGCCGAGGAGTTTAAGGAATATGTTCGGGAGTGTCTCGGAACCGGAAGAAAGGCTGAACTCGGAAGCCTTCTGGCCAGATATGACCTGGCGCTTTCGCAGGTTTCCGAAAGGATCTGGAAATCCGATGCCCGGGATTTCCTGGAAAAGGCGGTTTCCGGCCAGGCTTCCGGAAAGGATCTCCCGGAATCCGGGAATGGGGGGCCGGGCAATGAAGCTCCCGGCTTTATCGAGGTCGCAGGAGTGCGGTTCCCGGATCTTAAACCCGTAACCGCGAAGCCCGGGGAATGCCTGACCTTCGGGACTCTGCTCCTTCAGGACGGGAGCAGGATTCCCGCGGAATGGCTGGTTCTGGAGTGTAAGGACGGCGAGGTGCTTGTGATAAGCCGTTTCGGACTGCCGTGCCGGGAGTACCGGCACCGGAATTCCGATCCGGACTGGGAGACAAGCGATCTCAGAAAATGGCTTAACGGTGAGTTTTTCCGGACTGCGTTTTCCGGAGAGGAGCAGGCCCGCATCAGGGAGTCCCTTCTTTCGAACCCCGATATTCCCGGACATGGCGCCGGAGCTGTTACCCGGGATCGGATTTTCTGTCTCGGCATTGCGGAGGCAAAGCGGTATTTTAGGAATGATGCCGATCGCCGGTGCGCCCCCCTGACAGGCACGGGAAAAAGGAAGACTTTTGCCTGTCAGGGCTTCTGTTACTGGTGGTTGCGTTCCCCCGGGGAAGCCCCGGGGGCGGTGGCCGTTGTGGGCTCTGACGGTGCGGTTGACATGTTCGGAGGATCGGCTGACAGCGAGTTTGTTGCCGTGCGTCCCGCAATGAGAATACTTGCCGGGCTTCCGGAATCCTCCGGGACGGATCCTTGATGCCGGATTTCCGGTATCCGGAGCGGCCGTTTTTAAAAGCGTTAAGGAACAATCAGGGTATGGGGTAATGCCATTATGACCAGCAGCAATGACAATCAGTCCCGGGAGACTTCGGGAACAAAGCAGACCTCCGGAAATGCGGATCGCCGGTTTGACAAGTCCTTCCGGATGGAATATCTCCATCCCCGGTATCTTCCGGTGTGGCTTCTTCTGGGAATTTGCGGAATTCTGGCCTTCGTTCCTCCCGTGATCCGGGATTTTGCGGCCAATCTTCTGTACCGGCCCATGATGCGGCTGCCCTTTAAGCAGAAGAATATTGTGCGTGTCAATCTCAGACTCTGCTTTCCGGACTGGACCGAGGAGGACACAGACCGCGTTACCGGCGAGTTTTTCAGGGTGGGACTCAAGGTGGTGCTGGGCTACGGGGAGGCGTTTTTCAGATCCCGGAGCTACCTCCGCAAAACCTACATGGTTACCGGCGAGGAGCATTTCCGGGAGGCGCTTTCTCTCGGAAAACCCATAATCTTCATGGCACCGCATGCCTGGGCCATTGATCACGCCGGGCTTTTTCTTTCGGCATCGGGACTGACCATGTGCACCATGATGCACACCTCAAAAAATCCCGTCTACGACTGGTTTATGAATTCCATGAGACTCAAGTTCGGCGGCAAGGTTTACGAAAGGGGGGCCGGGGTCAAGTCCATCGTGAGGGCGCTCCGGGACGGCTACCATTCCTTCTTCCTTCCGGATCAGGATCTGGGAACCGCCAATTCGATTTTTGTCAGATTTTTTGCCGAAGAAAAGTGCACCCTGACGGTAATGCCAAGGCTGGCCAAAATGGCCGATGCGGTGGTGGTGCCCATGTTTTCCTGCTACAACGAGGAGCATCATAAGTACGAGGTGGTTTTTGACCGCTATTTCGAGGCGTATCCCTCGGGAGATCTGGAGGCGGATGTCAGAAGGATGAACGCCGCCATCGAGAAGCTGGTTGCCGGACGGGAAAAGCAGTACATGTGGTTCCTGAAATTCTTTAAAACCCGCCGGGATGACCGGGGGGTTTACTGAGCGGCCGCGCGCAATGAGACGAAGACGGCAGAATGACTGAAGCCTGAAGAATGTCGGCGCGGAACCGGGACGATGCCGGGACGTTTTTTGCGGTTTCGGTTGTTTTAATGTGATCATGGTTTTATAATTCCGTTTCGGAAACGGTTAACCAGACGCGGAAACCTGTCCGGTTTTTCAGACTATCTTCCTGAACAATATTGGGTACAAACATGTTTTTTGAAAAAATTGCAGCTGCTCCGGCAGATCCTATTTTAGGTCTTACAGAAGAGTTCAAGAACGATTCCCGCGCCGAGAAGATTAATCTCGGTGTCGGTATTTTCAAGAATAACGAAGGCCAGACCCCGATCCTCAAGTGCGTTAAGAAGGCCGAGGAAATCATTCTTGCCACCGAGAAGACCAAGAGCTATCTGCCTATCGTCGGCGCTCCGGAATACGGCAGGCTGGTTCGCGAGCTGGTTCTCGGAAAGGACAGCGAGATTCTGGCCGCGGATCGTGCCCGTACCGCTCAGGCTCCCGGCGGCACCGGCGCTCTCCGTGTCGGCGCTGATTTTCTGAAGCAGCAGAATGTAACCGCCAAAATCTGGATCTCCGATCCCACCTGGGCCAACCACATGCAGGTGTTTGGCAAGGCAGGTCTGGAAATCGGCCGTTATGCCTACTATGACAAGGCTACTCAGGGACTGGATTTCGAGGGCATGAAGAATGATCTGAGAACCAAGGCCAAGGCCGGCGATGCCGTGCTGCTCCACGCCTGCTGCCACAATCCTACCGGTATTGACCCTGATCCGGCTCAGTGGGAAGAACTGGCAAAGCTGGTTTCCGAGCTTGGTCTCCTGCCGTTCTTCGATTTTGCCTATCAGGGCTTCGGTAACGGCATCGAAGAGGATGCCGCCGGAATCAGAACCTTCCTTAAGTACAATCCGGAAGTGCTCATTGCCAGCTCCTTTTCCAAGAACTTCGGCCTCTACAACGAGCGTATCGGCGCCATTACCGTGGTATCCGCAACCAAGGACGATGCCGATCGCGTATTCTCCCAGCTCAAGATTGCCGTTCGCGCCAACTTCTCCAATCCTCCGGTGCACGGTGCCAGCATTGTTACCACCGTGCTTTCCACTCCCGAGCTCCGCGCTCTCTGGGAACAGGAAGTCAAGGAGATGCGTGACCGCATCAAGGAAATGCGTTCTCTCCTGGTTGAAAAGCTCAAGGCCCGCAATGCGAAGGTTGATTTCAGCTTTATCAACAACCAGTACGGCATGTTCTCCTTCTCCGGTCTCAGCAAGGAGCAGGTTGCCCGTCTCAAGTCCGAGTTCGGCATCTACATCGTCGGAAGCGGCCGTATCAGTGTGGCAGGTATTACCACCTCCAACATTGATCCGCTCTGCGATGCCATTGTGAAGGTGCTCTGATCCCGGAGTTCGCGGCGTTGTTACGCTGATGCAGGATCACCGTAAAGACAGTAACGGCCCGGAATTTGTCCGGTGCCGGTTCGGAAAGCGGTCGTATCGTGTGATACGGCCTTTTTTGCTGCCGGAAAGTTCAGCACCCGGAACTTTAACCCGCCATGGGAATGTAGTGGAAATGGGGGCAACATGAGGCGGGGCTGAAGAAGGAGGGCGCCCCGTGGTAAATTTCTCCGGGATAATTTGATATTAATCATATTTTTGTTTTCTTTATCCTGATAACAGCGTTTTTCCCTTAAAGTTTTGCAAAAGAGGGCCGTTAAGTGCTCAGAGGTTCTCTTATATCGAACCGGAATATTATTAAAATCGCTGCAAAGCAAATATATTTGAGAGGAAAGCAAAATGGCTCTTTATGTCAATACCAACGCCTCATCGCTGAATGCCCAGCGCATGATGGCGAACTCCACCAACGCCCTGGATACCTCCTACAAGCGTCTGGCATCGGGTCTCAGGATCAACAGCGCCAAGGACGATGCCGCAGGTCTCCAGATCTCCGATCGTCTGACTTCCCAGATCAACGGCCTCAATCAGGGCAACCGCAATGCGCAGGACGGTATTTCCCTGGCTCAGACCGCCGAAGGCGCCATGGACGAAATGACCAATATGTACCAGCGTATCCGCACCCTGGCTCTGCAGTCTGCCAACGGCACCAATTCTCAGGCTGACCGCGATGCTCTCCAGCAGGAGGTTACCCAGCTCTGCTCCGAAATTGACAGAATCACCAAGGATACCACCTTCGGCGGCGAAAAGATTCTGACCGGAAACAAGTCCACCGACAAGGATTTGGGAAATTTGAATGCCGTGACCGGCTACAGCAGAGCCTCCGGCACTGTGGCTTTCCAGGTGGGTGCCGATACCGGGCAGACCATCTCCGTGGGGCTGGGCCTCAAGAGCGGTGATGACTATCTCGGCTTCAGCGTCAAGGATGTGGCCAAGGCCGTGGGTGCCACTAAGGCAGACAACATTACTACCGAGGCCACCAGGTATCTTAAGGTTAACGGTGAAGAACTGGCGTTTGATATCAGCTCCGCCACCACCGCCCAGAACACGCTTTCCCACATCGACAGCTTCATAGCCAAGGTTGATTCCAAGAGAGCCGAACTGGGTGCCGTGCAGAACCGTCTTGAGTCCACCATCCGGAACCAGAGCAACGTTTCCGAAAACGTCAGCGCCGCCAGAAGCCGGATCCGCGATACCGACTTTGCCTCCGAGACTGCGGCCATGACCCAGCAGAACATTATCCAGCAGGCCTCTCAGTCCATTCTGAGCCAGGCCAATCAGAGACCGCAGGTAGCGCTGAGTCTTCTGGGATAATACTGAGGGACTCCCCGTCATCGGAACAGCCGGAATTATTTCCGGCTTTTCGTGGCTGAGATGTTTTGGGGAAAAGTTTGATTTCTGTCATAAATTCAGGTGTTTCTCCGGCGGTTATGGCTTTGGCCGCTAAAGTTTTGAGGTGCTTAACCGATAAAGGGACATCAGTGTGGTAAATTAAACTTAGCGATTAAACATTAACAGTCCCGAGGACTGAACAGAATTTTAAGAGGTAGCGTGTATGGCTATGTATGTAAACACCAATTCGTCATCCCTGAATGCCCAGCGCATGATGGCAAATTCCACGAATTCGCTGGATACCTCATATAAGAGGCTGGCTTCCGGTCTCCGCATCAACAGTGCCAAGGACGATGCCGCCGGTCTTCAGATTTCCGACCGTCTGACCTCGCAGGTAAACGGCCTGGATCAGGGCAACCGGAATGCCCAGGACGGCATTTCCCTGGCGCAGACCGCTGAAGGCGCCATGGATGAAATGGTAACCATGTATCAGAGAATCCGCACTCTGGCACTGCAGGCTGCCAACGGCACCAACTCCGCGGCTGACAGGAAGGCCATTCAGCAGGAGGTTTCCTCCCTCTGTGCTGAAATCGACCGTATCAGCAATGATACCACCTGGGGCGGCGAGAAGATCCTTGACGGCACCAAGGGATCCGGAAACAAGGGGCAGGTGGATTTTCAGGTAGGCGCCGATGCCAATCAGGTAATTTCGGTAAACCTGAAGGCAACCGTAAAGAACAAGTCCAATACCGATATCGATGCCGACAGCTGGTCTGTCAAAGATTTGGCCACTGCTTTTGGTACCAATGGAGATGATGTCTTTACGGCTATAACTGCCGCAAACTTTTCGGGAACCGAAGGTCTGGCCTTTGATGTGGAGAATCATGCTCAGGATGTTCTCGGCTGTGTGGACAAGTTCATTGCCGCAGTGGATGCCAAGAGAGCCGAGTTCGGTGCGGTGCAGAACCGTCTGGAATCCACCATCAGAAACCAGAGCAACGTATCTGAAAACGTGGCCGCTGCCAGAAGCCGTATCCGTGATACTGACTTTGCTTCCGAGTCCGCTGCCATGACCCAGCAGAACATCATACAGCAGGCCTCTCAGAGTATTCTTACTCAGGCCAATCAGAGACCGCAGGCAGCTCTCAGCCTTCTGGGCGGCTGATCCTGAAGGATTTCCGAAATCGGAAGAACCGGGCACTGCCCGGTTTTTTCATTCCGGACCTCACCGCAGTATTCTGTTTTTCATCATTGGCCGTTCAAATTCCTTCCTTGCCTGTTCCTCATTATTCTGACGATCCGACCCGTTCAAACTTTATAAGTCCTGTGGCGGGCTTGTGGGTGAGGATATGGTGATACCGGGGCATCTCATAAAGTATTTCGAAGAAGCCCGTTCTTTTGTGAAATTTTGTGAGCCTGTTCGGATCATGACCAGGGCCTACGCATGATCAAAAATTAACCAATTTGTCTA
>Ga0310695_10008341_pt1 | contig 16076 bp, 13 predicted proteins | sample RumenRJG_04DNA_FD_203882 | JGI IMG/M metagenome (GOLD analysis project Ga0310695, IMG submission 203882) | Bovine rumen microbial communities from Lethbridge, Alberta, Canada - RJG_04 (v2) (version 2) | ecosystem: Host-associated > Mammals > Digestive system > Stomach > Rumen | place: Canada...
TGCACGACGGCTTCCTTGAGCAGGACTTCCAGATCGTCAATATAGGGGAACTGTGTGCCGCATTTTACCCAGAACTGGAGAACGCCGGTGTCCTGGCAGGAGGGGCGGTTCAGCTTGACGGCCAGTTCCTGGTTGCGGAACATGGTCTCATAGATGACCTTGGGCATGGGATCGGTCTCTTTTTCACTGAGCTCTTTGAGCTTTGCGATGACATCATCGGGCAGCTTGATGCCGGTGAAGCCGACAAACTGTGCCATAATGTTTTTCAGTTTCCTGAGCTGTTCTTCGTGTGTCATGTGGATCTCCTTTCACGTGTATGCAAGTGCAGATTCAGCTGTCTGTTCTTTCTTTTTCTTTGGAAATTATTTCCCGATTTTTCTTTTGGATATTATTTCCCGTTTTTTCTATGGGAATTATTTCCCGGATCAGTGGTTTCAAGGTTTAAATATTCTATGTTTAAATACTCTATCTTCAGTTATAAAAACAATGTTTTCTCAATTAAATCCAAATGTGAATTAAATCCAAATCCGTTTTAATTCATTCGCTCCTGCAGCATACTTCTTATGCAGGGTAGAAGGGGAAAGCGATCGGCAGGATGATCATGCTGACGATGGTCGCGATGATGATCAGCGGGAAGCCGGACTTCACATAATCCATGAATTTGTAACCGCCGGCGCCGACGACCATGGTGTTGGCCGGCATACCGATCGGTGTTGCGTATGCACAGGATCCGCCGATGACGCAGGCCATGAGGACCGCGCGGGGATCTGCGCCCATGCCCTGTGCGATGGAGAGGCAGATGGGAGCCATCAGTGCAGTCGTCGCAGTGTTGGACATGAAGTTGGTCATGACACAGCAGAGAATGAAGACGACGAAGGTAAAGAGGAGCGGGGAAGGGTTGTCTCCCAAGGCACCGATCACCTTGCCGGCAATCATCTCGCCTGCGCCGGTGTCCTGCAGGGCCGCTGCCAGGGAAAGTGTGCCGCCGAAAAGGAAGATGGTCTTGAGGTCGATGGATTTGAGGGCTTCTTTTTCGGAAATAACGCCGGTCAGAATCAGGAGGATCGCTCCGACACATCCGGAGACACAGAGCTTGATTCCGATCTGGTCTTCAAAGACCATGGCTGCCAGGGTAGCGATCAGGATTACCAGGGAAAGGGTCTTTTTCCATTTAGGGACATTAGAGAAATCTCTCTGGTTATCGAAAACGGAATCGCCGTCGTCTGTAACATCGTGGTTGGGAAGCAGCCTGAAACCGATGGTTGCGTAAAACAGGATGCCGACTGCCAGGATCGGGAGACCGACAATGGCATATTCGAAGAAGCCGAACTTCATGCCGAGGGGCTCAAGTGCCGACTGGGCGATCATGTTGCCGGGCGCGCCGATCAGGGAGAGGTTTCCTCCCATCGCAGCCGCGAATACCAGGGGCATCAGCAGTCTGGAGCGCTTGAATCCGGATTTTGCGGCAATACCGATTACGACGGGGATCAGGACCGCTGCGGTTCCTGTGTTGGAGAGAACGCCGCTCATCAGTCCGACGATCACCATGATCGCTACGATGAGGCTCCGCTCTGTCTTTGCAAACTTTGTTACGATACCGCCAATCTCGTTGGCCATTCCTGTCTCGAAGAAGGCTCCGCCGACGATGAACATGGCGACAAACAAAATGACGTTGGAATCAATGAAACCCGCGAAGGCGGTTTTGACATCGAGGACTTTGGTGACACAGAGGCCGACACATACGATCATCGAGGTCAGGCCGAGCGGTATTTTTTCTGTTACGAACATCACAACGGCAAAAGCCAGAAAAAGCAATGTTATGGTGGCTGGACTCATGTTGATTCTCTCCCTCCTCTAAAAAATTTCTTTAAAAGCAAATGTAGCATCGAAGGATAATGATCCGGCCGGGATTCATCTGATCTGTTTTTATTGTAAGAGACGCTTAGCAGAAAGTAAATTTGATGATTTTTAGATTACCATAGTTAAATTTTATAGCAAATCACCATCGGTATGCCCGGGATTTGACATGTGAAAGAGATATTAAAGTGACTGTGTTTTCAGGAAATCTGCCGTTTGCAGAGTTTGCAGATGGACAGATCAGTCAGGGAGTTGCTTTTGTCATTCAAGGGGATGGTAGGTTTTAACAAACTGGATAAATTTCATTGTGCGCTCGGGAATAAACACACCCTTTTTCCAGATGATTCCGAACTTGCTGGTGATCTCCGGATGGATCGGAAGCTGCACAAAGTCCCTCGGGTTCACCGCCAGAGAAGAATAGAGAAATGCGCCGCAGTCACCGCCGCGCAGGAAATTCAGGATCGTGTAGAGCTGACTGGTATAGGCCAGAACATCCGGCATGATCCCCATGGAATCATATCGGCTGCGCACGGTCTCGTTCTGCACGGAATCCGTGTTAAAGAGGATGACTTTCTCATCCCGCAGCATGTCAAAAGTGACTTTCTCTTCCTCTGCATACCGGTGGTTTCTGCCGACACAGTACACATAGGAGTCCTCCATCAGAACGTGGGAGTTGAACTGATCGATATTATAAAAATCCATGTTGACCAGCGCCAGGTCCAGACTCTCCTCCTGCACCATTCTGCAGGCCTTGACAGAACCGTATTCGAACAGCTGCACAGGCAGACCGGTCTTCTCCTGAAAGCGATCGGACAGGGCAGGGAAAAAGACTGTGCTGATCAAAGGCGGAATTCCGATGCGGATCGGGGTCTCCTTTTCTCCCAGGGAAGAAAACTCTGTCACCATGGCGCGGGTCTCCCTCAGCACAGCTTCCGCCCGCCGATAAAAGGCCTCCCCTTCCCGGGTGATGGAAATCCGGTTTTTTTCATGATGAAAAAGCCGGAGCTTCAATTCCTTCTCCAGCTCCCGGATGGCGACCGAAATCGTCGGCTGCGTCACATAAAGCTCCTCTGCCGCCCTCGTGATACTGTGGTAGCGGCAGACCGCACAGAAATACTCCAGCTGAACCAGTTTCACGATTACTCCTCCCTCGTCTTACGGATCACCCTGCAGGGATTGCCGACGGCAACACTGTGATCCGGGATGTCTTTTGTCACGACACTTCCGCCGCCGATCACGACATCGTTGCCGATGGTCACGCCGGGCATGACCTGCACCCCCGCCCCGATCCAGACATTGTCGCCGACTTTAATGGGATAGGCATATTCCAGTCCCTTGTTCCGGCGCTCATAGTCGATCGGATGTCCGGCTGTATGAAAACCGCAGGAAGGCGCAATGAAGACATTGTCACCGAAAGTGACTCCGCCCCCGTCAAGAATGACCAGCCCGTGGTTGGCATAGAAATTCTCACCAACCTCTATGTTCCATCCGTAGTCGCACCAGAAATCCGGTTCAATGTACACTGCTTTCCCGGTCTTGCCCAGGATCTCCTTGATCAATTTTTCCCGCGCCTCGAAGTCATCGATGGGGAGGTTGTTGTATTTCTGACAGAGGACCTTGCAGCGCGTCCTGTCCGCGATCAGGCTCTTGTCATAATTGGCATCATACAGCTCCTGCCGGAGCATTTTTTCTTTTTCAGTCATTTTTTCTACACTCCTTCGGAGGAGACAGGGGACGGTTCTGTGTCTCCTCCTGTCTCCTCCCTTTTAGTATGGATTCCAGCAGCGGTCACAGATTCCGTAGGGATGATTCCAGGGCAGCATCCTGCCGCAGGATTTGCATCGCTTCTCCTTGAAGCCCTGGCGCTCCAGAACCTTCATGATCCGCTCCGAGCAGTCCCTCTTTTTGTCCATGATAAAGCCAAGTGTGCTTTCCTCCGGCTGGAACTTGCGGGCCAGGGCAAAGTAGAGGTCCAGCACATGGTGCTGCTGTTCCAGGGCGTCGATCGAGTCAGCGGAAGCAGGGTTTTTCAGGGTGATTGCGGCGACCCGGTCATAGATGCTGTATTTTTCGCCCCTGACTTCCAGTTTGAAAATATCATACCAGATATCCAGCAGTTCGTTGTTGTCGTCCTCAAAAGGGACGGTCAGAAAGTCGTAGGCCAGGCGTTTGGGCGCATGCAGGCTGTCGGTCATTTCCGCCAGGCGGAGGATCTGCTCGACAGATTCTTTCTGCCATCCCTCTGCAGGTATGACCTGCTCCCATTTCCTGATCAGGTCCAGGATGGGGGCATCCACTGTCAGAAGGGTTTCCGGAAAGTCGATCACGGCTTTCTCAATGGGATCCAGGTTCCTGTTGACGGCTTTTTTTACTGTCATATCGCCGTTGGCGGTCGCGCAGTAACCCACGTCGTAAATGCCGAATCTTCCCGCCCTGCCGATGATCTGGGCAATTTCTCCATAGTTCAGATGGCGTCTGTTAAAGCCGTCGTATTTGACAGTCTCCATCAGGACCACGCGCCGGATGGGCAGGTTCATGCCCATGCCGATCGCGTCCGTGGCAACCACCACGTCGGTTTTCTTTTCCGCGAACAGCTCCGCCTGTCTGTGGCGAACGTCATAGGGAAGGGCACCATAGATTATACTGCACTTGACATGTTTTTTCCGCAGCTGGGCGGCGACAGCATGAACATTCCTTCTGGAAAAAACGATCAGGGCATCTCCTGCCCTCACATCTTCCGGGAAGGAGACAATTTTATCTTCATAGACCAGGGGTGTCATCCTCTTGTGGCGGACTATGCTGTACTCGTCCCCGCAGTCTTTGATGATCCCGATCAGCCTCTGTTCCGCTTCCGGGGCGGCGCAGATATGCACGGTCTCCGCGCAGACGCCCATGATGGCGGCTGTCCAGGCGCCGCCGCGGGCTCTGTCCGCAATCATCTGTGCCTCGTCAATGACCGCCACATCATAATAGGTCTTGAAGCTGAGCATCTCGATAGTGGATGACTGATGCCGCGCGCCCTCGATCAGATACTGTTCCTCTCCGGTCACCAGGGAACAGGGACATTCCGCCCGGTTCAGTCTCTCATACTGCTCGTAGGCCAGAAGGCGCAGCGGGGCCAGATAGATTCCGGTTTCCGCCCGCATGAGCTCTTCAATGGCATCGTGGGTCTTGCCGGAATTGGTCGGTCCTATATGGAGCACAAACTTCCTGTGCATCATCCTGGCCGCAGGATAGAGGTCGACGTAATTGTCGGGGATCCCTGTCAGCACCAGGTCAAAGAGCCGCCTGTCCCTTCTCTGTGCCTCCTCCTTCTCCCGCCGTTTCTGTTCCCTTCTCTCCCGGAAAACATCCGCGCCGTTTTTGGGAAGTTCTTTCCCCTTGCCGTCAGCTGCATTCACAAGCAGCTTCAGGATTTTTCTGTTATTTCTGTCTCCCTCTTCTTTGAAATATGTCTTCAGGTAATCGGCGGCCGGCTCCCCCATCCGCTCGACACAGTCCAGAACAAGTGCCGGATCAGTCAGGAAAAGACCAGGCTTTTCCACAATGGCCTTCAGAAGCTTCTGCCTTTCTCTGGCAGAAAGGATGGGAATATCTTCCCGGACCGCCTTTAAGACCAGATGGTATTCCTGCTCTGTAACCGGATTCTTTTTGAGAGCAGGCTCACTCTGCAGGCGCTCAAGGAGCTTACCCCGTGCCGAGACATAGCAGACATAATAATCCTGGTACTCCCCGTGCACGCGCTTCTCACGGATGATATCGAACTGGGTCAGAACATTCAGAATCTCTGCCAGTTCTGCCTTGGGGATCAGGTTGTATTTTCCTGCATATTCCCCGATCACGTAATCATCCGAGATATTGGTCCCCCGCAGGAGATTCACAGTCTGTGCCCTTGTCAGCCTGTTTCCATTCTCCTCAATCGTGGTCATGGCAGCCTGGGCTATATAAGTGCCGTAATACGGACAGGTCTTTAAGAGGTTTTCTGCTTCCTTTTCTTTTTGATCCGCCTTCTCCCGGGCGCTGCGGTATGCGGCCAGAACGATCCTCTTATAGGATTTTTCGACGGCCACCGCCTCGGTTTCCGTGGACAATGCAAAGGGAAATGTAAGCTGAAAACTCCCCGGCTTCCCCGCATAGGATACCTTGGCAGGGATCTCTTTTTCCTTCAGATAAGCATTGATCTCTCCCAGCATCCTGATTTCTTTCATGGAGCGGGAAAAACGCTCATACAGTGAGTCCGCTCTCGACAGGGAAAAGGTGATCTTCCCTGTCCGAAAATCACATACCGCTTTGTAGGGATGGCTTTTCCATTCTGCTTCCAGGGCATTTGCAGTAAATGTTGTCCGCATATTGACGGAGCCGGGCATGCCTTTTCCGGCCAGAAAGCGAAGTGTCTCCATCCTGCGGGAGCCGAAAAACTCCCTGGCAGCCCCGGAGTGAAGCGCGTCTCTCATCTCATCGGAAAAAGGATGCGCCTGTCTCCATCTCTGCAGTGCGGCATTGACCTCTTCCCGAAGCTTTTGATAAAAGGCGGGATTCACGCGCGGTGTGAGTCCGTTTACATTGCCGTAGACCGTTTTTTTCTTTCTCTTCCATTTTGCGGCACTGTCAATACCGCTTAAATCGACAGTGATCGTGCCGAAGGACACGATTTCTCCCTCCGGAAGAATCGTCACGATCAGACTCCTGCCGCTTTTGCTCTCACTGACCCGGATATCCCTGATCTGCCCGCGGTACTTCATGACGTCCATCCTGCTTTTCAGGGACTGTTCCAAATCGGCCGCCGGATTTACAGACATTGGCTGCTTATCTGTTTTCTCTTCAGCGGTTCCATGGGTTCCATGAACTTCATTAGCTCTGTTGTTTTTTTTGTTTCTCTTTTTCTTCATGGCTTAAAAAAGCGTGCGCTCCTGTGGCTTATACGGGCCTATACGTAAGTCAATATGCACGTATCATGTATCTTCTGCGGAATGCGTCAATCATCCGCAGAAAGCGGTTGTGCCCTCTGGCCTTTTTCCTTTATCGATCAGTTTTCTATCAATAGTTTTTTTTTATTGATATATCATATTTTATCGGACAACCTCTTATCGAACAAGTCACCTGCACAAGCTGAACATGAGTCTGCTGCCCTAAAGTTACAATACACGGCCTCTCGAAGGGCGTGTACATGTAACGCAGCGCGCGGTGATTAAACAATGCGAAGCTTTGTTAGATGCTTTGCATGCACCGCGCGCCGTACAACTCGGGTTTTTCTGGCGGAAACTATGCATGAAAAAATAGATAGAGAAAATAATACGAGCCAAAGGCCGCTGGTAACAGCTCCCTCTGGCTCGTTTTTTATACTCTCAACTATTTAGTTACAACAATCACTTGTTGATACAGCTGTCTGCCTGATCACTGCAGAATATCCGCCGGTCTTTCATGCAGCCTTATTGAGAAGAAAACTCATCATGATCATCTCATCTTCCAGGTCGCAGGTAAAGATTTCCATCTCATTGTTTCGGTCCTTGATCCATCTGTCCATGCCGGCCTTGTTCTGGTCTGCGGACTTCATATTATACTGTGTACCGTCGGAAGAGACCAGAAAAACAGGCATCCTGCATCTGCTGATCGCTTCGTTGAAATTCTTTACTTCGTTCTGTGTCCTTGTTGTCATGGTCTTTTCCTCCTTTTTTGATTTCCTTTTCGGATGATTGTTATATTTTTTGATATCTGTCCGCACGACAGATCTTATGTTTTCTGATCAGGTTTTCCCTTGATCTGAGTATATAGTACCATCCGGATCACATGGAAATAAGGCAGCTTATGGACATGATTTATAAAGAACAGGACCTGTGAAAAGTACGTTTTCCTGCATTTTACAGCAGTATTTTAGAAATTTATATGTTTTCAGCCAAAATATTATAAGGATATGGACTAAATCGGTTCAATTCAGCTCAATTCCCATACATTTTTCATACCTGTTTTTCACAAAAAGAAAACCGCCGCACTGACGCTTATGTCCAGTACGGCGGTCTCTTGGCTTGTGTATATATAAAATAGGGGGGGTACTCCTTATTGGGGAGACATTTTAGCATTTTAGTTATACAGACTTATATTATGCTGCCATCTTCTCCAGGAAGTGCATCATGGTCTTCTCATCTTCATAGGAAGCGGTGAAGAAACCGAGCTGCTCGTCGTTGTCTTCGGCCAGTCTGATGATACCTTCGATGTACTCTTCCTCGTTCTTCATATTGTAGCACTCATCGTTGGGCCCCATGAGCCATACGGTATCAGTGCAATTGTTAAGTGCTGCGTTGAGTTCTTTGAGTTCGTTTGCTGTTCTGATCTTCATAATATATAAACCTCCTGCCGCTGAAACGGCTCATCATCCGCTTGTTTCCTTTCTGTGTCTTTCTTATTTTCTTTCGGATGATTTTGAATGGTAGTTCTTGTTTTTGTAAGAGTTATTTGATCAGGTCGTTTCCCTTGATCTGCCTACATAGTATCATCGCAAGCGTGTCCGGAAAATATCATTCGGGACAGCTTTGATAAAGATTTGGACAAATAAAAAAGGCCTGTTTTAGGTCTTTTTTGTCATTCCATGGCCGAAAAGCCGAGAAATGTAGAAATTTCGGGAACCAGGATGGTAAAATCAGGACCCCACCCCGCACCCCAGAGCCCCAGATTCCCAGATCCCTATAGGGCAGCCCATAGGGTAAAAGGCATCTCCTGAAAAAGAGTCGGATATGATATGATAATCACGGAGACAGGAGGAGACAGGACGGGAGGAGACAGGGGACGGTTCTCTGTCTCCTGATAGGTAAAAGGAGACAGAGAACCGTCCCCTTCCTCCTGCGTGAAAGAATGGAGATTGGAATATGGGACATCTGACATCGAGAGATGCATATAGAAATCTGGAAGACAGAATCAACTGGTTCACGCAGGGCGCGCCGGCCTCTGAGACGCTGACAAAAATCCTGCAGGTGCTTTTTACAGAGAAAGAGGCAAAATGGGTTGCCAAACTTCCCATCCGTCCCTTTTCCCTGAAAAAAGCCGCCCAGCTCTGGGGCACATCGGAGGCCAAAGCGGAGAAGCTCCTGGACCGTCTCTGTGAGAAAGGGCTTCTGGTAGACTCCTATGACCGCGGAGTGCGCAAGTTTGTCCTTCCCCCGCCCATGATCGGCTTTTTCGAATTCTCCCTGATGCGGACCCGGGGTGATATTGATCAGAAATACCTGAGTGAGCTTTTTTATCAATACATCAATGTGGAGGAGGATTTCATCAAGGATCTCTTCCTGGGAATGGATACAAAGCTGGGGCGGGTCTTTGTCAACGAGTCTGTTCTTATGACAGAGAAGACCAACCACATCCTGGCCATCTCCATGCAGGAAGAACCGTCCCCTTGACAACCTTGACAATCCTCACATATTCCGATATCCCGGCTCATACCGCATCTTCTGCTGGTATTCCGGCCACCCCATTGTGCGGCCGCAGCCTTTGCCATCCCGTGTGAAGTTTGTGCATCCCAGAAAAGCTTCGCCGGTTTTACGTCTTGTGCGGACGATCAGATATCCGTCGGCGCAGCGGTCACACTTGAGAATGGACATGCGGCCGCCTCGCAGGTCATTGGTCATGAAGCCGCAGATCTCCGAATCATTTGTACACAAGTAGAGGCGCAGGCCGTAGGCAGCTTTGTAGCGCAGCTGGAGGGGGTAGCCGCAGAGAGGACATTTTTTCCTGTCCATGGCAAAGCCGGTTTCAGTCTGATGAAGGAACCGCTCTTTCCCATCCGGCTCCTCCCCTACCAAGTCCGTGCTATCATCCAGGCGGACATTTTTGTAGTCGCGGAGCAACTCCAGCAGGAACTCTGACGGCTCCTGCAGAGGGGCGATAAAATACACGCGGTTTTTGGTACGGGTCATGGCTACATAGAAGAGGCGGCGCTCCTCTGCGTAGGCGTAGACCCGGTCCTCCCGAAGAACCAGGGAGAGCACCGGGTCATCCTCAATCTTGGAGGGAAAGCCATAAGTCCCGCCCTGTCCGTTGATGACGATCACCTCGTCATATCCGAGACCTTTCGAGGCGTGAGCTGTCATAAAGGTGATCTGAAGCTCCGGATACTTTTTGGATACAATGCGACGGCCCTTGCCCTTGCCGCGGTAGGTAAAGAGGTCCGTCTGCTCCAGCTTATAGCCGTCAAAATTGTAACGGCCCAGAATGAGAACCCGGACGGGATCCGCCTTTGTTTTCCCCGAATCACATTTCCGGGCAGGGACATCTTCCTGAGCCGCTTCCTGCGTCCGCAGCCCCCTGGACTCCACAATATGATCCAGGGCAGCTTCGATGGCTCTGCCCCTGTTGTAGTTGGCCCCGGAGCGGCTGTCCATGCCGTACCGCTTATAGGACGCGTCGTAGGAATAGATGATGACCGGATCTTCGATCCGTTTGGCTGAGTGGAGGGTCTTGGTGATCTGGGCAGGATTTTTCTGGACAAAACTTCCGGCGATATCGATCAGTTCCTGGGCGTTGCGGTAGGTATTTTCGATCCGCAGCATAACGGCAGGTCCCATCTTTTCCTGAAACTGTGTGAAGAGGGTGATGTCGGAGCCGCTGAAAGCATAGATGGACTGCCAGTCGTCGCCGACAGCGATGACCTTTGCGTCGCACACCTCGCGCAGAGCCTTGGTCAGGTCAAAGCGCTGTCGGGAGATGTCCTGATACTCGTCCACAATGATGTATTTGAAACCCAGGCGCTGTTTCATCTCTGCACACTCGCGCAAAGCGCGGGCGGATTCATTGATCATGTCTTCAAAATCCACCGCCTGTATTTCCTGCAGGGCTTTCTGGTACTCGAGATAGCATGCCTGGCAGATTTCCAGAAACAGCTTTGTGCGGACGTTCTGTGTGGATTCCTTCATGACCGCAAACTGCATCTCTGTGTAACCGTCGGTCTTGAAATTTGTAATAAATCGGCAGATCAGCATCACAAGCCTGCGGATGTAGCGGTTGCCCTCATTCTGCAGGATCTTCCTGAGGATCTCCTCATCGGAACGCGGGTGGAAGATCACGCCGTGCGTCCGCAGTTCCTCCTCCAGGTGCTCTGTCAGGGAACGGCCGTCCCCGTAGCCGGAGAAAGTGTAGATCAGCTCCGTCCCGTGCCTGCGGTGGAGCAGGACCTTTTCATTGACTGCGTCCTTATAGGCCCGGAGCCGCTTCTCGTCATAGCGGCTGTTTCGTCCGTCCCGCGTGATCCCGAAATGTTCAATATAGATTTCCCGGTCTCCCTGTCTGATCATGAAATCCGGCGTATAGGGCTTTCTCGCCATCTCGATATGGTAGCGGTAGACGGGTTCATAGACATAGTCGATCCCGTTGCGGTAAAGGAAATTGGCGATTTCCACTTCCTGGGCAGACCGCAGCACTTCATTGCGGATGGTGATCTTCTTTTTCCGCTGGGCATCCATGATCTCGGCGCAGTATTCGTCCAGTTCACTGCGCATAGTAGTGTAGCGCATTTGGGCGATTCCGCGGAAAAAGGCCTCCAGGTTTTTTTCATCCAGAGGTGCGTCAAAGTAAGAGGCAAAAAAGAGGATCAGGCTGTGGACCAGCCGCGGGTCCTGCAGGATCTTGCCACGCAGATAATCCCGCACAACAAAGAACTTTTTGTCAGCGTCCACTATGTTGACCCTCTCCGGATTCTGCATGTGCAGCACAGCATTTCCCGCTGAGTGAAATGTGCAGATGGGACAGGGAATCCCCAGATCTTTCTGAATACGTGCCCGCAGTTCCTCCACAGCCTTATTTGTAAATGAGATAACTAAAATCTCCTCCGGCTTCACACCTTTACGATCCACCAGATATTTGACTTTGGCTGCAACAGAGGTCGTCTTGCCTGCGCCGGCACCGGCGATGACCAGACAGTTGTCCTCATCCGTCAGGACCATCCGCCTCTGCGCTTGGTCCAGTCTTATCTGCGGATCCACTGCGTCGAGCACATGATCGAGGTAGTCACGCTCCTCCTCCAGGGCGCGTTCAAGATACCGGGCATTGTGGGCGCGCACCCAGGCCGGCTGGCCGGATCCAGCCCCGCTGATCTCACTATTGGCTTCTCCGCTCGCTTCACCCTTCGAATCCGGAGCTCCCTTTCTCAACCCATCTGCCGCAGCGGAGTCCGACCCCTGACGCCCGGGTTTCTCTCTCGCAGTATAGTCTCCACCCTGCTGATTCAGTTTCTCTGCGGCAATCAAGTCCGCATGTTTTTTCCCTGTAAAACCGCATAGATCAAGGACCTCTTCTACTCGTCGGGCAGAATGAAGTCCGTTCTTTTGGCAGTAAAGATCCAGCATCTGCTTCTCCCGCAGGACCTGCAGATCCTGTAGTTCCTTCTGTCCTGTCTGCAGCAGCCCTTGCCAGGTGCCGGCTGAAATGTATCCATTCTCCTGCTCCAGCTTTTCCAGCCACTTCTTCAGCCGGAATACCTCCTGAAGATCCTCCGGAAGCTCTGAAAGGCTGCGGCGTGGAAACCGGGAGCGTCTGTGTTTATCCGAGAGTTTTTCCGCTCGTCCTTTTGGATACTTATCTGCAGGTCTTTTTGACGCGGGGGTTGTTTTTACTGCACGCAGAAGAGAGAGCACAGATTCCACTGCGCTCCCGAATGAATAATCCTTATTCTTTCTCTTCTGTTCAAAATTGCCCATAAGTAAAAGCCGTCCCCTTGACAACCTCCGAAATTATCGAATAAAGTTTGTAAACACCTTCTGCTCAGCCGCAGGCTCCTGCACACCCGCCTTTTTGCCGGCCTCAATGCACTTGAGAAGCCAGGCCATATTTCTGCCCAGTGTGTGCATGATCTGCAGACCTTCCTTGTCCTCCATGACATCCTTGGGGGAGAAGCCATGGACCATGGGCCAGTAGTTGGAGGTCACAAGAGGCATCTCACAGTACTGGATGTATTTATTGAGGACATCCAGGGTCGCTGTCGTGCCCGCACGCCGTGCGGAAGCAATCGCTGCGCCGGGTTTGTGGCGAAGGTCATCTCCTGCTGTCCAGAAAAGTCTGTCGAGGAAAGCAACGACTTCACCTGATGCGGATGCATAATAGACAGGAGAACCGATCACCAGGCCGTCTGACTCTTTCAGCTTGACCGCAACATCCTTCACGGCCGCGTCAATATTCCCGTTCATCGCATCTTTGCCGATATGAACGATCTCTGAATCAATTCCTTCTGCTGTCAGTTCTTTCGCAATCTCGGAAAGGGCCGTGAATGTGCATCCCTTCGCGTTTCTGCTTCCGTTGAGCATTAAAACCTTCATATTTTGTCCTCCTGATACATGATGGTATTTTTTGTAATAGTACTCGTGATTCTATTTGCTGAAAAACATAAGGTATTCTCCAAACAGCAGACCGGGCTTTTTTCCTATGCCAAAATTTTCAAGATCTCTGCCGTGCTCCAGACTTCGCTCTCCCAAATCCTGGCTTTCCCATCAGAGACCTCGCAGATGACAGATGGTACATCTGTGCTGTTGTCAACGATCCGTGTCAGATCCGCTATCCGCACCAGCTTTGACAGATTCTGTAAGGATTTTTCATACCGGCTGATAATTTTATCTTCCGGTACATCGTGTCCGCCCATCTTTACCCGGTTCCGAACACGCCGGACATTGATGACACTGTCCTTTGTAAGTACAAATACAGCACAGATTTGATACCCGGCTTTTTTCGCCTCTTCCAGGAGAAGAAGATTCCGGTCCGTAGAAAGAATCGTCTCAAATGTAAAATCCTGTCTTGCCTCGAGAAGCGCCTGGCGAATCATCTCTGCCTCCTGCGCTGCCTCCAGGTCCGAACATTTTGAAGCTTTCTTGATCTCATCTGCATTTACATAGAGACCGATGACGGGCAGACCCTTTGTAACTGTGCTTTTGCCCGATCCATTCGGGCCTGCAATGACAAGGATTGAAGGACGGCCATCCTGCTTTTTTTCAGAGAACATATTCCTTCCTTCCGTCTGCATACACCTTTACAACCTTGCCTGTTTCTGTGTCAAACCGCGTTATATAATCTGTAACAGGAACTGTGTCATCGCGCTCTGCAACCGCATTGCGGCATACCTGCTCAAAGTCATCGGAAGAAAGATCAAAAATGGTCTTTTCTGCCGTCTCCAGTCTGACCGGAAAAGGAAATCCCTTTACCTCGTTAAACTTTCTGGCCATAATGTTCATGACCGCATTAAAAGACAGCCCCATTTGCGAAGCGATGCGGGTTGTTTCTTCCCTCACACCATCATCCAGGCGAATCGTACTGGTAGCCATCTGTTTCTCCTTTCCTTCATCCAATGCATTCCTGCCTTGACCTATGCAAATCCTGTATTTGAAGACCGTTCCCTTTGATAAAAGTATAGCACATACCCCGGATTCTTTCAACACAAATGAAGTCATATGTGTTGAGCTCGCAAATGTCAAGGGGACGGTTCCTCTGACACCTTGCACGCAAGGTGTCAGAAGAACCGTCCCCTTGACACCGCGAAGTTATTCTACCCAGAATAATTCATCCAATGTCCTTTCCAGGACCTTGCAGATTCTGATACACAGGTTGATGGTCGGATTGTAATCTCCTTTTTCGATTGCGCTGATTGTCTGCCTGGATACCCCGACTTTTTCTGCCAGGTCCGCCTGTGATAAATCCTTTTCCGCCCTGGCGGCCTTCAATTTCAGATTTTTCATGCGTCTTCCTCCCGGCCGATGATCATTTTAACAAGTCCGACCATGCCAATCACTGCAAACATCAGTCCGCAGAGCAGGTTGATGGTCTGCGCCCGAAACATTCCGTCTGAAAACAGTTCTCCCTCTCTCCAGGCCGTGAACGCGACCCACAGGTTGAATACAGATACGACAGCCATGATAATGACATATCTCTTCAGATTCATGTTGAGCCCGACATAGGCATTATGCCAGATGCAGTAGCACGCGTGCAATGTCACCCCGACAATGATCGCGACAAAGTGTATCACACTCTGTTCCGCCGGAAGCTCCACCCCCATAGATAAAACACACATCAGCGCCTCATAAATCAGTACCGTGTAAAAAGAATACATATATCCTCTGCCGCGGACCAGCTTCTGCATCTCATCATATTCAGCGGTCATCTTTTTGTTCTTGTTAACAAAACGAAGAACGATCACCGCAATCACGAGTCCGATCAAAACACCGGAAACCACCCCCAAAATACGTCCAAGATTATACATAGCGCATCCTCCTCGTTTGAAATACCTATTACAAATCTTCGCCTGATTTTATAAGTCAATTAATGGCTCAGCTGTCGCTAAATACTCAGCTTTCTATAAGAATCTGCAAGCCCTTGTGTAATCAATCTCGTCCTGCTTCAACTCAGCTTCTATAATCTTCTATAATGGATAATAGCACTCGATTAGCATTTTGTCAATTATATTTTACATATTTATATTTTTTATTTACATTTTGCCATCGAGATAAGCCTCCGGCTGATAAGAGCTGAATTGGAAATCTAAGTTCCAGTTTGCAAAAGTTACTTCTACATCCTGGGATTTCCTGCAAGAGTAAATTCCAGAAATACAGGAAATGCTGATTTATCTGGAACTTACAATTCCAAACCGGAAGTTACTTAACCAAATATATTGAACTGCCAGCAGGCTTTATGGCAGGCTTGTATCAGATCAATTTTCTGCCTGAAAAAAGCGCATCCCAAACAGTGGCCGAACTTAGCTGTCTTTTTTTCCAAGAGTAAGTTCCGCCCCCAAGAATGGGTTATAGGGATTGCCGGATGGCGTAGTCGCACATTATTTTTTCAGCAGCAGAGGTGTGAGGTTGATCTGATCAGAAGGAATCTCGGTGATCCCAAGGGATCTCAGGATTTCCTCACCATGTAAAAAGCTGAACAGCTGGTTGGCGGACCGGTTGCCCAGCTTTTTTCTTTTGTAAGAGTTGATGTGGCTCATCATCAGGGACACATCTTTCTGGGTAAGATCATTAAAGGCTGTCCCTTTCGGGAGTATCCTGCGTATGATAAGCTGCGAAATTTATCAAATGAAAAATCATAGGAAGAAGGCAAAAGCTTGCTTCTCAGACAGGACATAAAGTATTCATTGTTTTGGTACCGAAATAAATTGACAGCAGGGTCTGCTGGAAGTATTATTATTTCGGTACCAAAACAAAATCACAAAAAACAGATGGCAGACGGAAGCAAAGGGGAAAAAGAAGATTGAA
>Ga0310695_10008342_pt1 | contig 16075 bp, 7 predicted proteins | sample RumenRJG_04DNA_FD_203882 | JGI IMG/M metagenome (GOLD analysis project Ga0310695, IMG submission 203882) | Bovine rumen microbial communities from Lethbridge, Alberta, Canada - RJG_04 (v2) (version 2) | ecosystem: Host-associated > Mammals > Digestive system > Stomach > Rumen | place: Canada...
CTATTTTATCACCATATATTTTTATTACTCCATTACATTTTGTTTTTTTTATAAATCTAAATATTAAATTATATTGATCTTTTATTTGTTCTATTTCTGTTTTTTTTGATGATATTATTTTTTTTAATGCATATTTTTTATTATTTTTTATCCATATTACTGAATATGTTTTTCCATAAGTGCCTTCTCCTACTAATTTATCTATTTCATATTCTTCTGGTTTAATATTTTCATTTGGTTCTATATTTAAATGAATTTTTGTATTTAATAAATTATTAATATTAAAATTGACATTTATATTTAAATTGATATTATTCATATTTACTCTTATTCCATTTATACTTTTTGTTTTTGGTCTTCTTGGAATTTGATTTAATATATTATTTTTAATAATATTATTATCATTATTATTATTGTTATTATTATTTAAAATTTGATAATTAATATTCTTAAGTATTGAATTATCTATTTTATTTAAAGAACTAATATTAATTAATCCACTATTTGTTTTTCTTAATTTTTCAGATGATTGATTTGGATTTAATTTTTTTTTTTCGACTGAATTTATTTTAATTTCTTTTCTTAAATTCTTAGGATTACTAGAATTAAATTTAATAGAATCTTGAGTTTTAATTAAATTATTTTTATTACTTTTACTATTACTTAAATAATTACTTCCTGAAAAATCATATAATTCATTAACATTATTTCTTGATTTATAATTATAATTATAAATCAAATTATTATTTTCATAATTTTTATTAATTACTCCAACATTTCTATTTCTTGCAGAAGGAGAATTTTGAATTGGATCACTAAAAATATGTTTTATTTTATTTCTTTGATTATAAGGATTCGGACTAACATTAATTTTATAAATTCTATCAGTTGAATCAATTAAAATATCATTATTATTAATTTTTAAATCATTTTTTATTTTTCTTAATAAATTAGGAACAGTTGGTTTAATTTGATTAAAATTTTTATTTATATTATTTTCACTTTTTCCTTTAATATGATTTATTTTCTTTGATACAATACAAACAAAACTCTTATTACATTTTGGACATAACCAATTAAAATTTTCAATTTTATTAATATCATAACATTTATTACAAACTAATACTTTTTTCTTATTTAAAATTCCATAAATTAAATATCCATCACAATTAAAATTATGTTGAAATAAAAATTTATTATTCTCAATTTTACAACAAGAAATTTGTTCAGGTTTAGCATAAAAATTATTAACTAAAGCATTTCTTACACAAATTTTTTGAGTAATATTATCTAATTTATTATAAATTTTACATTCAGAATAAAATTTTTCATTACAATTATCACAAATCCAAATCATATTACTAATTCTATTTTTCCAATTACAATTAAAACATTTTAATATTTTTTTATTTTGACTAAAATATAAATCTTCATTACATCTTGGACATTTCATATTATTTTCTAATTGAGGTTTACAATGATATTTTTCCCAAGTTGCTAATTCAAAATCTCCTATTTTATTTTCTTTTTCTATAATATTTGAATAATATTCTTCTTCACATTCTTCACAATATAAATGAATTAATGAAGGATAATATATTTCATTACATTTAATACAAATTACATAATCATATTCTTCATTATAATAAATTTTTTCTCCACATGAATGATTAGTTTTTTTACAATTTTTACAATGGGGTTTTATATTTTTTATTTCTAATTCTGATAATACTTTTTTTTTGTCATCTTGAGTATTTAAATAATTTATAAAGTTTTTTGATGTTTTTAAATCTTCTAAATAATATTTTGTTTGAAGTAATGTTTGGACTTTTGTTATTGATAATTTTGAATAGGTGCTTAATTTTATTTTTCCTATTAAACTTGTTATGTGATTATATAAAATGTTAAATAATTTTTTTTCAGGAGTCTTTAAAATATTTTCAAATTGATATTCATAATCTTCAAAGAATAAATCAAATAATTTTTGTTCGTGAGGTGTTAATTTCAAATTTTCAAGATTAGGATGTATATTATTTAAATCTTTTGAATGCATTTTATTTTATTTTAATTGAATGAAGAAATTATTATTTTATAATATAAGAAATAAATAAATTATAATTATTCTATAAATATAATTATATTCAACTAAATAATTTAAATATTAATCCTAATCAAATTTCAAATAGACTAATTAATATGGTAATACTGAAATAAAAAAATGGATAAAGAAAAATATTATATTAATTATTTAAAATATTTATTAAAATCATATGGAATTAGTTGAAACATTTTAATAGAAAAATAAAAATAAATTGAATTTCAATGTATAAAATAAAGAAAAATCTGAACAAAAATCAACTAATTTTTGAAAAGAAATTAAAATTATATTTTGAATAAAATATTATCTTGATTAAAAATTAAAATTATCAAAGAAGATGATAGTTATTTTAGTTAAAAATGTATACAATTTATCAACAATATTATATAATAAAAAGAAATTAAAAAAATTAAAAAAAGTAAATAATTTAAGTTCTAAAAACATAATAATCTTATAAAATATAAATAATATATACAATAAAAAAAATACCAAACAATAATATAAATACTAAATTAAAAAAACCTTTTATTTAGTATTTTTCAATTCAATAATAGCATTAAAATGAACTTTTTTCAAATTTTCTAAGCCACTAAACAAAGTATCAAAATTTTGTGCATTATTTAAAATCATTTGTGAAACTTTAATAATATCTTTTTCATCTTTTTGACTAATCTCACTTAATTTATTATTAAAATATTTATTAATATAATCCTCATTATTAATTTGTTCACAAATTTTAATAGCAACAAAAATAGTACTAGCTGCAAGTAAACTTGGTTTTTTTTGCATTAATTTATAATCATGACAGTTCATTTTAGCTAAATAAATAGAAATATAAAATAATAAATTAATCATATTCTTAGTATAAATTTTATTAATAATATCATAATTTTCTTTATCAATATTATCTTTTTTATTATCAATAATATCATAATTATTTAAAAGAACATTATGTTTAATAAGATAATTATTACAATTAACAAAGAAAATTTCTTCAATGAATAAATTAATAAAATCCCACATTGTTGGTTTTCCAATATTATAATTTAAAAATTTTAAAATTTCATTTTCTTTTTTTTTAATTTCATCAATACTTAATTTCTTATGTGCAATTTTTTCATGAATAATTTTTAATCTCAAAGGATAAATATCTTGATATTTACTAGCAAGAAACATACAAGAAACTCCAATTAAATGTAATTCTTCAGGTTTTAAAATTATATTTTTTAAATTACAAATTTTAAAATAACGATCCATTAAATTAACACTTTCAAAATAAGTACTTTCATCACAACGATAATTTGATAATACTTCAATCATCCAATCAATCATTCTTGTTCTCATTCTTTCTGTTATTTTATGATTTGTTAAATAATTTTCATTTATTTCTTCTTCAAATAATAATGAATTTATTATTGAAATTGAATATTCTTCTCTTATTTTTTTTGAAAACATTTGAATATATTCTTCTTTTGAAAAGTTATTTTTTTCTTTTAATGATATATTTATTAATAAATTTTCCATGTTTAAATTTGAATTTAAGTTATTTGAATTTTTTTTCTTTTGTTTTTCTTTTTTTGATGATATTGAAAATGAATTTGAATTTGAATTTTTGGATTTTGAATCTTTTGATATTGAATCTTCTTTATTAAATAACTTTTTTTTTAAGTTATTACATTCATTTTTATCATTTTCATTTATTGTATTAAATGGAATTTTTGATTCTGCTTTTTTTTCAAGTTTCATTGTATTATTTGGTACTTTCTTTTTACCTTTTGAGTTTGATTTTTTAACATATACAAATTTGGTTGAAATAGTTCTTTTAGGATTTCTTAGAGATAATATATTATTATTATTAATTAATTGCTCAACATTAGTAGACATTTATAATTTATATTTGAAAATTTTTCCACTTCATAAATACATTTTTAATTTAAATTCTGATCAGATTTAAAAAACTTTAAATTAAAGAAAAAGAAGTCAATAAAGAAAAAATTAATTTTATAAATTATTTTTTTTAAAAGTTTAAAAATTTAAAAATAATAATTAATAAAAAATTTATAATAAAAATAATATAATGTCTTTACCAAAAATTTCAAATGTATCAGTATCATTTAATGATGAAAATAATGAAAATTTCCCAGTGACAATAATATCAAATAACAAATTTAAATCAATTATAAATAAAAGTATAGGAATAGGGACATATGATGAAGAAAAAAAACCAATAATTAATAAAGGTGCATTAATAACCGTTTTAAATACTTCAAATTACTTTTCAACAATGAAATCAAATCGTTTCAATCATAAAGAAAAGAAAAAAGAAGAAAATAATAAATCAAAAATACGATGTAATACTACAAAAAATCCAAAAAAAAAATTAGAAATAAATTCTCCTAAAATAATATCTTTTTCTCAATTAAAGAATTATAAATATATTGGAAAATATAAAATACCAAGAATAAAAAGTACTAAAGGTAATATTTTAAAAAATAAAATTTTAAAAGAACAAGTTTCATTTAATAGAAAACCTTCAATTAAATATAATACTATTAAATTTCAAAAAAGAAGTAAAAAAGTAAATGATAATATTGTTTCTGATGATATTTCTTTAATTAATACATTAATGAATCAAACAACAAGTAATTTTAATAATAAATATCAAGTTCAATATTGGACTAATGATAAAAAGAAAAAAAATGAAATTTTAAATTGTTTTAATTTAATTAGAAAAGGAACTGATTTAAATGATATTGATAATATGTTAAATGGTCCTAAAGAAATTATTACTTATCGAATTCAAACAGAATCAAATAATATTGACGATTTCTTTTTAGAAAATAATAATATGGAATTAATAAAAGAAAGAAAAAAAAAGGCAAATTTGAGTATAAATACTCTTAATTTTATTAGACCTTTAACTTCTCATTAAATAAGGAGAAATTATAGTATTAGGTATTTTTGATATTATTTATTATGATATATGGAATTTTTTTTTGTTTTTTATATTATTATTTTTCCTTATTTAAAATAAAATCTTTTTAAATATTTTTTAAATATAAAATGTAAAAACTTATTTATATTTAAAATAATATATTAAATAATATTAGAAAAAATAGAATTAATTATTGAAAAAAAATACCAAAAATATTCCAAATAAACTGTTATTTTTTCTTTTTATTATTATTAAAAATAAACAAATTTGGATTAAAATTATATTTTTCCTGATTATTATTATTTTTATTACTATTTGCTCTTTTATTAGCAGATTTATCTCTAATAGCTTTTTTCTCTATTTTAATATTAACATTATTAGGTTTCCAATTAATTTTAGAACTCCTTCCAGTTAAACTTTGTTTATAACTATTTTCACTTTTTCTTTCAGTTTTAGCTTGATATAATTGAATATCACTTTCACTTTTATTATTATTTAATTGAATAATTTGTTCATTTTGTGAATTATTTAAATATTTAATTTCAGTAATATTAATACAATTATCATCACCACAAAATAAAATTTTATCTTTAGTAATATCATAATTATCAATTTTTTTACAATCTTTCTCCCAATCAATACTATTTTTATTATTATCATAATATTCAAAATAAGTATTAACATAATGTTTAACAATAGGACAACTCACAGGTAAAAAAAGACAAGAAATTTCAACTGCTTTTGAATGATAATATGACCCATTATCATTATTATTATTAATAAATCTTAATTCATTTGCAATTGAAAAATAAGCAACAGTAAACATTAAAATTTTTTCTATAATTGCATCTCTTAATAATTCATATTTTGGATCTGAATCTAAATCTAAATCATCATATGACATTGCATATAGAAACATTATATTTCCTATATTAAATAAATTTAACCAATCATCATTTTTTATTATTCCTAAAATATTTCTTGTTGATATTTTCATTTTATTATTATGTATAAATGATAATATTTTATCTTTTGTATATATTTCATTATTTATATTTTTTCCATTTTTATAATTATTTGCATATTCAATTATATATTTATATAATGAGATTATTATTGGTTCATTTTCTAATATTTTTTCATGGAAAATTTTTGAATATTTTTTATTTTTTTTAATATTATTTTCTTTATTAATTTCATTTTTAATTTTTTTAAATAAAAAATATGTTTTAACAATATTATCTTCACATATTAAAGCAGCCAATTTAGCATGATTTAATGCTTCATTATGATTATTATTTTGAGAATAAGCTGCACACATTTGTAAATGAAATTTGGCACAAAATCTTAATTCTAAAATAAAATCTCCTAAAAGAATATCAGATTGAATTTGATTATTTAATATTTCATCTAAGAAATATGAATTATTTATTATTATTTTATGTTTATTTTCTAAATATTTATTAAATTCTTCATTCACTTTTTCAAGATAAATTACACATTTTGAAACATTTTTTAATTTTTGATAACAACATCCTATATTGTGATTTATTATTACTTTTAATTTTGGTTCTTTTATTTGAGATGAATATTTTTCTAAGATATCATTTGCTTCTGATAATAATTCTAATGCTTCATCTAATTTTTCTATTTTTTCTTCTAATATCATTTGTATTGTTACATTATTTAATTCTAAAATTTTTGATGTTATTTCTTGGATTGTTAATTCTTTATTATTATTTCCTTTTTTAATAAGAAGATTATTTGAATTTGAAGTCATTAATTTAATTTAATTTTTAAATTAAATCTATTAAATTAAAAAAAAATATATTTAATATATATAACAGTATTCTTTCTATTATACATTATTGAGATAAATTAATATAAAGATACTTTTCAAATTAGTAATATATTATTATATTAATTCTAAGTTTTTGATTATTATTTTTTTTTTTTATTTTCTATTTTTGAATGATTACTTATATTAAATATTTTAGAAAAATTCTTGATTTGAATTCCTTGAATTAATTTCTTTCTATAATTTATTTCATTAAATTTAGATAATGAATCATTTTTACTTATTTTATTACTTGAACTATCATTTATTTTACTTATATCATTTTTTCTATTTCTTCCTACACTTTGATTTCTATTATTAACTTTACCTGTTGAAATATTACATTTAGTAATACTATTATTTCTAGTTGTATTTTTTTTTATTTTATTTCTAATTGAATTTCTAATTAAAGAATAATTTTTAATATTTAATTCTCTTGTAGTTTGTAACATATTATTAGTACCTGTCATAGAATTAATTACATTTGAAGTATTTCTTTTTTTAATTTTTTCATTTTTTTGATTATTTAAAGTTTGTTTATTAATATTAATATTATTACTATAATTACAAATATGATTTTTAGATGTATTCTTTTTATTATTTTCACCATTATAAACAACAATATGAGTAGTATATTTTTGATTATGATTAATAATAAAAATATTATTTGTACTTTTATTAGAATTATTATTTTTATTATAATTTCTAGATGTTTTTACTCTTATATTATTCATATTATTTACTTTTTGATAAGTTCTATTTTCTTTTTTATTACTTGACCCATTATTATAATTATTATTATTTATATTTATATTTTTATTTCGATAATTAGATTTACTTCTATTATCAATATTTCTTGTGACAGGAGATTTAATATTATTTTCATTTGAAGTTATTATTGAATTTGTACCTAATCTAAATGTTTGTGGATTTAAACTATTAAATATATTATTATTACTCTTTGAACATTTTGGATTAAAATTAATTGATGTTGAATTTTTTGTATTTCTTGAATATGAACTTATATTATGTTTTGATGATATTGAATCATCTCTTTTACTTTTATTTTTTACTTTCATTGTTGTTGAATTTGATGTTTTTTTAATATATGTTTTATTCTTTTTTGATAAATTTAATAAGTTATGTTCAAGTTTTTCAAAAAGTGTTCTTTCTGATTTTGGATTATTACTATCATTATGATAATTTTTATCAGTTTTTTTCTTTGAGTACATATTTAATATATTATATTTATAATTTAAATTTACTTTATTATCTTTATTAAAAATTTTTGATAAATTTGTAAATTTATTCTTTCCATTTTTTAAATATTTTTTCATTATGTTTAAATTAACATTACTAATATTTTTTGTAATTGTTTTAGAATTATAATCAAAAATATTATCATTATTATTATTATTATTATTATTATTATTATTATGATTATTATGATTATTATTTATATTTTCAAATTTATCAATAGTATCAACTAAATCTAAAATTTTTTCTGAAAATTTTTGTTCTTCAACTTTATAATTATCTCTATTAACATTAAATAAAATTTCAATATCTTCTTTATTAGTAGCATTTAAAATAGAATCAATAACTTCAGTATTAAAAACATCATCTTCTTTTTTAGTATCTCTAGGGCTTAATAATTCACTATGTTTATTTTCCATTTCAATTTGTTCTTGAATATCAATCATTCTTTGTTTCTTTTGTATATTTCTATAAATATATTTACCTTCTAAAATTGAAGTATAATTTGGATAAATTTTTGAATAAGTATTATAATATTCATAAAATCTTGGTAATCTAGAATTACTTTCATATAATTTATAATATCTTTTTAAAAATTCACTATTATCATCTAATATTAAATAATCTTTAAATGTCGCTACTATATGAGATTTTTCATTATATATTATGTTGTTTATAATGTTTATTTCATATATTAAGGGAATTGAATAATATTTTATGATAAGTTTATGATATGCATATTGCATATATTTTCTTATTGGTTCTTTTGATAATGATGTTAAAGAAAGGATGTTATCATATTTTTTTAGTTTTTTATTCATTTTATTTGGAGTAGTTGTCATTTTTTTAAAAATTTAATTTATTTTTTATTTCAAATTTTAAATTAATTTTATAGATATGAATAAAATTTTTTATAAAAAATAATTTACAATGATGATATATTGAATTCTTTTTTATTAAAAGAATATTTTCAAATAAAAATTGAATTTTTTTTATTCTATAAAAAAAACCTAAATTACAATTATGATATAAATATTCCATAAAAATATTTATTTATAATTTATTTAATTTTAAATACTAAAAATAATGGAAAATAAAAACAAAGGGAATTCCAAATATGATTTAATATTAGGAAAAATATTTGATATTAAAATAAAACAAGGATTCGAACTTAAAATTGCATATATTGATGAAAAAAAATATTTAAAAACATTATATTTTTTAAAAGATAAGAAAGTATATATATTGAATATCTCAAATAAAAAAATAGAAGAATTAAATTTTACAAAAAGTCATGAAGTCATATATATAACTGGAAATAATAATCATACATATTTAATTTGTATATTTAAAAATTGTAAAATTTTTGCTATTGATTGTTTAAAAAATATAATTTATTTCAAAAACTTACAAAATGTTCCATTAAATTCAGATTTAAAAGGAAATATATTAAAATCAGATAAAAAAGAAAATGATTATGAAGAAAAAATATTTTCTCCAAATTTAGAACTTTGGGGAAATGAAACTTTAAATAAAATAGTTATTTTTACAGGAACACAAATAATAATTTGGTATCAATCAATAATAAAAGAAAAAGTAAGTTCTGGTAAAAAATTAATTAATGAAGCAATTGGATATCATATTTATATTCAATTACAAGAAGAAAGACAAACTTTATTAGAAAAAACAAAAAAAAAATATGAAAATTTTGATGAAAATGTTTGTTGTATATTTAGAAATTCATATTATTTAGGTTCATATATTCATATTTTTTATATTTTATTAATTCAAATTGAAGAAAAAGGAAAAATATATTCTAAAATAATTATTGTTAATTATCTTTTCTTTTTTGATAAAGATAATCATTTTAAATCAAATGATACAAATAAAGAACCTAATATAAATAAAGAATATAAAACTAAATTTTCTTCTAAATACATTTATACTTTTTTAATTAATCAAATAGAAAAAGATGATGATAGTGATTTGAGTTTAAATTTAAATAATGAAAAAATAAATGCTAAAAAAAAAATATGTTCTAAATCAAATATAAGAGGAACAATAATTGCAATTGGAATTAATTATACTAATGAAGCAAATGTTACTTTAGCATATTATTTTACTGATACTTATCATTTTACTTCTTATAAAATAGTTTCTTTATTTCCAAATAAAAAATTTAAAGTCTGGATTGAAGATATTGAATGGATATATGATGATTTATTTTTAATTGTTCAATTTTCTCATGGTTATTTAACAATTTTAAATACTAATTTTCAAGTTATTTCTTTTATTGATTCTTCAAATTCTTTTTCTAATCTTTCAAATACTGATATTATTTCTATTCCAACTACTTTTTTAAATTTATATGGTAAAATAGAAGATTTTATTGGAAATATTAGATTATTATCTTCTAAAAATTGTTTAAGGGGAAATTCACAATATTTTGCTTTATTTACTAATAATAATATTATTGGTTTTCAAATATTAAATACTTTTATTTCATATGAAGATAATTTATTAAATACTAATATTAATCCTTCTGCTTTTGATGATTTTATTTATAATTTACAATATTTACAATTACATAATTATAGTTTGGATAGTATGAAAAATATTTCTCTTTTTGATAAATTACATAATTTTATTCTTATGAATTTTGGTGAAATGTTTACTAGAGATACTACAAATGAAAATTTATTTCAAAATGAAAATGTTTCTTCACTTATTAAATCTTTTGTTAAATTTATTATTATTTATAGGAATTTAAATTTAATTCATGAAACAAATTTATCTCTTTTATCTTATTTAATAATAATATGTAATGATTTCTTTTTTTATTTACTTAAATTAAAAGAAATTTGGTTAGCTTTTTTATTTATTGAATTAAGTGAAAAATACATATTAAAACAATTTAGATTTAAAACATTAAAAAATAAAAATAACGAAGAACAAATGTTAAAAAATCAATTAAGTTTCTTAATATTTCATCCATATTACATTCCAAACATTTCATTAAAATGTTATAATAAAATAACAAATTACAGTTTATTTTCAAAATTAAGATTAATATTAATTTTCAATGCATTAATTGAATTTCGAAATAATCAAGCTTTAAATATAAATGTCTTATATTTTATTTTAGCAAAAGTAACAATAAATAAATTAAAAAAACACAATTTATTAGATGACATAAATTTAATATTAAAAGTAATAATTAGAAATTGGAAATATTTAAAAAGTGAAAATATAAAAGCAGGAGGAGAAGAATATGTTTTAAATGGATTAACAATGAATCAAAGAGCAGAATTATTATCTTTTTTATTAAAAAATAATACAAATTGTTTAACAATATCAAGAAAAAATCCTTATCCAATTCATAAACCAAGTGAATTTAAACCAAGAATAGAATTTTTTACTGATTTTTATTCACTTGATGAATTACAAAATTTTAATCCTAAAAATGAAACTTATTGTAATGGAGATGAAGATACTTTAATAAGTGAATATAATTATATGAATAATATAGGAATGATTCAAAAATGGATTTTACTTTTTACAAATGGATTATATTATGATTTATTTGAAGATTATAAAGAATATTTAAATAATCATTTAAAACAAACTGTTGTTAATATTATTAATAAAAAACCTGAAAATATTTCTAATGATGGAATTAATTTATCAAAAATTATATATTTTAATTTGTTTTTTTTTGCTGTTTCTGTTATTGATTTTATTGAAAGTTTCTTAAAATTTTATATTAATAATAAAAAAATAATTTATAATAAAAATGAAAAATTTTTCTCTTTTGTTTCTCCTTCAAATATTCCTTTTATAATATATGAATTTTATGCTTATAATATTGAAATGCCTAATAATAAAAAAGAAGAAAATGATGATATTCAAGAAGATGAAATTCCATCATCTTCTTATTCTTTATATTGTAGTTTAATTGGTTTAATTAAAAAGAATAAAATGAAATTTAATATTTCTTTAAATGATGTTTTTGATTTTGGAGATTTTTTATTAGGAAATGGATTTAAAATTTATACTACAAAAAATAATTTAGAAGGAAATTTAAATGCAAAGGATAGTTCAAATAGATTATATGTTTATTCTATTCTTTTATTTTTTATTTTTTTAATTCATAAATTTTCTGCTTTATATTTTCTTTCTGAAGAACATAAAGATTTAATTTTTAATTCTATTCAAATTCTTGATATTAGATTAAAAAGAGAATTATATGAAATTATTCTTTTAATTTTAAATGGTTATGTTAGATATTTTATATATAAACAAATTGAAAGAATTCATATTGAAGAAACTTTAAATTCAGATGAAATAAAAAATTTTGAAATTATTTTGAGTTTTTATAAAAGTATTTTTTGTAAATTTATATTTGAAGAAAGTTATAAAGTAAGACAAAATATTCATGAATTAATTGCAATTCTTCCTGATTTAATACAATTTCAATTTTTTGAAAATGCTTTAAGAAATGAATATTTTGAATTATATAGTAAATTTTCTGAACAAATTTTTTCTTTGGATAAAGATATTATAAATCAAGAAAATTTTAATAAAAATATGAAAGTTAATAATTTTTTTGAAAGTTTATGTTCAAATAATTCTTCAATGACAGTTTTTGAAATTATTTTTGGAGAACAATTTCAAGATTTAAAAGATAATTTTAAACAAAATATTTCCGTTATTATTTCTTTAATTTATAATACTAATAAAGAATATTCTTTTAATTTTGTCAATGATAATAATCTAATTATTAATTTTATTCAAAATAAAAAAAATAATTTTGAACCTTATCTTCTTTTTGATAATATTATTCAAGGAAATATTGATAAATATAAAAATTATTATAAAGATTCAGAATATTCATCAAAATTAATTATAAAAATAAAAATTATTATTATTCGATTTATTCATTTAATGAATATTTTATATATTAAATATAAAATTTTGACAATTAATCCTTTTACAGATATATCAAGTTATTTAAAATTATTTTCATTTCTTTTAATATTTGAAAAAAATGAAGAAAACTTTAATGAACATATAAAACAATTATTAAATTGTTTAAAAGAATTATATATTAATAAAAAAAATGAAAAAATTGACTCAAAGTCAATTTTAGATATTTTAAAATTCCTATATATATCATTAATTTCAAGAAACAATTTAGAACTTAATGAATTTACAAATTTTGAAAATTTAGTAAAAGAAAAAAACTCACTTTTATATGAAGATTATTCAAATTATACAAAAACAATATCAACATTATATGAAAAACTTCATATAATAAATTCAGAAAAAAAAGATGATTTACTTTTATGTCTATATTTAACAAATAGATTTTATATGAAAACAACTGGAGTTGTTTATACTCAAATGACAGGATATGCTAATAGTATAAATAAAACACTTTATTTTAAATTAACTAGAGAAAAATATGTTATTTTAGCAGAAAAATTTAGTAATTTAACAAATATTCATAATAATAGTATTATTGAATTTAAAGATAATTGGGAACTTATACATAATCATCCTATTTATAATATGATTATTACTGATAAATTTAGAGCAAGAGGTTATTTTAATAAAGAAAAATTTGAAATGATGATGACTGAAAGACAAAAAAAAGAAGATCTTTTAAATTATATTAAAATTGATTATAATAATTCAAAAAATAATTTTTTAAAAAAAAATATTCAAAGTTTCTTAAATAAATATAAATATAAAGAAATTTTAGATGATAAAGATAATATTATTACAATAGAAAGTGAAACTGATAATAATAATTCTCATAGTACAATTGTTTTTGATTTTCATCCTTTAAGAATAAAATATAATGATGATGATAAAGATTTTTCAGAATCAAAAGATGATGATTTAAATAATAGTATAATTCATTTAAATCATGAAAAAGTAAAAGAAAAAAGATATAAACGTCGTCATAGACATAAAAAATATTCTCATATTGAATTATTTATTATGTATATTAAAAGAGTATTTTTTGAACAATTTTTAACTTCAATTTTTGATAAATTTAGATTATCTGTTACTGGGCAAGAATTAGAAGAAATACAAATTATAAATATATCAAAAGATAAAAAAATTCAAAAGTCTAAATTAAAAGAAAAATTTTTATCTGCTAAAGATATTTTTCGTTCTGATGATTATTATAATAATTTAAATTATTTAAGAAATTTTGATGTTATTAGAATTAATAAATATAAAGAAGGAATAAGTGAAAATTCAAAATTTTTTGCTGAATTAGTTAAAAATAAAAAACTTAAACATATTGGGGAAAGTGTTAAAGAAAAAATTAAAAATATTCAATATAAAATAAATGAATATGAAATTATTATGAAAAATTTAAATAATGATTTTAAGACATTAAATAATAAATAATAATTAATTATTCAGACAATTTTTTTCAAAATAATAATATAAATATTTATATATTTTTAAATTTAATTTTTTTATTAACTAAAATTTAACATATGCATCTACATCACTCATTTTCAAAAAATCATTTCACTCAAAAAAATAATATTAAAATAGATACAATAAAACTTTTACGGAAAGAAAATATAAATTCATTAAAATCAAGATATAATTATGAATTAATGTATGAAGCATTTTATATTGCAAATTTATTTTATGATTTAAATGAAACTGCCAAACATAAAAATGATAAAAGTTTTTATATTTTAAGTACTTCTTGGTTTGAAAAATGGAAAAAATATGTTAATTTTGATAAATATATGTATTTTCATTCAAAATATTTATCTATTAATTCATTACCAATAAGACCAAGAGAAGCTCCATTAAAAGAAACTTTTGAAAATTTATTTAAAAATCCTAAAATTAAGGATAATTTATTAAAATATTTTAATTCTCTTTTTTTAACTGATAATAGTGAGAAATATCCATATAAAATAACAAATGAATTATTATTATATGATAAAAAATTATCTTTTTATAATTATGATAATAAAGATAGTAATTATAATTATAATATAGATGATAAATTTATTTATGGAAAAGATTATATAATAGTAACAAGAGATATATGGAAATTTTTTTATTATATTTATGGTGGAAAAGAAATAAGAAGATATAATTTAAATAGAGAATTAATTAAATCAAAAACATTAAATTTACTTACTCCAAATACATTAAATGAATTAAATATAAATAATAAAAAAAATGCAATTTTAATAGAATCAAAATTAAAAACTTTAAATATAATAATAATAAGAAGTAATTATAAACAAGACTTAAAATACAGAAAAGTAATACCATTTAAAATAGATTCTCCAAAAAATTTATATGTCTCACATAAATTTACAATTAAAGAAGTTAAAGAAAAAATAAAAGAAACAGTTTTAAATTTTAAAGGAAGAAATTCAGATGAATTAAGATTATGGATTTTAAAAGATAAAACATATCAAAATTTTGAAGATGAAATAATAAAAACTTTTAAAATTCATCCAAATTATGAAATAAAATTCCCTGGAATTTCACTTGATATTTTTGGTCAAAATACAAAAATTGAAGATTTAGATAATTTATTTTTAAAAAATGTAATTATTGTTGTTGAATCTAAAATTCATATGGGCTTAAGAGGTAATGAAAGATATATTTTTAAAAAAGATAAACTTGATGATAAAAATGATACTATTAAAGGTTTGGTTTGTGAAATTAGAGATGGAAAAATTTTAAATGATAAAAATTTTATTCAATATAAAGAATCTCTTTATCAAAAAATTTTTTATACTAATATTAATAGTGGATATTCTAAAAATAATTTTATTATTAAAGAATATTTTACTCAAAAATATCAATTGGATAAAATTTATAAAATGAATGAAAAGGATATTGAAAATTTTATTAAAAGAATATCTGATTATAAAAATGAGAATAATTC
>Ga0310695_10008343_pt1 | contig 16075 bp, 1 predicted proteins | sample RumenRJG_04DNA_FD_203882 | JGI IMG/M metagenome (GOLD analysis project Ga0310695, IMG submission 203882) | Bovine rumen microbial communities from Lethbridge, Alberta, Canada - RJG_04 (v2) (version 2) | ecosystem: Host-associated > Mammals > Digestive system > Stomach > Rumen | place: Canada...
AATCCCCAATCCCCAAATTAATATTTATATTTTATTTAAAATATAACAAAATAAAATTTATAATTGAAAATAAAATTAAAATAATAAAAATTAGTTTGTTAAAATCAAAATTAGTTAAAATTTGAATAATATATAAACTAAAAGATTTTATAAATCAGCCAAATGTCATCCCAAAATGATCTTGTATCATTCAATACGCCTGAAAGTGATGATGATAAGGAAGTTTATTTTATAGTATTGAAACCAAGTGAAGAAAAAATAAATTTCAAAAATTTAAAATTTTTATCGGAAATTGCTCCCCAAATTATATTTAATAGAAGTGTCCAAAAAGGGAATGGACTATTTCTCGAAGAAATTGTTTTTAAATTTAATAAAAAAGAAAAAGAAAACGAAAAAAATAAAGGGAAAAAGACTTTACTAAATAGCTATGAAATACAATATATAGAAGGAGATGATACATATGTTATCTCATTTTCTGTTAAAAACAATTCTTTTGTATATGTAACTCTTTTAGAAAAAGGTAATAAATATTTAGATAATATTATTAAAGAAGAAATTGATCAAAATTGTATACCCTATTATAATAAATTAAATATTTTTATAGACGCATTAGAGAAATTTAATAAGCAAAATAAAATTAAAAAATTATATGAAGATTCTATTGATTTATATGAAGATAAAAAAAAGTTTAGTCTCTTTATAACTTTATTTTTAAAAATTTATGATAAAAATAAAGATTTATGTACCAAACTACTTAATATTTTTAATAAAATAAATGATCAAGAAAATACAGACAGAGATAAAGATTTAGAATCCAATTTAAGTGAATTTAAAAAAATTTATAATAAAGCTGGTGACTTAATCACAGAAAATGGATATGATTCTATTAATTTTTATGGAGCAATATTTTGCTATATGCATTATTATGATAAAGATAACTTTTCTAAATTGATAAAAAAATTTTATGAAGGAAAAGCTGAAATATTATATGAAATATTGATTACTTTTTATTCGCATTTTATGTATCCGTTAAACCAGGATAAAGAATTTTATAAAGAATTTATAAAATATGCATTAAAAAAAGAAAAAGATATAAGCATATTTAAAAGAATATTAAATTATATTGATGATATAGAATCATTTTTATATGTTATAGATGAAAATAAAGAACAAATATTTAAAAAATATGGTGGTTTAAAGCTTGAACCAATAGAGTTATCAGCTGGGTTAAAACTTGTTAAAAGAAGTATAGAAAAAGACAAACTAGAAAATAAAATTAAAAATAGTCTTCAAGATTTAGCAGCCCCGGCAGCTGTTATCCAAAATAGTTCTAATTTATCTATTGATGAAGGAAATGAATTAGATAATATAATAAAATTAATAAAAAATATTATTAAATTTTCATCAAATAATGAAATATTGGCTATTTATATAAAAAGTACTTTTTGGATATATCTATTAAAATTATATAATATTCCAGACTGGGAAAATATCAATAATTGTTATAATTTAAGAAATGTATATAAGGAATATAATAAATTAATTAATGAATTGTATAGAGATATTTCAAAAATTTCAGAATCGAAAAAAAATAAAGATGATATTAGACAAGCCATAAAAAGTGACATAAATAGATATTATGAAAGAGATGAATTTGGATTTATATTAAATAAAAATATAAAAGAATTTTTTGAAATAAAAAAAGGTAAAATATCAAATTCAGAAATACTAGGTGCAGTAGAAAAATTTAATCCATATTTTAATATTAAAGACAATTCAGACAACGACAAATATAAAAATAGTAGAGAAACTTATATTTTCGATTATATAAATTTTAGCGATACAAATAAAGCATTTAATGAAACATTTCATAAATTGGATTTTGAAACAATATTTAAAGAAAATATAACTGAATTTATAAATAAGATTACATCTAAAATTCAAGATATAACAACTTTTGGAAATATAATTAAATTGATAGATATTACTCGTATAAAAGATAAAAAAAAAGATTATTATAATATTCTCAAAGATAAATACGAATCATTTATTAAAAATGAAATAGAATCTTTAAAAGGAGATAAATTGGAAAAAGCTGTTAAAATTGTGTCTGAATTTATAAGTAAAATTTTTTTAGATGAAAATGATATTAGTTTTTTAGATGAAAAAATTAGTAAATTAGATGATAAAGTAAAGTCATTAATATATAATGAATTAATAAAAACTTATAAAGGAAAAGAATATCAAAAAATGAAGCATTATATTTATGATATATTTTTAAAAAAAATAGAAGATATTGATAATATAAAACAATTAATTAATAATTTATCAGAAGATGACAAAAAAATATTTTTAGATGAAAAATTAATGCAGAAATGTGAATTTAAGAAAGAAGAATTTTTTTCAAATGAAGAAAATAAAAGAATTAAATTATTATGCTGTTTGAATGAAGATGGAAAATTAAATATATTAGAAAAAAATAATATATATGCAAGAAAATTAGAAAATACATTAGATGATATAAGAAATGAATTAGAACAAGGTTTAATATTTAAAAATTTACTAGAAACTTTTTTAAACAAAAAAAAAGAAAATGATATAAAAGAAAAAGAAAAAATTACAAAGATAAATGAAGATAAATTAGTCGAAAAAAATAATAATGAAAAAAATGCTCAAATTAACCAAAAATCAGATGATAACAAAAAAGAAATAATAAAACAAAAATTAGGTTTAATTAAATTAATATTAAAAGAATATGACCCAGAAAAAAAATATGGAGAATATACTAAAACTATTGACCAAATAAATCAAAGTGTTGAAACTTTAAATTTTATAAAGGATTCTCTTGTAATATTTCATAAAAATAAGTACATCAAAGATATACAAAAAATAACCAATATAATAAATGATATCGAGACAAAGCCAGTAAATGAATTTAAAAATGAAACAATGAAAAATTCTATTCAAGGTTTATTAAAACATTTAGATTTATGCAATCAAATAAAAAAAGTTAAAAATTTTTTACTTTTTAAAAAAATATTTGAGAATTCCCAAGGAAAAGATCAATCTGAGCGTTTTGAAGATGGTTTAAAGAAATTAAAAAATTTAAAAAAATTATTTGATGAAAAATCATCAGATATTGAAGTAATATTTAATGAAAAAAATTTTGTAAATATTTTTAAAAATATAAAAGAAGAATTGGGTAGAAAAGTGGAAGCCAAATCTGATGAATTTATAAACCAAATGATTGATTATTTTAATATAAAAGATAATAAAAAACAAGAAGAATTATTAATAATAATAAAAAGTAAAAAATACGAAACTGTTGTAAAAAGTATAAAATATTTTTTTGATAATTTACCTAATAAAAAATTAATTTTGCCTAAAGATATACAATTATCTGAAATGAATTTAAAGACTCTTAAAGGAACTTTAGAACAATTACAAAAAAGTAATATTTATGATTACAAGTCTACAAGCCCATTTTATAGTGTATTTACTTCATTTTATGAAAAAAAAGAAGCAATAGACTTTTTATTAGGTAAAACTAAAATCGATATTAGTGATTTCAGCCAAAAATTAAAAGATAAATTAGATCCAACTAATAGAAGCATTACAATTAGGGATATTGATGATACAGTTGGATGCTTAATTCATTTTAAATATTTTATAAGTCTCCCAACAAATCAAATAATAGATTATATAAAAGATTTAAATGAATATGAAGAAGAAATTAGGAAATTCGAAAGTTATTCAAAAAAATATGGTTCAATTATTGAATTAGATAGAAAAAACGAAAAGGATATTTTTGAAGAAGTATATCAAATAATTAAAGAAGCAAGTTTGATATTCAATTTGGATAATGAAGATTTTTGTTATAAAATAGATGATAATAATTTTCCAATCAATATTGAAAAATTGATTAAATTAAAGAATAAAATTAATATTCAGCCTCAAGAGAAAAAAGATGAAAGTAATGTTAATGAGAATAATCCAGATCCTTATGAAGAAAAATGTGATAAATTGATATTTTATAAAAATATTGTCTCAAATGTAGAAATTATATATGATAAAATTAATATTTTAAGAAAAAAAGGATTTAATATTCCAATTGTAATTACAATTAGTATAACATATCCAGAAGTAATATATAAACTAAATAATGAAGAAAAAAACTTTAGTGATATAAAAGATTATTTATTTACAATAAAGAATGATTATGAAAATCAATTAGATTCAATTTATTCAAATGAAAAATATTTAAGATTATTATATGGTAAATTATTCAGAAAAATAAAATTGCATCAAGAGGGTAATTGCAAATTATTTGAAATAATGAGATATATATTAAATAAAACAGATTATAAAGAAAAAATTAAAGATGGAAAAATATATAATGAACCTATAGGTGATGATTATGAAGAACAATATACAGAATATACAAAAAAAATATTTGATAGTATTTCTAAATATATTATTTCATTATTTAAAAATAATGATTTAAATTTTTCTAAGCATTACGAAAATATGTTAATAAAAAAAGAAAAAAATAATAAAGGTATCGTTTTACAAAAGTGTGAAGATATTTCAATGGAAGAACGTATTTTAATTTTATTTAGAGAAAATTTAGAGCAATTACCTATAGCCCAAAATATATTAATTTGTAGTAAAGAAACTTCTATAGAAGAAATGCAATCTTTTTTATATCGAGCTATACTATGCGAATTTAATACTCTATTTATAATAGAAATATTAGAATCATTTTCCAATTTTCAGCATAATAAAATGTATAGTTATATAGATAAACTATTAACATATAAATTTAATAATTCAAAAAAACAAAATAAAAATATAGATAAATCAAGAGCAAATGAATATCTAAATAGTTTAATAGTATTTGTATATAAAAATTTAGAAAATGAATTAGCTTTTGAAAATGAATTGGGTAAATATACAAAAAAGAAAGAAACGGAAAAAGTAACTGAAACTAGTTATGTAAAGAGACAACAATCAACATTTGGAAATGATAAAGCAAATGAAACTATTGAAGAATTAAATCTTTCAAATATCTCTCATCATAGCATAAAAAGTACTCAAGAAAATGATATATCTAAAAATATAACTGTTTTTACTTCAGATGTTTGCGGTTTGGGTAAATCATTCCGAATTAAAGAAAAGATAACTAAAGTAGATAAAAAAATATATTATCATTTTCCTTTAGGTGGTATATTGACTAAAAATATTATTTTTAAAAAAATTTCTGAATTATTTACAAAAATTAAAGATGAAGCTAAAATAAAAAAAGAAGAAGAAGAAAAAGTAAATGCTAGTATTAAAAAGGATTTCGATGAAGAAGAGAATGATAATTATTATGAAGAATATTCGGAATTTAATAATGTAGCTATACACTTGGATTTAATAGAATCCCAAGAAACCTCAATAATAAATGAATTTTTATTTTCTTTTTTGGTTACTAAATTTTATACAAATAATGAAGATATTATATATATTCCTAATAATTTATTAATTTATATAGAGATTCCTAACAGTTTCGAAAATTACTTAGAAAAATATGGTATTTTAAATGCATTTAATATAGAAAATATTGTATTTGGTAAAATAAAAGAAAATGATAAAGATACAAATATTAATAATAATATAAAAAATATAGAAATGCTTAATTTAAAATTAGAAGATGATATTAAAAATGTTTTTAACATAATGATAGGAAAAAATACGGATGAAGAAATTGAGAAATTTGTTTTAGATAATATTGATCTTAAAGAATATTCATATCATCAAATAAAAACTTTTATAAATCTATTTATAAGTCAATTTAGCGTATTTGGAGGAAAACTTAAATTTTTAGATTCACAAGATGATAATATAACTAATAAATGTATTGAGTATTTTGCAAAAAGTACTAAATATTTTACAAATGGAGGGTTTGCACAATTAATAATGAAAAAAAAGCATGATATAAAAAATAAAATAGATTTATGCTTAGATGCATATGAAAATGATTTAAATAAGTTAGATTTTAAGACTCCATTAATATTTGTTGATAAAGTAACAAAAAAATGTAAATATGAAGTACTCCCAAAAGTAGCAGACGATGAAAATCAAGAAGCCAAGGCTGAAGCAAAAATTAATAAAGAAGTTGATATAATTTACTTAATAGATGCAACTGGATCTATGAACAAGGAGATTAACGCAGCTAAAGAATTAGTAAATACTATTTTTGATGAATTAAAAGATAAATACGAAAATTATAATTTTAGATTTGGTGCAGTTTTTTATAGAGATAAAATTGATTGTAAGACTGATATAGATGAATATTTCCCTTTGACAGATAAAATGGATGAATTAAAAAATAACATTTCTACGATTAGAGGATATGGAGGAGGAGATGGACCTGAAGATTGGGTAGGAGGATATACAATTGCTTTAAATGAAATGAAATGGAGAAATGGAATTAAATTAATAATACATATTGCAGACGATGGTGCTCATGGGAAAGAATTCTCAAAAAAAGATAAGCATGATGACCAAGGAAAATTATTGCCACCTTTAATAGAAGAGTGTGTAGAAAAAAATATTAATATTATTGGGTTTAAAATCGGTAATTATCCAAAACAATCTTTTGAAAAAATCAGTGAAATATATAATGATTATAAAATTACTCACAATATAAGTGGACAATTTATTGAAATTTATGATTTCGTTAGAAAAGATCCAAAAGCTGTAATAGAAAATTTCCATAGGCTTGTTATTGAAGCCGCTAATCAAGTAGTAAATCCATCACATAAATTTTTAAAAAGATTAAAAGAAATATTATATCTTCCTAATCATTTAGTTGAAGATGTTGGAAAATATAAATCTTTAATATCTATACTTGCAAAAGATACAGATAATTATGTAATAACTGAAGATAATTATAAAAAGATGATTTTATTAATTTATAGAATTAGAGCAAATGTTCCAGTTATTATAATGGGTGAGACTGGATGCGGTAAAACTTCTTTAATAATTAAATTAAGTCAGCTAATTAATAATGGAGAAAAATTAGTTGAAAAAATTGATATACATCCTGGTATTACAGATGATATAATTTGTAAAAATTTGGATGAAATAAATGAAAAAGCTAAACTTCAAGATTTTATTGATGAAAAAAAAAACGAACGAAAGGAATTATGGGTTTTCTTTGATGAAATCAACACTTGTTTGTCATTTTCACTTTTAACTGAAATATTTATTTGTAGAACTTATAACGGAAAAAAAATAGAAGAAAATATAAGAATAATGGGAGCTTGCAATCCTTATAGGAGAAGGAAACCCTTAGCCGAAAGATGCGGATTAACAAGAGAAGATGATAAGGATGATGAATTAGTATATAAAGTAGAGCAAATGCCACAATCATTATTTTATTATGTTTTTAGCTTTGGTTCTTTAAAGGATAAAGATGAAAAAAAATATATAAAAAGTATCATACAAAAATTATTTAGCAAAGATGAAGAAAAGTTAAGTAAATTAACTACAGAAGCAATTTCTAAATGCCATATTTTTTTAAGAACTACTTTTGACGACCCTTCTGTTGTATCACTAAGAGAAATATCTAGATTTACAAAATGCGTTGAATTTTTCCAAGAATATTTCATAAATAAGAATCAAAATAAGAATCCTATAGATAATGATACTAGGCAATTAAATAAAATAAAGAGTATTATTTGTTCAATATATTTATGCTATTACATAAGATTAACTGATGATGAAAAAAGAGGAAGTTTTGATACAGAATTACAGAAAATATTATTAAAAATAGCTAATGTTTATAGTGATGACAAAATTCCTGAAGAAGGCTCTTTATTTGATAAAATAAAATATAAAAAATTAAAAGATGATCTAAGAAATAAAAATATTTTGAAGTTCAGTGATTTTTTAAAAAGAGAAGAGGATTTTTTATTAGATCAAATAGAATTAGATAAAGGCATTGGTAAAAATCAATTGTTGAAGGAAAATTTATTTTTATTATTTTTAGCTGTTGTTACAAAAATACCTTTAATTATAGTAGGAAAACCAGGTACTGGAAAAAGTTTGAGTGCTCAACTAATATATAATTCAATGAAAGGAAAATATTCAAAAAATGATAAAATTGGATTTTTTAAAAAATATCCTCAAATAATTCAAATTTATTTCCAAGGTTCAGAGTCTACTATTCCTGAAGATGTTACTGAACTATTTCAAAAGGCAGAAGGTTTATATGAAAATTATAAACTTAATAATCAAGATAGTAAAGACCTAGTTCCTATTTTTATGATTTTATTTGATGAATTGGGATTAGCAGAAAAAGCTCCAACCAATCCACTTAAAGTATTACATTCTAAGCTTGAATATGGTGGTAAAAATGAAGGTGTATGTTTTATTGGTATAAGTAATTATTCTTTAGATGCTGCAAAAATAAACAGAGCTTTAAGCTTATCAGTTCCAAATTTGGAAAATAAACTTGATCAATTGAAATCTACTGCTAAAAGTATTGTTAAAAGTATTTCTGAAGATATACCTAAAGATGCATTAATATTTAATATTCTTTCAAGAGCCTATTACCTTTACAAATATTATTTAAATTTTATTAAAAAACTTATGGTATTAAAAGGATATAATCAAAAAAAAAAAGATTTGAGTGGCAAAAATTTTAAAGAAATAGAATCTGAGCTAGATTTTATAAAACTATTAAAAAAAGAAAAAATTATAAAGACAGAATTTCACGGAAATCGTGACTTTTACAATATTATAAAAGGTGTATCGATAGATGGCTCAAAATTAAATAGTATTTCTGAAGAATCTCAAATAGTTCCAATTATTAACAATTATATTGAAAGAAACTTTGGAGGAATCAGTTATGAAATCGATATAGATTTTGATTTAGAATTTGAAGATATTAAAGATGATTTGAAAAAACTAAAAGATAATATATTAAATGAAAAAATTTCTCAAATTTCATTAAAGAAAAAAAAAGATGATGATGAAGAACCAAAAGGAAAAAAAGGCACTAGTATAAAAGTAACTTCAGTGTTTTTATTCAAAAAAATTTTTAATGAAGCATGCAAACTTGAAGACAATAAAAAAGATAATATAAAAGGAATTAACTATAAAATAAACAAAGATGATTTGAATAAATATGATTTAAATAAATGTATTAATGATAATATAAATGACAATAATAGTCGTTATTTGTTATTAGAAATAAAATCTAATTTAGCACCGTTAATAAATCAAAATATTCAAATACAAAATCCAGATAGAAGAGATATTGCCTTTATAAATGGAAGCCCATTTTCCGAAGATAATAATAATGAATATAAAGCAAAAAAAGTTAATGAAATACAAAATTATGCATCAAAAAAAGAGCAATTGATAATCTTACAAAATTTAGACCCAATACAACCTTATTTATATGATTTATATAACATGAATTATAAGATAATTGATGAACAAAAATTTGTTCGAATTTGTTTAGAGAATTTTAGTGAGCAATTAACACCGGTTAATGATTCTTTTAGAATAATAATATTAGTTGATAATAATTTTGTTGACTCTGTTGATATGGCATTTTTAAATAGATTGGAAAAAATGCAAATAAGTTTTAAGGATTTATTGGATAATAAACATAAAATTTTTATAAATGAAATAAAAGATGAAATTAGATTAAAAGAAGAAATAAAAGAAGAGCAATATAAAGTTAATTATGACTTGTATAACTTATTGATTAATTGCAGTAAGCAAGAAATTGGAGGTTTAGTTTATTACTCATTTTTAGAAGATAAAAATGATAATAATTTCAAAAATGAAATAAAAGAAAAAATATATAGTAAAATAGCAAATCTTTTACCACAGGATATCATTGCAGTTTTGCCAGATGCAAATATAATAAAAAAGAAATATTATGACATAAAGAAATATTATAATTTCAAAAAGTATATAGAAGATTTAGAAGCAGGTTATAATAATATTAATAAATATAAAATTTCGATAATATATACATTTAGCAATATTGCAAATATTATTGAAGGATATAATAATCTTAATGAATTTATGATATCTGCTATTAATAAAGAGGAAAAATTAAATAATATTATTGATGATATAAGAAGTAAAAATTCAAAAGAAAATATAAATAAAAATATTATACTAATTAGATTTGAACAATATAATTCTGATAAAATACAATTTATAATTGATTATATTAAATCTTATTGTAAAGATGATGGATATCATTATATATTCATAATTTATCTACAAAGAAGGTTTAATTCAGAAAAAAATCAGAAAATAGAAAAAAATGAAAGAATTTTTTCTGTTCCTAATATTTATAGGGATATTAATCAATTATTTATTGATAATTTAGAAGGTTCAAATATATATTTAAATAAATTATTAGGAAGAAAGATTAAAGATGTGATGTTTTCTACAGATATATTTAATAACTTAGATAAAGAATTTAAAGATTCATTAGCTAATTTTGTTTATAATGAAATGAATGTTAATAATAAAAATGAAATATTTGAAAATAGTAAAATATCTGAGTTTTCCTCTTATCTTAATGATAAATATGATGATAAAAACATTGAAAATCAATTAAATGAAGAAAAATATATTGACGAAATTATGACATATATGACTAAAAAGGATTTAGATTTTAAAAATGAATTAATCAAAAAAGCAAAAGAACTGATAGATTATGATAAAGATGCACAAGGAGACTGCAATAGTTTAGTCAATAAAATGTTTATGAATAGTTATATTAATAAAGATAAAATTGATATAATATCTTGCATATTAGATTATATAAAGGAAAATATTTTTAAGAAATATTTAACTTATATATTTAAAGTTTTAGAACATAATAATTTTCTTACTACTTTGTTAGAATTAGATAGGGATAAAAATTGCAAATTAGATAAAAATGATAAAAATGATAAAAATGCAAAGCCTAATAATAAGCATTTATTAAAGGAATTAAAATCTACATTTTTAAATGAAATAAAAGTTGATAATGAAAAAAATTATAAGCCGAAATTTTTATTTAATTATAAAATACCAGGTTTTTATAATTTTTATAAAATTTTGTCTGATTATTTAAATAAAGAAATTACCACTGAATTTTTTAATAATGAAAAAGACTTAAGAGATTATTTCGGAGATAAACCTGAAATTGCTATAATGAATTTCCATGAAAACGAAAATGATTTATTAAACAAAGTAGTCGAAAAAATACAAAATGATAAATTATACCAATTATATTATAATTTAATGAATAAATTAAATCCATATTTAATTTTGAAAGATTATATTACTTATTATTTGGGAAAATATATAGGTTTTTATTCTGTTTCTTTTGGGCAATCATTAGAATTATTGCTAGATTTAAGATTTTCAGAAGAAAAGGAAATAATAAAAAAGAATGAAGACAATCCTATTAATATTGTATTATTAAAAATTATATGGATTGAATCAAATATTAATTATATTCAAAGTATCTTAAAATGTTTTGAACTTGGCAAAGAGATAATTAAAGATGATGAGGGAAAATATTTTTACCAATCCATATTTGATATAATTTATGATAGAGAGACTCCTATCAAATATATAGTTAACGAAAGGAGAAATCCTGAACACACAAGAGAAGTTAATGAATGCTTTTATGTATTTTTAGCAGGCTTATGTCTGAGTGCAGCATCTAAAGATATAGATTTATCAGCAATTTCATTAGGCGATTATAGTGGAAAATTAAAAAAGATAAATAATATTCTACAAAGTTTAAATGATGATCTATATATATATTTAAATGAATTATATGTTATTGATGAATTAATTAAAATAATAGAATTCCAATTAAATAAAGAATCATCTGATTTAGAAACTATTCGAGAGTATTTAACGGAAAATGCAAAAATAATACAAAAAAATCAGACTGATAAGATTACTAAATTGGTAAAAAATTTCCAAGATTTGAATCAATTGTTAAAAAAAGAGAAAGATGATAAAACAATAAATAATTACTATGATACAGCTAAATATATTTATATCAAAGAAATTAAAAAAGTTAATGATAAAACTTATAGAGCTGGAATAATAACAGAATTAATCAAAGAAAAAGGAATCATAAAAATATCTAATGATATATTCCAAATATTATTTAATTCAATTCTAGATTTAAATGGTTTTAAATACGCTAAAGAAGATTTATTCAAGAGTGATAATAATATTTTTAAACTTATTGAAAAAAATTTGACGAATAATGAAACAGATTATTATTTGGCATTATCCGAAACTGTATTATATTGCTTTGAGAAAAATTCTTTAATCTATTTAAAAAGCTTTTCTAAAATAGAATCTTTTGAAAAGGAACCATTAGAAATTTTTAAGCAATGTAATGAATTTTTATATAAATTAAAAAGAAATGTAATTAAAACTCATGGTAGACTCGCATATTTAACAAAATTATTTTGTATAGGCTATATAAAAGCATATTGTCATATATTTATCAAAATGCACGATAAATCAAAATTCAAACCGAATAATATAATTAAAGCAATTAATGAATGTGATAAATCAAACATGGTGAAGCTTTATATTTATAAAATAATTTATAATAAAAATAATAAGAGTATAAGTGCATTTTCAAATGGTACAATCAAAGATAAATACAAATTAAATATATATGATAATTTTAAATATTTTATTAAGGCAGAAGATGAGCAACAATTTAATTTTGCAAATAAAGTTTCTGGCAATGAAAATTATAAAAAAATATATAAAAAACTTGAAGAGTTTCGTAAAGAAGAATTTGAACATAAAATTAGTAAAAAAGATATTTGTACAGGAAAATTAATTTTTGATGATTTTTATATGGCTGCTTATGATTTCATATTATCAAATTTACATAAAAAAGATTTTGAAAATAGTAAAGTATATATTAATTTTTATAAAAATATTATTGAACCAATATATAAAAAAGATAATGAAGATGAAAATAAATTAATTATTATAATGCAATTTTTATTTGATAAAGAAAAATATTTAGAAATTAAAAAGGAAAATAATATCAATTCAGAAGATATAGATTCATTATTATATGGATATAGATATTGTTTAAATGAAATAAAAGAAGAATATGAAGATGATGATTATATTTATTCTTCTTTATATGATTTAAATCAGTTAAATAATTTAGATGAAAAATTGTATCCTGGTAGTGATACAAAAGAAAAATCTTATTATGATTTATACAATAAAATTCAAAATCATTTTAAAGAAAAGCCAAATGAAGGATGCTATGTGTGTTTATGCGATATCGGTTATTACCATTCAATTTCAAATGGATTTCCTGGTTATGATGAAGCTAATATTGAATGTCCTAAATGTGGAAGAAAAATAGGTTCAAAAGAAAAATATATAGAGGAAAAAAATGAATTAACAAATAAGACAAAAAATTATAAAATTTATGAACCTGTTAAAAGTGAAAATCCTAATTATTATAGAATTTTAAAAGATGAAGATGAATTATTACAATTAGAAGGAAATAGAAAAACTTATTATAAATTAAAAGAAATAAATTATATGACTTTAGCCGAATTTAAAGAAATGAAAATCAAGCCATTATATGATACAGAAAGAGGTTTAAATAGAATAGATAAGAATACTTTTATAAAGGATAATAAAATAATAAGAAATATAAGCCAGATATCGTATAGATTATTAAATTATATTTTATATTGTCATTTATTCTTTGCAAAATTATATACTAATTCAGATAAATTTGATAATTATTTACCAAAAGGAATGACTTGGATTGATACTATAAAAGAATGCTTCATTTTATTAAAAAATGAATTAGATAAAAAAGGTATTAAAGAAATAGATATATTTATGAATAGTATATTTAAGGATTTATTTGGCCTATTACATGATAAAAAAAATATTAATAATTATGAAGAGTTACTTGAATTTGAAAAAGAACTTGAAAAACTAATTATAACAAAATTTGATATTGCAAAATTAGAAATAGATAATTATAAAGAATTCGAAAGGAATAGTATAAAAGATGAAAAATCAGCTATTGCTTTATTAAGAGAAATTTATAATAAAGATAAATATGATCATAAAGAATATCCATATTATGAATATTTTTATTATACAGATTATTTAGATGAAGAATATATTAATAATATATTAAAATATAAAGATAAAAATGAATATCCTGTTTTGATAAAATATTTGGAAAATAAAAATAAAAAAAAGATTAAAGATAATTATTCTTTGGATAATTTAATTCTTTTTAATAAAGTATTAAAATTATTTAGCAATAAATATTCAAATCAAATTTCAAGAGATTTAGCTGAAAAACAAATAATAAAAACTAGTGAAATTTATCAAGAAGAAGAAAATTCTAAATTAATTGATGATTTTATTTCATTTTATAATAGTTTAGAACAAAATATAGAAAATAAATTAGAATTAAATGTAGAAAAGAATTGTATATGTGATTTTCTTATAATTGATGATAATAAATACGGTGAATCATATCAAAATATTTATAAATTATTTATAAAGAAACAAAATGGTGAATTAGAAGATTTATTAAATAAGAAAATTGATTCTGGTGAATTTAATAGTAATTGCAAAAATAGAATTAATATTCAACAATTAAAAGAAGATGAAATATTTACTTTGCCTAAAAGATTTGACTTTACAGATGTAATATTTAATGCTTCATATCGGAAAATAATTGATACCAATAAATATGAAAATTATAATGAATTTATAATAAATCTAAAGCAAGCTGAAATGGAAATGACTGAAGTATTATTAAAAAATAAAAAGTTATTAAATTATGAGTTAATCAAATTTAGTTTTAATAATGAAATATTTGCATATGAAGTAAATGATTTAATAGTCAATTTTAAATATCAAAAATTAGATATTAATATCGATGATAAAATTTTATTATATAATTTTATTAAGGATAATGAAGGAAATAATGATAAATATAAAACTTTGTTAAATAATTTCATAACTCTAATAGAATATTTAAATAAAATGTATAAAGAACATGATGAAAAAATACAAGAAAATACTAAAATTTATGAAATTAATATTGTTGAAAATACAAAAAATATATCTGAAGATTTCAAAAATATATTTAAAGATAAAAAGGATTTAACTGTTAATAAAATAACTAATTTATTTGAATATTATTTAGAATTAATATTTAAATATGTAAAGTTGGATATTGAAAAATATCAAGATAAAAAAGAAGAATCTTTATACTATTTGGATCAAAATATAATTAAAAAATTAGATGAACTATTTAAAAAAGAAATGGTTATTAAAAAAAAAGCATTATCAAAAGCAATTAGATTATTCATAAGTTTAGTATTATATAGAGAAAATGATAAAGACAAGAATAATAAAATTAAGAAAAACAAAAAAAATATCATAGAGTATTTAAAATGCAAAGATTTATGGGAGCTTAATATATATAATAATTCAAAATTCGATGAAAATTTATCAGATATAAAGCTGTTAAATATAAAAATAAAAGAAATATTATATTTTTATTATTATTTGATTGATAATAAAGATGAAGAATTTGAATTAGAAGTAGAAGAATATATAAAAAATAAAAAAGAAGAAGAAAGAGTGAAAAAAGAACTTGAAATACAACTTGCAAAAGAAAAAGAAAATATTAATGGAAATAAGGAACCTGAAAAAGGAGAAAAGCCAGACCCAAACAACGAAGAGAAAGTAGAAGAGGAGGAAGAAGAAGAAGAGGAAGAAGAAGAAAGGCCAAGAGATAGAAATAGAGGTAGAAGAGATTGATAAAATATTTTCTATTTCATAAAATAAATTAAAAAAACTTTAACTCAACAATTAATAATTATTTTCCATTTTATTTAATTAATAAAATTAATAAAAAATATGTTTGATTAAAATTTATAAAATTTTAATAAAAAAATATTTGAATATTAAAAAATATAATTTTATATGAATTAATACTTTTATTGGGGATTGG
>Ga0310695_10008344_pt1 | contig 16074 bp, 11 predicted proteins | sample RumenRJG_04DNA_FD_203882 | JGI IMG/M metagenome (GOLD analysis project Ga0310695, IMG submission 203882) | Bovine rumen microbial communities from Lethbridge, Alberta, Canada - RJG_04 (v2) (version 2) | ecosystem: Host-associated > Mammals > Digestive system > Stomach > Rumen | place: Canada...
GATGGATGGCGGAAGGGGCGTCACGCGCCGGCCTGGCATTCAAGAAAGGCTCTATCCCCGACAGGGCGTTCGATCCGGCAAAAGCCATGATCCACGATTCGTCGCGCGATGCGTCCAACGCATTCGGACTGCCGCGGAAATTCATGCGGAGGATCGATCCCGCACGGATTCACCCGTCGGCGGCGGAAATCGCGAAAGTCCAAGGAAGACGCACCGATGGATAGAATCGCGATAGTTTCCGCTGTGCGCGATTTCGCTTTCTACCGCAAATGCGTGGAAGAAAATCCCATGCTGGACGGCTGCGAAAAAACAGTTTTCGACAACCGGACCGAAAACATGCCGCTGCCGGCGCGCTACAACGAATTTCTCGATTCATTCGACTATTCGCGTCCGGCGTGGATCGTATTCTGCCACGAAGACTGGGAGGCGACAGAACCTGTCGCGCCGGTTCTGTCGCGTCTCGATCCCGGATCCGTCTACGGCGTGGCGGGTGCGACGGTCGAACGCCGGGCGTTTTTCTTCGCCCGCTGGAAATTCATCGGCGACATCGAATCTTGCAACCGCGACGGATCGGATCCCGGAGTGCATGGGCTGCCCGCGCCCCCGGGCACGGCATGCGACACGGTCGACTGCGTGTGTCTTGTCGTGCATTCGTCTCTTGTGCAAAGGCACTCTCTGAGATTCGATCCTGAAATGACATTCGATCTGTACGCGGAAGATTTCTGCATCGCCGCGCGGGAACTCCACGGCGTTGCAACGCGTTTCGTTCGCCTCTCGTGCCGCCACTGGAGCCGCGGCTGCGCCGGAAAACGCTACCGGGCGTTGCGCAAAAAACTCCAGAAGAAATGGCGGAACGCCAAAGGATGCTCAAGCACCGTATCGCCATACCTGTGCGGCCGCGCCCAATGGTGGTGGCGGCTGTGGGCCGCGCTCAGACCGGTTGCGAACTTCGTGCGCGGAAAGCGGTAGAGTGAAACCGCCCGTCCGGCAACGTCACGGCGCTTTGCGGTATTTGAAATAAAGCGCCAGATCCGTCGCCACGAGCGCGGTATCGATGAAATACACCCACACGACCCAGTCGTACGCGAAAAGGAACTTGTGCGCGATGCCGCAGGCGTATCCTGCGATCACTATGAACATGAAAGCGGGGCTTTTCCCGGCCGTGCGTTTCGTCCTTATGCTTTTCGCGATCGAAAAAGGCCACGAAAAACCGAAACACGCAAGCATGGCGAATTCGAAAAAATGCTCCATCAATCCCTCTTTCCGGTTTCCGGCTCCACCGCGTCCGCTCCGTCCCGGCCGGCGGGCGCGTCTTCTTCGATTTTCACCGAATGGGACGGAGACGGCTGCATCCTTTTCCCGGCGACAGCCGCCAAATTGTCATTCATTATTTTCGCCCATCCGTTTCCGGCCCCGGTCAGCATCATCTGCGCGGCGAGCGAAGCAAGAATCAGACCTGTTATCTTGGAGAGAATCTGCAACCCGCGCGCGCCGAGCCACTTTTCCATTTTCGTGGAAAGGAACAGCATAATCCACAGCATGAACGCGGCCGCGAGTATCGAAAGCGACCGGAACATTTTCGTTTCCATTCCCTTCCACTCCGCGCCCATCACCATTATGGCGCCGATCGTCGCGGGACCCACTATCACCGGAATCGCCATGGGCACTACCGCGATGTCGCGGTTGGGATCCGACTTGCCTTTTGCGACGCGCCCCTTCACGAGCGCGATTCCATCAAGCAGAAGCACCAGACCCACGCCTATGGAAAAACCGTTGATGTTGATGCCGAGAATCCTGAAAATCTGGTCCCCGAAAAAAACGAGCATTTCGCATATCAGAAAAGAAAAAAGCATTATGCGCGTGGCTTCGAGCCTTTTGCGTTTTTCGGGATATTCCGCCGTGAGGCACAAAAACATCGACAGCGCGAAAAACGGCGTGAACAGGAAGAAAAACTGGAGCATGCATCCGGAAAAATCGAGAATCGTCCTGACCATGTCGCACTCTCCTTTTCAGTAGCTCAGCTGCGATCCGCCTATGGATTCGCGAAGAATGGAATCGCCCGGGACGGCGTCGGCCGGCGCGGCGACGACATTGTGGAGAAGTCCAGAAAGCTTGCGCGCCGTGACGAATTCGCGGTGCCACGGTTTAACCTGGTCCAGCAGCGGCACCGCGAAAGTTTTCAGGACCGCGAGTTCGTAGTCCAGCCCGGAATCGAAAACCGCGTCCGCACGGCTGCCGAACGGATATATCCATTTCTTTTCGCCGCGGTACACGGAAGGCCACATGGCGAGAGTTTCAAGCGCAGGCATCCCGCGGTACTTCGCGTCCCTGACCATGCGGCGCAGCAGACGCGCGTCGCGCGCGGATATTCTGTTGCACGAATCCACCGCAAGCTGTGTGAATGCGTTCACGTATATGCCGAACTTCACGGAATCGTCGATTCCGGCCGTCAGGACGGGATTGAGCGCGTGGATTCCCTCGAGAACCACGACTCCCTCCGGCGGAAGAACGGTTTCCCTGGAATCATCGAAACCGTCGTGCTCGTTGAAGTCGAATTTCCTGAGACGCACGCTCTTCCCCGCGAAAAGCGCATTTAAATCGGCGGCGAGCCGGTCGCGGTCCACAGCCTCTACCGTTTCATAGTCGAGATTGCCGTTTTCGTCGCGCGGGTTTCTGGCGTCTCCCACGAAATAATCGTCTGTGGACAATATCATCGGACGCAGACCGTTGACGCGCAGCTGCGTACACAGCCTGTGCGCCGTCGTGGTTTTTCCGGACGAAGAGGGACCGGCCAGAAGAACGAGCCGTACGCGCGGCGAGCGTGCAGCCGCGGCGTCCGCGATGCGCGAAAGGTTTTTAGTCTGGAACGCTTCCACCGTGCGAACGTATTCGGGAAACCGGTTTTCTATTATAACCCGGTTCAAATCCCCGATCGTCTCGACGTCCATCAAGCTCGCTTTTTTCGCACTGCTTTCGTATATGGGAACCGGATTGCCGCTTTCGGGAAGCGGAGAAAGTCCGTCGGGCGACGACGAATCGGGAACCCGCAGCACGAATCCGTCATGGTAGGCGCTTATCGCGAATTTTCCGAGACATCCGGTGTCGGAAACGAGTGGAGTCTGGTTCAGCGCGTAGAATTCTTCGCATTCCGAAAGAAACACCACCGGAGGATTACGGTGACTCAGAAGATTGAGTTCGTCGGTGCGGTTCCCTCTGCGGAAAATATCGACCGCCTCGGCGTACGATTTCGCGAAAGTGCGTATGGTCGCCTTGCGCGATATGCAGCTTTTCACTTCTTTTTCAAGCGCGGCGGCGTCGCCCCCGGGATTTTCCGAAACCGGATCGAGCGTGCACCACAAGGCGGAACCGAGCGCGCTGTGCACGCGGAACTTACGCTCCGGAAAAAGCGTCGTCGCGGCTTTCGCCGCCAGAAAGCAGATGGAATCCCTGTAGGCCGCCGCGCCGCGCTCCGATACGATGGTAAGCGGCTCGGCCGACGCGTCGCATATCACGGGCGTTTCAAGCGGCACGGCCATATTGTTCAATATGGCCGCGAGCACCGGACGGCCCTCTACGGAACGCGGAAGGGCGTCGCTGACGGGCGAACCCTTTTCAATCGTCTTCACGCCGAAAATCCCGGCGTCGACTCTGACCGTCGAAGTTCCTTTCAAGCCGTTCGCTCCTTTTTTTTTCAGACAGGCGGATCCCGCCTTTCCTCAATCACGCGGTTTTCCTTCAACGGCGGATAGAGCGGATATACCAGAAGCCTGCATTCTATCCTGCCGTTGTAGAACGGAATACGCGCGGACGGACGCAAACCCACGCGGTGCGAAAGTTCGGCGCTTCCGGTAAGAACGCCGCCGGTGTAATTCGGGCAGCTGTTTTTCATGAAGTCGCCGATTCTCCCGTACAGCGGTACGAGTTCGTCCATGTTTCCAAGACGTATTCCATACTCGGGGTTGAAGAATATCGCGCCGGATTTAGTCTCTGGAATCGCAGTATCCGCAAAATCGCACGCGGAAAACTCTATCGCATCGGCCACGCCTGCGGCCAGCGCGTTGGAGCGCGCGTTTTCGACAGCCTCGGGAGAAATGTCTGTTGCGATTATCCTCGGAAGCGACGAAACAGGTTTTTCGTTTTGCTTCGCCTCCGCAAGCATGTCCTTCCATATCTGTTCGGGGGTCGCGCCGAAATGCTGGCGCGGCGCGCTTGAAGGGGCGCTTTCGCCTTCTATCATCGATCTGTAGCCTTTGAGCGACATGAAAGCGAAATGGGACTTGAACGATCCGGGCGCGCGGTCCAGCGCCATGAGCGCCGCTTCTATCGCCGGAGTTCCAGATCCGCACATCGGCGATATGAATGGTGTCGAAACGTCCCAGCGCATGGCCATTATACAGCCCGCCGCGAGAGTTTCCTGCAAAGGAGCCGAACCGGGAATCTTGCGGTATCCGCGCCGCGAAAGAACATCGCCGGTAGTATCGATGTATATGAGAACCGTGTCGCGTTCCCAGTGCACGTACACTGACGCTCCGTCGAATCCCGGGCCTGAATCGGGCCGTCGCCCGCAATACGCAGTCATGCGGTCGGCTATGGCGTCTTTCGTAACGAGCGACGGCATGCGGGTATCACGCACGGAATCGTTGAAAACGAAAGAATGCACCGTAAAATACGAATCGGCGTCGAGTATATTCTCCCAGTCAATCGAAGAAGCCAGCTCGTACAGCCTGCGGATGTTGTAGCATTTTGCGCGCAGCAGCGGCACTAGAACGCGATGGGCGGTGCGAAGCCGCAGATTCAATTTAAACACGTCGCGCATCGCGCCGCGCACGACAACACGGGTCTCGGCGGTTTCAACAGGTTTGTAACCCAATTTGTAGACTTCTTGCGCCGTCCAGCATGAAAGACCTTTCGCGCAGGATATTATTATAGGGTAGTCTTTGTCTGTCCAAATCTTCATTATTCTGCAACTCCGCAGAATCCGCGCCTGCCGGCGCGGATTCCAAGGTATCGATTTTACTGTCGTGGAACCGTTTTCAAATCTGCCTGAGCGGCATCAGCACATAAAGGAAACGCTCGGGGCATTTTATGACAAAAGGCGAAATGCCGTCGTTCATGTCGATCGTCACTTCATTGTCGTCTATCGCCTTAAGCGGTTCGATTATAAACTGCGGATTGAAGCTTGTTTCGATTTTCGGTCCGGCGTACTTGATCGGCACGATATCGCGCGCCTCGCCTATGTCGGCGGACGTTGAAGATATTATCAACTGGTTCTCGCCGAAAACGAAATGCGTGGAATTCTTCTGTTCAAGAAACATCACGGAAGCTCTGTCTATCGCGTCGATGAGCAGCTGCCTGTCGACAGAGGCGCTTTCGGCGCACGCGCCAGGAATCACCTGTCTGTAATCGGGATAGTTCTCTGCGACGAGTTTGCTTGAAAAAGCGATTTCGCCGAAATCGAAATGGACCTGGGTCTTGCGCAGATACATCGTGACGCTGCCTTCGCCGGAACCGAGTATGCGGAGAAGTTCCACAATAGAACGCGTGGAAAGAATCACGTCGCGCTCGCCGCCAGCTGGTATTTCAATCTCGTTTTCGACAAGCGCGAGGCGCCGCCCGTCGGTCGCGACCATAGTAAGCTTGCCTTCTTTGAACGAAAAAAGCACGCCCTGGAGATTTCTGCGCGTTTCGTCGGTGGACGCGGCGTAATGCGTTTTCCTCAGCATCTCGCGGAGAACCGGCTGCGGAATCGTATAAGCGAAGGAATCGTCCTCCTGCTCGATCTTCGGAAAATCGCGTTCGGGAAGGCCGGAAATCTTGAACACGGCCGATCCGCCGGAAACAACGGCGCGGTCGCTCGCGTCCACTTCCACGGTCACGATGCCTTCAGACATCTTTGAAACCGTCAGGAAAAGCAGACGGACGGGAAGAGTAGTCGCGCCAGGTTCGGCGATATCGCATTCAGCCGACGCCTTTACTGTTATCGAAAGATCCGTAGTGGTGAGTATTATCCTGCCTTCGCCCGCTTCGATGCGCACATTTTGCAGAATTTGCAGCGAAGCCTTTCCGGCCACGATGTTCTGCACGTTTTTCAGCGAGTCCAGGAACTTGCTTCTTATTATCGAGAATTTCATCTTTTCTCTCCTTTGTCGTTTTGTGACGTTCGGGTAAATCGTTTTTCTTCAGCGCCTGTATTCTATTGTCTTTTTAAAAATCGAATTTATCATCTATTATGTCTGTAGACATTGTAGACAATTTCTCAAAGCGGCTCTGCAATCGCATTTTTCCATCATCCTGTCTGTCGAAAAAGTGTAGCTGGAAGTATAGCATTTTTAGACAGTCCGGGTCACCTGTAGAAAAACACCTTTTTTTCTAAAATCCGCATAAAGGAAAACTACAGGAAATCTACATGTTTTCAAGACTGCAAATCCTCCGGTCTGCGTCCGAGTTTCGTGACTATGTCGAACACTTCCGCCTTGAGCTGTTCTTCAACTTCCATCCTTTTCTCTATCGTCTTGATTCCGTGGTACACTGTAGGATGGCTCTTGTCGAACTCTTTCGCCACTGCGGAGAGGGAGGCGAGAGTCAGTTTCCTCGCAAGGAACATTGCGACCTGTCTCGGCGTCACAAGCGGCTGCGATCTGTCCTGTGAAAGTATCTCCTTCACGCTCACGCTGAAATGCTGCGCTACAGTCTGCTGTATTTCCGATATTGTGAGTTTTTTCACGACCTGTTCGTTTTCTATCGAATCGCGCAATATCCTGCGCACCTGTTCGCGGTTCAATTCGAGTTCAGGATTGAGATCCGCCACGGCGCTCACTCTTCTCAAAGCGCCTTCGAGCGCCCGGACGTGCGAATGTATGTTTTCCGCAATGAAATCGAGGGCCTCGTCCGGGATGTGGCGTCCCATGAAATTGGCTTTTGATTTCAGAATCGCCATTCTCGTTTCGTATGACGGAGATTCTATTTCTATCACCATGCCGCCCTGGAAACGTGAAAGAAGCCTCGATTCAAGCCCTGAAAGATCGCGCGGCGCCACGTCGCATGTTATGACTATCTGCTTGTGCGCGGTCAGAAGAGCGTTGAACGTATTGAAAAATTCTTCCTGTATCTGCTTTTTCCCAGCTATGAACTGTATGTCGTCGATCAGAAGAACATCGGTGTTTCTGTATCTGTTCCTGAATTCCGATATCGAAGACGATTGCAAGGCGTTCACATATTCGTTCAACAGCGTTTCCGAAGTGATGTAGCATACTGATGCGCCGGGAAGCCTTTTCAGCACTTCATGGCCTATAGCCTGCATCAAATGCGTTTTTCCGAGACCCGTGTCGCCCCAAAGGAAAAGCGGATTGTATGCGCGCCCCGGATCTTTCGCGACCGCAACTGCGGTAGCGTGAGCAAAAGAATTCGACGGTCCGCACACGAAATTTTCAAATGTGTAGCTTGAATCGAGTTCCAGAGTCGAAGGCGTTTTCCTGTACTGCGTTTTCGCAGGGCGGCGTTTTGCTTCAATCTGCGGATTGGCGGTTTCTTTTTTCGGAGGCGGCGGAACGAACGTTTTTGCGTCCTGCGGAGCCTTGAAAACGACTTTCACTTCAGGCGGCGCCCCGTATGCGCAAAGCGCCTTTGCGAGGCCTTCCGAATAGAGATCGGTAAACCACTGCACCTGCAACGGCTGCTCCACCGTTATTATGCAGTCCGTTCCGGAAAGTTCATGCTTTATGAACTGTCCGAAATAACGATCCATCTGATTTTTCGATTCTTCTGAAATGCGTGAAGCCCTGAACGCCTCTACTGCATTGTTCCACACTGTTTCAAAATCGAGCGGTGCCATTGCGTTTTTCCATTTCTTCTTTACCACGTCGCGCGTCTATTAAAACACAATCCCCCCTGCCGGGGCAACAGCGCGGAATATACCTGAATCTACACGTTATCTACAGTGATTGTAGATAAATTTGTTGAAAAGTGGCTTTTTTTATTAGGCAATAGGCAATAGTGAATAGGCAATAGGCAGTAGGCAGTAGGCAATAGAGGCGGAATTTGACCATTCTTCACTATTCCCTATTCACTATTGCCTATTGCCTATTCCCTACTGCCTGACCCCGGACGATACCCATTTCAAAAAAACAGCACTCATTTGCTTGCCGCACCGCGCCCTGAAATAGTATTATTGCGGCATGAAAACCTCTGTTCCGGAAGCGCCGCGCCGCGCAAGCATAGAAGTCTATATGGAAGACAATCTTGGATTTTTGCGGAAAACTCCTACGTCATGCGTAGATCTCATATACATCGACCCGCCTTTCAACACAGGACGCAGGCAGCTGCGCTCGCGCTTTCATACTGAAAACGGCAGAAAAATAGCCGAGGATTCCTACGGCTACGACGATTCGTACGAAGATTTCACCGGGTTTCTCGAACCGCGGATGGAAGAGGCGTTCCGCGTCCTGAAGCCGCATGGTTCGCTTTTCTTCCATATCGATTTCCGGGAAGTGCATTACTGCAAGATAATGCTCGACCGCATATTCGGCCGCGATTCTTTCATCAATGAAATAATATGGGCGTACGATTACGGCGCGCGCTCCAAAAAAAGATGGAGTCCCAAACACGACAACATCCTGTGGTACGCCAAGGATCCGGGAAACTATACATTCAACTACGATCTCATGGATCGCATTCCTTACATGGCGCCCGGTCTTGCAGGGCCTGAAAAGGCCGCGCGCGGCAAAACGCCGACGGACGTGTGGTGGCATACGGTGGTAAGCCCGGGAGGACGCGAGAAAACCGGATACGCCACGCAAAAACCGCGCGGCGTGGTAGACCGCATCGTGAAAATACACTCCAACCCCGGCGACACGCTGCTGGATTTCTTCGCGGGCTCGGGCACTCTCGGGGAAAGCGCCTCCAGCTTGCGCAGGAACTCGATACTCGTGGACTGCAATCCCGGCGCAATAGCCGTGATGAAACGCAGATTCGCCGGCATGGACGTAGAATGGCACGGATGCGACGGCGTGGAACCCGCGCCGTTTCGCGGCGGCCGCAAGTGCCCTGGCGCTTGACAGCGGGCGCATCTGCGTAATTCACCGTCTCGCTTTTTGATGACGGGAAACAACTGTTTGAAACAACTTTCCTTTGGCGTACGGGTGTTGTTTTTTTCCAGTTGTTCCGGTTGTTTCCTATTTCAAACCGCATGGGTGAAAAACACAGATGCGCCCCTTGACAGCGCCGTCCTTCGTTTTTTTTGGTATAATCCGCCCAAAACGAATATGTGCATGATTGACGAGATAAATGCGAAGAGTGGCGAAACATGCGCTGTCGCAGGTAGGAGCAAGGCTGGAAAACTTTGCGCCTTCGGTTCTTGCGCTCTCAAAGGGGAACGAAATGATACGGCGTATCTTTCCAGTGACGGAACCTATTCTTTCGAGAAAATCGGCTGTAACATCCGTGCCGTCACATGCGGACCGGGAAAGCCGCGGTGTTTGCGGACGGCAGAATGATCGAGACCAATATGGACGACTTGGATGTTTCGTTTGCATTGAGGTACTTGCTGGAAAATGCAAAATTCATGGAGTAGGCGATGCCAAAGTACTATGAATACAAGGTCTATGGCTATTACGGTGACATGAAAGAGACTTTGGGCAACAGAAAAACCAAGGCCGCCTCTGGCTGGCTTTATCGAGTGGTCGGAAGAGTCATACGGGAATCGCATGGCGTTGTTTTGCGCGTCGCGAATTGCATGGCCTTGCTGCCGTTCATGGCGTTTTGCGCGGTAGCCACGATTCCGTGCATTGCGGGTTACGTCGATGAAAATGATTTTTCGTACTATGAAATCACCGATGACACGGTTGCCCTGGTCAGATACTCAGGTTCTGCGACACATGTCACAATACCTGCGTCTATTCAGCAGACCGAAACATACAAAGACGAAGAAGGCGTTGAACGAACGAGAACACGCATCTGGCGTGTTGTGCAAGTGGGTAGTACATATTCTTACTATGGTTCCGATCGTGTATTCACTAACGCCACGCTCCAATCCGTCTCACTGCCAAACAGCGTACGGACAATCGGAGCAGATGCGTTTGTCAACTGCACATCGCTTTCTCAGATTTCCCTTGCGAACGTTACCTACATCGGTCATCGTGCATTTTCAAATACGGGATTGACATCTGTAAGCATACCCAACCTTGAATATCTTGGCGAACAGGCCTTCTATTCCTGCAAGCATCTGACGGAAGTTACGCTTGGTGGCACAGCAGTAGTGGGCGACTACGGGACCTTTGATAATTGTGAGCAACTGAAAAAAATAACGATTGGCGGAATGTGTACGTTGCCTGAATACGGACGAATCATTTACGGTAAAGGTTCATCCACGTTCGATGGATGTACGTCATTGGAGGAAGTCTATCTTGGAGAAGGTGTGACCAACATTCCGGAAAACATGTTCAAGGAGCTTCCGTCTTTGCGAAAAGTGCAGGCGACGCCGTCCCTTGTGAAGATAGAGAGTGGAACTTATAACTACCATGGCGGGTTTGTTGGATGCACCAACCTTGTATCGTTCAACGCATTCCCGTATTTGAAGGAGATTGGTCGCAGTGCGTTCCGCAGCTGTTCGGCGCTGGCGGGCGAGGTCAATCTGCAGAATGTGGAGACAATCGGATTTGAAGCTTTCGCCAACTGTTCGAACATCGTGTCTGTAACGACTGGAACGAATGTATGCTCGTACTCTGGAAGGGTTTTCCGAAACTGCGCGTCGCTGAAGACGGTGGAGCTCTATGGAAACGGAACCTGTACGCTTGTGGGAACGTACGTGGATAGTTGGAACGAAAGCAACAGTTTAAGAGGTTTCTTTAGCGGATGCTCGACCCTTGAGACTTGTCGCATCGGGGACGGCATATCAGCAATCGTCAATTACAGAGATAATGGTGGATATTATGTCTTCGACGGATGCGATTCGCTCCGTGAGGTGTATTTCGGCAAAGACATAACTGACCTGTCGAACGTGAAACTGCAAAATCACGGGGCGCTTGAGATATGCCATTTCCCATGTGCTACGAACATTCCGGCTTCGATGTTCAGCAACTGCACCAACTTGAACAACGTATCGTCGCTCACCAACATACAGACTATAGGCGGTTGCGCATTCTTGCAATGCCAAAGCTTGTGCGGAGACCTTGAATTGAGTTCCATTCGAACGATAGGGGACGGGGCATTTCTCGGGTGCACTGGCATTGTTTCGGTCGTGTTCGGGGAGAATCTCGATCGGCTGTGTTCAAAGGACATGTGTTATTATTGGGGCCAGGCGTTCGAGGCGTGTACAAACGCCGAGACGTTCGTGTTCATGGGGCCTCCTCCGACAAACGCCTGTTATCGCGCGTTTGCCAAGGGCAAGGTTGGTGCACACGGCTATTATCAAGAGAAATACAGTAATCAATGGGAGGAGGTCATAGACGTAAACGGAATGTGGAAGGGGCTGATCATGGGGCCGGCGAAGCGTCCGAAGCTTGAAATCACCAAAGTAGAATGGGACAAAGGTTCCGCTACGCTGGACTGGTCGCATACGGAAACCGGAGCACCTGTGATGTGGCCCTGCTCGCTTTATCGCGGCACGTCAGAAGATTTCAGCAGCGCCACGAAGATCGTCGAAGGCACGCGGGCGACATCTTACGTTGACGCGGACTTCCTTGCCACAAGGCCAAAGACAGGTCCGTTGTTCTATTGGGTCGTACCGGATGGCGTTGGAGACGACTATGATCCGGGTGAAGGTTTGGCGACACGCCGCAGGTTTGGCCTTTTTGTCGGATTCTCAGAATATGAAGGGAACTGGGAGAAAGTCTATCCGTCGATGTGGCGAACGACGAAGGAAGTAGAAAAAATGTTTAATGGATTTGGATTTGAAACGCGTCGGTGCGAGAGCCCTAGTTCGCAGGAACTTTCGAGTGCCATAGCAGAAGAAGTTGCGAGGACTGACAAGGGGGATATTTTTGTCCTTTGGATATATACACATGGTGGGAAAGAGGAGAAGGATAATCGCTTGGTTTATTGGCTTTCGATGAAACCTAATCGTGACCGCTATTTTCCTTCGCAGTTGGCCAACGACCTGTCGGTGGTCGGCAAAGATACCGCCGTAGTGCCGATTATTTATGCTTGCCATTCTGGGGGGATGCTTGACTTCGGTGGTTATCAGGGTGGATTTGCCGCATGTTCGGAGAAATTCAACTCGCCGGCTGTAAGTGGTGCCTACGACGTGATTCATGCGTTCGGACAGTTCTTGCTGGACAGCAAAGACCATAAGCATCAAAATAACAATGAAGAGGACAACGGGGATGGTGATTTGACATTGCATGAGATGGTGAAATATATCCAGCAACAGCAAGAATATTTTACGCGTTACTCTATTGCGCAAGAATACGGAACGCTGAACGATGTTCTGGTTATGAAGGAAAATGACCAAAGGGCCACAGGATTGCCGCCTGACAAGCCAACGGGATTGTTGTGCGAGCCAAAAGACGATGGTTCGGTTGTGTTTTCGTGGAATAGTGTACCAAACGCCAAATGGTATTCCGATCAAGGGATATCATGCGATGGAGATGGAGGATTCTGGCCAAAGGATTATTATAGGGGCGTTGCATATAACGCCTTTGCATTTACAAAAGGGCGTCCCTACAAGTTTACTGTCTATGCCGGAAACGAATATGGCAGTAGTGAAGATGCGAGTATAGATTATATTGCGAAAGAGTACCATGTCATGCTGGAGGCTACGAAAAATCGTGCGGATGGCATAAAATTGACTTGGAATAAAAACAATGCGGACTCTGTTGACCATTATGAGGTGTCATGGAGCAGATTTGGACCTTTTTATGACCCAGTTGTGAGCTTGCCAGGAACTGATACTACATATTTAGACATAGGTGCGCGAGCGGGCGAAAATAAGTATGAAATTAAAGGATATGACAACTCTGGCAAAACTTTGTTTACTTCTAAAGCGACTGGTGAAAGGGTGGATGATTATTCACTGGACATTAGTATAAAGCCCTCCAATGCCGTACCATTGTCTGCCGACTTCAAAGGGAAAGCGAGACAATATTTCAGCATTGGCGTTACAGCGAACGCGGCATGGACGTATAGCCTTTCGGACACTTCGTTTTGCGGGGTGGAAGTTGTAGATGGCGAGAATTATGGCAACGGGAGGATTTATCTCTATTGCCTTGAAAATGACAGTACTGCTACGCGAAGAACGGTTCTTACCGTGTCCATGAAGAAGTCCGACGGGAGTGCCATAAGAAAACAATGCGAAATTGTGCAACTGGGCAAGGGGGAGACAAAACCCTACGAAGGCTTGCTTTCGCGCTACATGCAGCAAAACGGGGTTTCAACCGTTGAGGAATTCATGTGCACTCGAGATTCCTACGGCGTTCCTCTTCCAATGTGCTACGCATTCCAAGGCAATCTCGACGAAGGCGAAATCCCCAAACTGACTATCTTTATGGATGCGGACGGGAATCCCTGCGTCTGCATGCCAAAACAGAACCCGGATACAGCCTTGGATGTTGATGTCAGGTTGGAGTCATCCACGGATCTCCACACGTGGAACACGGTCTTCGAGGATATTGCCTCAGAGCCATCGCAGGACGGTCGGAGCGAGCTTCACTTTCCGCGCAAGAGCGGAAAGGGAGAGTGCTTCCGCTTCAAGGTTGATCTGCGATAGCTGGACTGAAGGAAATCGTCCAGCACGTGCAAAAAGCACATTAGAAGATTGACCATGACCTGCGCATTTGAATGGCGGTTCCAGAATTCCAAATCCCTGATTTGTCGCGATAGATAGCCGACGGGTTTGCGTCGACTTGACCGGGACGGGCGCGGCCACGGTGGCTTGGGCGCATCTGCGTAATTCACCGTCTGGCTTTTTGATTATGGGAAACAACTGTTTGAAACAACTTTCCTTTGGTGCGCACTCGTTGTTTTTTCCAGTTGTTCCGGTTGTTTCCAATCTCAAACCGCATGGGTGAAAAACACAGATGCGCCCCGGTGGCTTCGCTTTGTCAAAAAAATCGCTCTCTGCGCTCTCTGCGTCTCTGAGTGAGATAAATTTATGCCTGACGGACGCGACTAAGCGCGTCCCTCCACCTCATTTGTAATTTCTGTTCCGCACGTCCGGGCTTGCGCGCCTTTCGCGCGCTTTGGTATAATCGTCCCCGCACGCGGCGCGCGGAAAATCCGCGCGGAAGCGCGGCAGACATTTGGAGAACCGTAAAATGGCAGCGAAAGAAAAGACCGCGGACGCGCCCGCCGCGAAAACCCCGTCCAGAGACCCAAGGCTCGACGCCGTCCTCGCGCAGATACGCAAGGAATTCGGCGACACTTCGATAATGCGGCTCGGGGACGCTTCGGCCGCGCAGAACATCGAAGTCATACCGACAGGCGCGCTTTCGCTCGACCTCGCGCTCGGCGTGGGCGGACTTCCGCGCGGCCGAATAATCGAAGTCTACGGCCAGGAATCGTCCGGCAAGACGACTCTCGCGCTGCATGTGGTGGCCAACGCGCAGAAAAAAGGCGGCCTCGCCGCGTTCGTGGACGCCGAGCACGCGCTCGACCCTGGATACGCGCGCAAGATAGGCGTGAACCTCGACGATCTTCTCGTTTCCCAGCCCAACAGCGGCGAAGAAGCGCTCACGATAACCGAACAGCTCGTGAAGTCCGGCGCGCTGGACGTGATCGTGGTCGACTCCGTCGCCGCGCTCACCCCGCAGGCGGAAATCGACGGCAACATGGGCGACTCCCACGTGGGTCTCCAGGCGCGTCTGATGTCGCAGGCCATGCGCAAACTCACTTCCACGCTGGCGCAGACGAAGACGCTCTGCATTTTCACGAACCAGGTCCGCGAAAAAATCGGGATAATGTTCGGCAATCCCGAAACCACCCCCGGCGGCAAGGCGCTCAAGTTCTACGCATCGTGCCGCCTGCAGGTGCAGCGCATCGGCGCGATAAAGGACGCGGGCGGCGCCGTGGTCGGCAACCGCACGCGCGTAAAAGTGGTAAAGAACAAAGTCGCGCCGCCCTTCACAGAAGCGGAATTCGACATACTCTACGCCTGCGGCATTTCCTGGGAAGGCTCCGTCCTCGACGCCGCGCTCGCGCGCGGCATCGTCGAAAAGCGCGGATCGTGGCTTTCGTACGGAACCGACCAGCTCGGGCAGGGTTCGCTCGCCACGATAGAATTCCTCAAGTCCAACCCGGAAGTCACGGCCGAAATCGTGGAGAAGGTCAAGGCCACGCCCCTTCTTCCCGGCGGCGCAGTGAAGAAACGCTGAAGCGCGCGCATACGCAATGAACCCGGTTCCATCGTTAAAGTACCTGAAGTGCGGATCGTCCTGGCGCGACGTCGCCGACGCCGCGCGCACGACGATCCATCTCGACGGCGGCGAAGGCGAACCTTCGCCGCGCTGGAAGAAACGCATCCTCCTTGCGGAGCATTCCCCGATCCGGAAAATAACCGTTTCGTGGAAATGGACGAATCTTCCGTCGTGGGTATCCGTGCACTTCGTGCGGCACAAGTTCGGCATCGAGCATTTCGTCTCCACCCAGCGCACCGACAGGACCGGCGCCGACCGCAGCGTCTCGCCGCAGAACGCGCCAGTGGACCATGAATGCTTCGCGAACGCGCAGGCCGTGATGTTCATCTCCCGCCGCCGCCTTTGTTCGCAGGCTTCGCCCGAAACGCGCGCGGCGTGGAAACTCGTCGTGGACGCCCTGCGCGAAATCCAGCCCGAACTTGCCGCGTGCTGCGTTCCGGAATGCGTCTACCGCGGCTTCTGCCCGGAATTCAAAAGCTGCGGCTACGCGCAGTCCCCGGCCTTTCAGGAGGCGCTCGCCGCATACCGCTCCGTCCCGCCCGCCGGATGAGCGCCCAGCAATGACAGTACGCCTGCAGAATCTCCTTTCGCACGCCGGGCTGTGCTCGCGCCGCCATGCGGCGGAATGGATCGCGGCCGGGCGCGTGAAAGTGAACGGCCGCGTAGAAACGGAAGCCGGGTTCCGCGCCGATCCGGCGGCGGACCGCGTGGAGGTGGACGGCAGGCCGCT
>Ga0310695_10008348_pt1 | contig 16066 bp, 13 predicted proteins | sample RumenRJG_04DNA_FD_203882 | JGI IMG/M metagenome (GOLD analysis project Ga0310695, IMG submission 203882) | Bovine rumen microbial communities from Lethbridge, Alberta, Canada - RJG_04 (v2) (version 2) | ecosystem: Host-associated > Mammals > Digestive system > Stomach > Rumen | place: Canada...
GGTTTGGTGAGATCGCTTGAACCTTCGGAGATTTTGGACGAGGTGTTTTTTTCACAGAAGGATTCCGGAAAACCGATCTCCAATATTGTGCTGATGGGGATCGGAGAGCCGTTGGACAACTTCGATAATGTCATGCGATTCTTGGAGTTGGTCAACGATCCGGCCGGTATGAATATCGGGATGCGGCATATCTCTCTTTCCACCTGCGGCATCACGGAGCGATTTGAGGATCTGGCGGCGAAGGACTTGCAGCTGACACTTTCCGTCTCCCTGCATGCACCTGACGATGAGACCCGCTCTCGTTTGATGCCGGCGAACCGCGGCCGCGGTGTAGAGGAACTGATGCGCTGCTGCAAGAAGTATTATGAGCAGACCGGCAGGCGCATTTCCTTTGAATATGCGATGATCGACGGCGTAAACGATACGCAATTCCATGCGAAATTGCTGGCCGAACGAGCCAAATATGTGGGCGCCCATGTGAATTTGATCCCGCTGAATTATGTGGAGGAAAGGCCCTTCAAGCCTTCGACTTCCGGTCATATGAAAGCGTTTATCAAGGTACTGGAATCCGAGGGGGTTAATGTTACCGTCCGGCGCAGACTGGGCAGTGATGTAGACGCTTCCTGCGGACAGCTCCGACGAAAAATCCAGAAACAGAATGCGTAGTGCCGGATAGCGGCGAAAGCGAGGCAGCGATGAAAAGCTTTGGTCTCACAGACAAGGGAAAAGTCAGAAAAGACAATCAGGACAGTTTCATCATTGAAAAATGCAAGGCAAGAGACTGCGTCATTGCCGTTTTGTGTGATGGGATGGGCGGCGCCAAGGCCGGCGGACTGGCAAGTCAACTCTCCAACAAGGCTTTTGTCTCCTATGTCTACGCCAAGCTGACCTCCCGCGTCATAAAAAAATTCAATTACCGTGAGATCCTGCAGGCTGCCTGCGAGGAAGCCAATGGCGTCGCATTTGAGTATTCTCAGTTTGGCGAGGAGTTCAGCGGCATGGGTACCACGATTGTCGGCGGTGTGATTAAATCCAACGGCAATGGTTATATTATCAATGTGGGCGACAGCCGAGCCTATCACATTTCCAGAAAAACCGACAGTGTGGTACAGATAACCAGAGATCACTCCCTCGTGGAAGATCTGCTGGAGTTCGGTGCGATCACCCGTGAACAGGCTTTGACGCACCCGCAAAGAAATGTAATCACCCGGGCCTTGGGCTCCGAAGCGCAGGTGGAATCGGATTATTATGAGTTTACCTTGCTCAGCGGTGATGTGCTGTTATTGTGCTCCGATGGTTTGTCCAATATCGTGAGCGATACGGAGATGCTTGCCTGCGCAAAGGAAAATACGGACCCGGAGACTCTGTGCAGAGCTTTGATGAAGCTGGCTCTTGACAGAGGAGCCCGTGATAATGTAACAGTCGTTGCCGTTATGCGATAAGCGGCGAATGCTGGAGAACGCTATGAACACGAATGATAAGTATATCGGCCAGCTTTTGGATGGACGGTATGAAATACTGGAATTGATCGGCGAGGGCGGTATGGCCATCGTCTATAAGGCTTTGGATCACCGGCTCAACCGCAATGTGGCAGTGAAGATCCTGCGGGATGAAATGGCTCAGGATGAAGAGTTCAAGCGCCGTTTCTGTGCGGAATCTCATGCTGTCGCCATGCTGTCCAACCCCAATATTGTTGCCGTTTATGACGTGAGCCACAGCGATGCTATGGAATACATAGTCATGGAGCTTGTAGACGGCATCACACTGAAGCAGTATATGGACAAAAAGGGCGCTATCAGTTGGCGGGAGGCGCTCCATTTTACAAAACAGATTGCCAGGGCGCTCTCCCATGCCCATGAGCGTGGGATCATCCACCGGGACATCAAGCCCCATAACATCATGCTTTTGCGGGACGGGACCATAAAGGTCGCAGATTTTGGTATCGCCGCTCTGGACAATGAAGTGCATGAGAACAACGGGCAGGCCATTGGTTCTATCCACTATATCGCACCGGAGCAGGCGAGGGGTGAAAGCCCGGATACCCGCAGCGATATTTATTCGCTTGGCGTCGTCATGTATGAGATGCTCACGGGGGAGAAACCGTATACCGGGGATAGCCTGGGTGAGATCGCCATCAAGCATATGAACGCCGACCCCGTCCCGCCTCACGAGCTGGCAGAGGATATTCCTCCCGAATTGGAGCGCATAACCCTCAAAGCTATGGACGCCAATATCGAGACGAGATATCAGACCACTGCGGATTTGCTGGCTGATTTGGATTCCTTTACGCAAAGCCAGATGAAACCGGAAGAGGAGACCATTGAAAGTCCGGCAGTCGTTCCCGTCCGTTCTGTCAGTGAGCTCTCCCGGGAACAGTATAAACGCCGCCGCCGCCGATCCGGCCGGGTGAGTTATCTGGCGGGAACCTTCGGAACCCTGCTGATCGCGGTCGCGCTGTTGGTGTTCCTGTGGCGGTTTTGGCTGGAAGATATCTTCTCTCCGGCGGAAAGGATCGATTTGCCCAACTTTACCGGCGGCAGCTATAACGATCTGGTGAACGATCCGCAGTTGAACACGCTGTATAATTTCAAGGTGACCTTTGTCGTTGATAAGGAGACGGAGCCCGGGCTGATCCTTTCCCAGTCTCCCAATCAGGGCAGAAGCATGATGGTCACCCCGGAGGGGATCGACGTTGAACTGACAGTCAGCACTGGTGACGTTATGGCGCAGGTGCCCGACGTGATCAACATGGACTATCGGTCGGCCAGCAGCATCATGCGGCAATCCGGCTTTTATGTGGAGATTGAAAATTCCATCTCTGACACGTATACCAAGGATTTTGTGATCAGCACCAATCCGGTTGCCGGAGAGGAACTGGGTACCGGTTCCACTGTCTATCTTGTGGTAAGCAGCGGCCCGCAGATATCCAACGTGTCCATGCCCAATTTGATCGGCCTCTCGGAAAGCGCTGCGGTCACGCAGCTGGAAAACAGTGATCTGAGCTTTGGCGGCTCTACCTACGCGCAAAGCGATCTGCCGGCGGGGACTGTGGTCGGCCAAAGCGTGGAAGCTTTTACCGAGATCGAGGAGCACAGCAAAATCATTCTGCGGGTGTCTACCGGACCGGAGGCTTAATGATCAAAGGAACAATTGTCAAAGCGCTGAGCGGCTTCTATTACGTTCAGACAGACGATGGATTGCTGACCTGCAAAGCGCGGGGAAAATTTCGCCTGGACGGGACTTCGCCCCTGGTGGGAGACAGAGTCACATGCAGTGTCGATGCCAACGGGATGGGACGCGTAGATTTGGTGGAGCCCCGCAGAAACTGGTTTGTCCGCCCGTCTGTTGCGAATGTTGACGCGCTCGTTTTTGTCGCCGCCAATACCAATCCTGTCACAGATCCTTTTCTGATCGATCGTGTATCCGTGATCGCTGCAGACGCTGACTGTGAGTTTATCGTTTGCGTCAACAAAACGGATATCGACCCGGGGAGCGAACTGGCTTGGATCTACCAGAAAGCCGGCTTTACGGTTTTGAGGACCAGTGCGGAGACCGGGGAAGGAATCGATGAACTGCGGCAGGCCCTCAGCGGTAAAGTCAGCGCGTTTACGGGAAATTCCGGCGTTGGAAAGTCCAGCATTCTGAATCGCCTGATGCCGGGGCTGCAGGTACGGACTGCCGAGGTCAGCGAAAAACTCGGGCGCGGCAAACACACCACACGCCATGTCGAGCTTTTTGCCATCGGAGATCACGGCTATATTGCAGACACGCCCGGCTTTGCTTCCTTTGAGGTAGAAATGATCAAAGTTATCCCCAAGGAAGAGCTTCAATTTGATATGGTGGAATTCAGGCCTTACATAGGACAATGCAGATTTCAGGATTGTATGCACCTGAAGGAGCCGGATTGTGCGGTGACACAGGCGGTGCGAAACGGCGAGATATCAGAAAGCAGATATCGCTCCTATCTTCGCCTGTACGAGTTGAGCGCCCAGCACAAATTCTGGGAAAACAAGCAGAATTAAGTTCTAAATCTTCCGCCCTTCGCGTAATGTGTATGGAAATACATGACGCGGGGGGCGGTTTTTTGCGCAGGGGACACCGAAATCTATGGGGCTGTGCTGCGATCATTGCTGGGATCCTGATCATTTTAGCCTTGATCCTTCCCGCCGAATTCTGGTGGTTCTTGATCGCTATTGGATTGATTGCGGCGGGGATATGGTATATTCGCTGTTGCTGAGGGGAGGGAGATGGAATGAAGATATACGTATTCAAGCTGCCGCGTTTCCTGTCGCGCCTGTTTGGCCGGAGAATTGACAAGTAATATGGTTTAGACTGCCGGCATAAGCTGTACAAATGCCTACAGTAAGGAGCGTGCCATATGCAGATCCAATTTGAAAACCAATATATCAATACATATGAAAATCTTTGCTGCCAGACCAAAAGGACCCAGCTTGTGATGGAGGCGGTCGTCCCGGATGTGAATGACGATATCGGCCGTATTATTTCGGTACAAAGCTCCGTGCTTCTGAAGAGCAAAGAGGCCTACAGCAAACGCATTTGTATCAGCGGCGAAGTACACGCTGTCTTGCTGTATATTACCGAAGGAGATGAGAAAGTCTCCGGCGTTAAGTTATCCAAGCCTTTTGACCTGGAATATGAAAATGAGGAATTCAGCCCGGACACGCTCGGCCAGATCGAGCTGACGCTCCTGAACAACGAGGCACGGATCCTCAATCCACGAAAGGTCGCGGTGACGACAGAGCTGGCAGGGGAACTGACCGCCTACAGGCAGGCTAAAGCGCTTGTGAAAACGTCCCTTACCAAGGATTCTCCGGATGGTTTGCATGTAAAAGAAGATTCGGTCAAAGCGTTCTTCGCGGATCTTGTCCAGGAAAAGACCTTTGCTGTAACGGAACAATTTGCCTTTGACAGCAGCCAAGCGACACCGAAGCAGCTGCTTTCACAGAGGGTGAATCTGACGTGCACAGAAACACAGCAGGTCGGCAGCAGGCTCATCGTGAAAGGAATAGCAGACATCCAGGTATGGTACTTGGCAGATGGTATCGCTTATCCCCTGAAAGCCCGTTTCAAGGAGCCTTTTTCACAGATCCTTGACGCCAGTGATACGGCATATGAATACAGCCGGACAGGATTCACCTTGACGTCTTCCTATTTTGATCTTGTGGATACCATCAGCGGTGACAAAGCACTGGAAATGGAACTGCATGTTCTTGCACAGACGACCGGTTACCGGGCAGAAAATGTGGAGTATATCTCCGATGTATACAGCAACCGTGCGCCTGTCAAGTTCGAAGCGTGTGACCGGAACCTGATCCGGGATATGCACGCCTTTTCCGAATATATCAACAGCTCTGAAATGCTTCCGTTTGTGGATGATTGCGCTGAGATTTATACTGTATTCTCACAGATCACACAGGTCTTCTGTACAAGCGGAGCCTTGAGCGTAAGCGTTCCGCTGGAGATCCTCTATGCAACAAAGACAGGGACGCTTGCCAGTGTGAGAAGGGTATTGCAGCTGTCGAAAGAATTGACGAAACCGGCGGACCGGATCCTGCAGATAGAGATCAATGACTTGACGATTCGGCAGAATGAAGGGAATGTGGAGGCTCGGCTCAGCATTGAACTGTTTTTGGAGAACATCACAGAAAAACAAATATCCATGATCACAAGTGTGGACTTGGATTTGGAAGAAGCATTCGATATGGAAGCATTTCCGACCTTTTCCCTGGTAAGGACGGAGGAGGAATCCCTGTGGGAGCTGGCAAAGGAGTATCATTCCAGCATCATGGCGATCGAAGAAATGAATGAAACGGCAGAACAGGCGAAGGGGAGGATCCTGCTGATCCCCAAGCAGATCTAAAACATTTCGGTATTTGCTACTTGTCATATTTGTGTATTTGTGCTAAAATATTTGCCGTTAAATATACGCAAAAGAGGAGTCGTTGTTATGTCCGGACATTCCAAGTGGCACAATATACAAAAAACAAAGGGAGCCGCTGACGCCAAGCGCGCGCAGGCTTTTACCAAGATCGCGCGTGAAATGATCGTGGCCGTCAAAGAAGGCGGCGGCGGTGACCCGCGCAGCAACTCCAAACTGGCTGCGGTGATTGCGAAAGCAAAAGCTGCCAACATGCCCAACGATAACATCAAGCGCACCATTGATAAGGCTTTGGGCGCCGGCAACACCGAAAACTACGAGAAGATCGTATATGAGGGCTACGGTCCTCAGGGGGTCGCCGTCATCGTGGAGACTATGACCGACAACAGAAACCGCACCGCCGGTGAGATCCGCCACTATTTTGATAAGTACGGCGGAAATATGGGCGCCGCCAACTGCGTGTCCTGGTCCTTTGACAAGAAGGGCGTTATCGTCATCGATAACGAGGATGAGGAGCTTGACGAAGATACCGTTATGATGGATGCGCTGGACGCCGGCGCTGAGGATTTTGAGGCCGAAGGCGAAGTGATGACGGTATATACCGGTGTGGACGATGTCGCCGCCGTTTCCGACGCGCTGACTGCCGCCGGCTATAAGCTGCTCTCCGCCCAGGTTGAGATGATCCCCCAGAACGGCTATATCAAGCTCGATGAAGAAAACGCCAGGAAGTTCCAGAAGATGCTTGATATGCTGGAAGATTTCGACGACGTGCAGAACGTCTGGCACAACTGGGAAGACGCGGAATAAGCATTGCGGAAGCTCGAAAAGAATCAAAAGACCTCACCCTGCCGTGAGGTCTTTTTTATACCTGTTGCGAGGATCTATGCCATCGCTTAATGGATCTTTGCAACAGCACATGTCACATGCAGAAAGAGGCTGCTCTTATGTGCGGAAGATATAATTTTATCGATAATGGTGAGGATGATATGATCGCGTCCATCGTGGAACTGATGGAGCGATCGTATTCCGGAGAATATAAAACAGGGGAGATCTTTCCGGGTGATGCAGCGCCTGCGATCATTTTGCTCCATGGAAAGATCGTTCCTGTTCCTGCGGTGTTTGGCTTTCCCGGATTTGAGGAGGGAAAACTGCTCTTCAATGCCAGGGCCGAGACCGCGGCTCAGAAGAAAACTTTTTCACAGGCTTTACGTGAGACCCGTGCCATTATTCCCGCAAATGGCTTTTTTGAGTGGAGCCATGACCAGACGAAGACCAAGTATTTATTCGAGACGACGTCCCGTAAAGCCATGTATCTATGCGGGCTATATCGGGAAATGGATGGGCAGCGCCGCTTTGTGATTCTGACCAGGGAAGCCAATGAAAGCATGAAACAGATCCATAACCGTATGCCGGTCATCCTTGATCGGGATCAGGTGAGGGCCTATTTGACGGATGATAAAGCAGCGCAGGAACTTCTTCTCGGCCCTGCGCCTATGCTGCGACATGAAAAGGCTGAACAGGATCCAGCCAAGTAATAAAACAGCAATGAAAAAAAGACACACTTTCCTGAAAAGCGTGTCTTTTTCATATGAGCAGGTCTGTAAGCCGGGTTCTGTCTTAAACGACCATCTATCTGTGGCCTGCCGTTGCCGCCAGGCTCAAGCCACCTCCTGAGGACGGCCGGGCCGGCCTGCGTGTCCTCGTACCACGGTGTTGCTCCGGATAGAGTTTACAGCATCAACGTGTCTCCACGCGATGGGTGGGCTCTTACCCCACCTTTCCACCTTTGCCCCGGCAAAGCCGAGGTAGTCTATTTCTGTTGCACTTGTCCGAGGGTCACCCCTGGCGGGCGTTACCCGTTATCCTTGCCCTGTGGAGCCCGGACTTTCCTCACGCACAGGCTTTCGCCTTGTGCCCGCGGTCGTTCGGCCTGCTCATGTTTTTGTATTCTATCCATTTTCAAATCACAAGTCAACAAATTTCTTGTAAAGAAATCAAAAGCGCTATATAATAGTGCAGCTAAGTTTGTGAATCGAGGCGATCAGTATGACTCTGCAGCAGTATGTGGATTCCATTAAAGATAAACGAATCGCAGTGATCGGGATCGGCGTCAGCAATACGCCGCTGATCGAACTGCTTTGCGTCAACGGCTGCGATGTTACAGCCTGTGATAAGCGCAGTCTGGCCCAAATGGAGGGGGAAGGCGAAAGGCTTCTGGCCTTGGGCGCCAAACTAAAATTGGGCGAAGACTATCTGGTTGGCCTGGATCAGGATTTGATCTTCCGGACGCCAGGTCTTATGCCCTTTGATTCCCAATTGGAAGCGGCCAAAGCGCGCGGGGCTATTCTTACCTCGGAGATGGAAGTGTTCTTCTCCTTATGCCCTTGCCGGGTTTTCTCCGTGACCGGCAGCGATGGCAAGACAACGACTACGACTATCATTTCTGAGCTTTTGAAAGCCGCTGGATACACGGTACATCTTGGTGGAAATATTGGCCATCCGCTTCTGTGCGAAGTTACGGAGATTCGGGAAACGGATATTGTCGTGCTGGAGCTCAGCTCTTTTCAGCTGCACAGCATGAATTGCAGACCGGATGTGGCGGTCATTACCAATATTTCCCCAAATCATTTGGATAAGCATAAGGACTATCAGGATTATATCGACGCCAAGCGCTCCATTTACGCAAACCAGACTTCGGAAGACAAGCTGGTTTTGAATTATGATGATGAACATACGCCGTATTATCTTTCCACTGCCAACGGCCGGGTTGCGTTTTTCTCGGATACCGTCTCTGTGGAAGTGGGCACGGTCGTGGAGGATGGGGTGATCTGCCGGGTTGACGGTGACATCAGAGAAACGATCATGCGCGTGGATGAGATCCGTTTGCCCGGGAGGCACAATCTGCTCAATTATCTCGCCGCGTTTGAGGCCGTCAGAGGCTTCGTGAGCGCCGAGATCTGCAGGGAGGTAGCGATGCGCTTTGGCGGCGTTGCGCACCGCCTGGAGCACGTCAGGGAGCTGAACGGCGTTACCTTTATCAATGATTCCATTGGGACCAGCCCCACAAGGACGATCGCCGGGCTGCATGCTCTGAAGAAGAAACCCATCATTATTGTGGGCGGATATGACAAGCACATCCCGTTTGATTCTTTGGGGGATGAGCTCTGCCAAAACGCAAAGCGTGTGATTCTGACCGGCGATACTGCTGCGAAGATCCGGGACGCCATCGTCTCCTCGCCCTACTATGATGCCACTAAGGTACCGCTTGTTGAAGAACCGGAATTTGAAGCGGCTGTGCATACCGCGGCTGCGTATGCTGAAGCTGGGGATATCGTCCTGCTGTCTCCCGCGTGTGCCTCTTTTGACAGGTTCAAGAATTTCGAATCCAGAGGCAATCTCTTCAAGCAGCTTGTTATGGAGTTAAAAGATAATGAAAATAACTGATATCAGGCCGGAAGTCTATGAGATGGCGGCCCGCGCGGAGCTGCGGTGTACGACTCGATTTGCTGAGATTGATCGGGTGGCGGAGAGCAATACACGCAAGGTCATGGAGGCCTTTCAGGCGCAGAAGGTTTCCGACAGTTGCTTTGGCGGCACAACGGGCTACGGATATGACGATCTGGGCAGAGAGACCCTGGATCGAATCTACGCACAGGTGTTTGATGCAGAAGCAGCCCTGGTTCGATTGGGCTTTGTCAATGGGACCCATGCGCTTACTGCCGCCATGTTTTCCCTCTCCAAACCCGGTGAGACAGTCCTCGCCGTGACCGGAATGCCTTATGATACGCTGCGAAGCGCCATCGGGATCAACGGTGAGCATTTCGGATCGCTCAAATTTTATGGGATCCATTACGCGCAGGTCGATTTGACCGAAAAGGGGGATCCGGATTATAAAGCGATCCGAGCGGCGGCCGCTGACCCGAAGGTGACCGGCGTGATGATCCAGCGTTCCCGGGGGTACGAGGACCGACGGGCGCTCACAGTTGAAGAGATCGGCAGGATCTGCAACACGGTCCGGCAGGTAAATCCCGGAGCACATATTATGGTGGATAATTGCTATGGAGAATTTACCGATGTGATCGAGCCGACCCAAGTGGGCGCAGATATTATTGCAGGTTCCTTGATTAAAAATCCAGGGGGCGGCATCGCACCCACCGGGGGATACATAGCCGGCAAAGCGGAGCTGGTGGAGCGGGCGGCCATGCGCTTGACTACCCCCGGCATCGGTGGAGAATGCGGCTCCACGCTGGGGAATAACAGGCTTTTGTATCAGGGTTTTTTTATGGCGCCTCATATCGTAGCGCAGGCCTTGAAAACAGCTGTTTTCTGTGCGGCCATGATGGAGGAACTTGGGATCGAAACGTCCCCGGGGGTTCAGGAGAAGCGTTCGGATATCATCCAGATCGTCAAACTGGGCAGCCCCGAACGGATGAAACGGTTTTGTCTTGGCATCCAATCGGGAGCGCCGGTGGATTCTTATGTGACGCCGGAGCCCTGGCCCATGCCCGGGTATGACTGCCCGGTCATTATGGCGGCCGGCGCTTTTGTACAGGGATCGTCCATCGAGCTTTCAGCGGACGGGCCGATTCGGGAGCCGTATTCTGTTTATATGCAGGGTGGCTTGACATATGAGTCAGGCAAATTGGGCGTAATGATGGCAGTCAGTGCAATGTTGGACGAGTAATGGCGCATAGAATACATGGGGAGGTGGCTCCATGTATTTCAAAAGTCCGAGAAGACACGTACCCAGATATATCCACCCAAGCCAGGAAAACGAAGTGCGGCGCCGTTTTCCAGGGATCCCTTTCCTCGTGTTTTTGTCAGTCGCGCTGCTTTTTCTCGCTCTGGCCGGTATCTTTCTCAAAGAGCTGTCTTCGCAGATCGCGGTTTCCGACGCCAGTGACGCGGTAATGGGGCAGATTAATCACGTGATTGAGGAAATCATGCTGGAAGAGGACTATACTCCCGGTTATTTCGTGCATGTAGAAAAAAACGATGCCGGAGAGATCACCGCGATCAGAAGCGATATGGCGCACATCAATGCGCTCTCCGCCGAGATTCTGGAACGGGTGATCGGATCGACCGAGAACCGGGTCTTGACCGTGTCCATTCCCATCGGGAATCTATCCGGCGTCAGCCTTTTGATGGGGCGGGGGCCGTCTGTTCCCGTGCAGATTATCATGCTTACGTCATCCCGGGTGGAATTCAGCAACAATGTTTTAACAGCGGGCATCAACCAGACCAAACATCAGATCAATCTGCATGTGGTTGTCGATATCGACGTTTTGATCCCGTGGGGAACGGAAAGCACCCAGGTCTCCACAGATGTTTTGATTGCCGATACCATGGTGGTGGGGCAGGTCCCGGAGACCTATTTTCATTTACAGTGACAAGGAGCACAAAAGATGGACGCTCAAAAAGAAATCTTAAAGCTTCGCAGAGAGCTGGAGCGGCATAACAAGCTTTATTATGTGCTGGATGCCCCGGAAATCTCTGATTATGAATATGATATGCTGATGAACCGCCTCAAGCAGCTTGAGGCGGAACATCCGGAGCTGGTCACCCCCGACTCTCCCACACAGCGTGTAGGCGGGGAAGCTCTTTCCCAATTCGAGCAGGTACGGCATCAGGTGCCGCTGGAAAGCTTGACCGATGTTTTTTCTTACGATGAACTGTTCTCCTTTGGAGAACGCATGGATAGCCTGATTCCTGACAAGCATGATTACACGGTGGAGCCGAAGATCGACGGCCTCTCCATGTCCCTGGAATACGAGGACGGCGTCTTTGTGCGCGGCGCAACCAGAGGTGACGGGCTCATCGGAGAGAACGTGACGGAGAACCTCAGAACGGTCAGATCTCTTCCGCTGCATATAGAAAACGCACCAAAGCGCTTGATCGTCCGCGGCGAGGTCTATATGTCCAAGGCGGTCTTTGAAGAGCTCAACCGCCAGCGGGAGTTGAATGGCGAACAGCTGCTTGCCAATCCCAGAAACGCAGCGGCGGGCTCCATGCGTCAGCTGGATCCGAAAGTTGCCGCTTCACGAAAACTGGATATCATCTGTTTTAACATGCAGTATGATTCCGACACGGTATATCAGACTCACGCACAGACACTGGATGCCATGCGGGATATGGGCTTTCCGGTGGTGGCCTATTCGCGCTATGACAATATCCATGACTGCGTGGAGCGGATCGAATGGCTCGGCGAACACCGGGATGAATTGCCCTATGATATGGATGGGGCTGTAATCAAGATCAATTCCCTCCAGCAGCGCATCGATTTGGGCAGTACGGCAAAAGCCCCCCGTTGGGCGGTGGCATTCAAATATCCGCCGGAGAAGAAAGAGAGCAGGGTAGTGGATATCCTCGTTCAGGTGGGACGGACGGGCGTCCTGACTCCCAAAGTCATTGTGGAGCCCATTCGTCTGGCCGGGACTACCGTGTCGGCTGCGACACTCCACAATCAAGATAATATCGACCGTTTGGATCTGCGTATCGGAGATACGGTCCTGCTGCAAAAAGCCGGGGAAATCATTCCCGAGGTACTCTCCGTCAATATGAAAAAGCGACCGGCTGATGCAGCGCCTTATCGTCTGCCTGCTTTTTGTCCGGAGTGCGGATCCCCCGTCGTTCGGGATGAAGATGGGGCGGCTCTGCGCTGTACCAGTCCGGAGTGTCCTGCGCAGCGCCTGCGCAATCTCACACACTTTGCCTCCAAAGAAGCTATGGATATCGATGGTCTTGGGAGCTCTGTCTGTGAGAGCCTGATCAATCGGGAGCTTGTATCGTCTGCGGCAGATCTGTATTATCTCCAGGAGGATTCTTTGATCGGCCAGGGACGCATGGGGAAAAGATCCGCCCAGAAGCTGCTGGCCGCCATTGAGGAGAGCAAGCATGCAGGACTTGCCAGACTTCTCTGTGCTTTTGGCATCCGTCAGGTTGGACAGAAAGCAGCCAAAGTCCTGGCTTCCTGCTTTGAGGATCTGGACAGCCTGATGGAAGCGAGCGCTGAGGAACTGACCGCGATTCCGGATATCGGCGCTGTGACGGCGGATTATATCATAGAGTGGTTCCAAAATCCGCAGTCTCAGCACCAGATCCGATTGCTGCGGGAGGCCGGACTGGATTTTACAAGCCACGAGAAAAAACTGGATAATCGCTTCGCCGGCTTGACCTTTGTCCTGACCGGAGCGCTTAGCACCTATACGCGGGATGAGGCTTCGGCGATCATTGAAAGCTATGGAGGGAAAACCTCCTCTTCCGTATCCAGGAAAACAAACTATGTCGTGGCGGGGGAGAACGCAGGCAGCAAGCTCACGAAAGCGGAAGCCCTCGGGATCCCTATCATCAGTGAAGCGGACTTCTCCGCAATGATCCAATAAAAAAACGCCACCAGGCGGCCATCAGGAGCCGTCTGGTGGCATTTTATTGTTCCTGGCATAGAATGGCTTGGGGCTTTCCTCAATACCATACAGGAGGAATCAGCGTGAATAAAAGCTTAAGAGAGAATGCTTACAGATATGGAAATCTGCCGGATCCGGCACCTTTGGCCGCGGCATATGTCCCTATGCAGAAATCGTCCGAACCGACTTGTGAATCAGAGAAGGCATTAGCCCGGGGCACTTTGTTCCCGGGATTGGATCTGCCGTTTATGAATCTTGTAAATGATGAGCTGGCGTCCACGCCGCTGACAGAAATGATGGCAATCGATTTTGTCACGGATGAGATGGAGCTATATCTGGATACCCATGCCGACGATGATGAAGCCTTTGCTCTGTATCAAAGCTTTCTGGCACTGAAGCAGGAGGCCCGCGAGCGATATGTGAGGCGCTGCGGAACGGTTCGGCAAGAAGATATGCTGGGTATGCAGGAATTTGCATGGCTGAAGGATCCCTGGCCGTGGGACTACAGCCCAAGAATGGGAGGTTAAGCCATGTTTGTCTATGAAAAGAAGCTTCAATACCCGGTAAAGATCAAGAATCCCAATCCGGCGCTTGCCAAATTCATCATAAGTCAGTACGGCGGCCCTGATGGGGAACTCGGAGCGTCGATGCGTTATTTAAGTCAGCGCTATTCCATGCCTTATGCAGAGCTGAAAGGCCTGCTCACTGATATTGGCACCGAGGAGCTTGGCCATTTGGAGATGGTTGCAGCTGTGATCCATCAACTGACGAGAGAAATGACGCCGGAAGAGATCAAACGCGCAGGTCTCGACACTTATTTTGTTGATCACACCGCCGGTGTGTATCCGACGGCTGCCTCCGGTTTCCCATGGACGGCGGCAAGTCTGCAGGTCAAAGGCGACGTGATCGCAGATTTGAACGAAGATCTTGCTGCTGAGCAAAAAGCCCGTGTCACCTACGACAACATCCTTCGCCTGAGCGATGATCCTGATGTGAACAATGTAATGCGCTATCTGCGTGAGCGGGAAGTGGTGCATTATCAGCGCTTCGGAGAGGGTCTCCGACTCGCTATGGAGAAGATGGATCAGAGAAATATTTACGCAATAAACCCGGCGTTCGATCGATGAAATAATATTCCCCATTTTCTTTAAAAGAAGTAAATGGGGAATACTTATTTACATTTATTTGAAAGCGTAGTATATTATGAAAGTCAACAAAAGAAAACGAGGTGCTTGCTATGAGCCGTATGGTAGGAACTGTTTCAAGAGGGATCCGAGCCCCGATCATCCGTGAGGGCGATGATCTCAAAGCGATCGTTGTTGATTCTGTCCTGGAAGCTGCCAGACAGGATGGCTTCCAGATCCGCGACCGTGATATTGTTGCCATGACTGAAGCCATTGTGGCCAGGGCCCAGGGGAACTATTGCACGGTGGATGACATTGCAGCTGACGTGAAAGAAAAACTCGGCGGTGAGACAATTGGCGTGATTTTCCCGATCCTCAGCCGCAACCGTTTTGCCATTTGCCTGCGCGGCATCGCAAAAGGGGCGAAGAAAATCGTTCTGATGCTGTCCTATCCTTCTGATGAAGTGGGCAATCACCTGATTGATTGGGACAGCATGGATGCAAAAGATGTGGATCCTTATCGGGATGTTCTGAGCATTGAACGATACCGCGAGCTCTTTGGCTACAATGTCCATCGTTTTACCGGCGTGGATTACGTAGCGTATTACTCGGATCTGATTCGAAGCTGCGGAGCAGAGGTGGAAGTGCTTTTTGCCAATGACGCCCGTGAGATCCTGAATCACACCAAAAACGTGATTTGCTGCGATATCCATACCAGGAGCCGCACCAAACGGATCCTGAAGGCTGCAGGCGGCGAGAATGTATATGGTCTGGATGAGATCATGACGGCCTCTGTCAACGGTAGCGGCTATAATGAAAACTATGGTCTGCTCGGCTCCAACAAAGCCACAGAGGATAAAGTGAAGCTGTTCCCCCGGAATTGCCAGCCGTTGGTTGATGCGATCCAGGCTGAGATTTTGGAGAAAACCGGAAAGCACGTAGAGGTAATGGTTTACGGTGACGGGGCTTTCAAAGATCCTGTCGGGAAGATTTGGGAATTGGCTGATCCTGTGGTTTCCCCAGCCTATACTGCCGGCCTGGAAGGAACGCCCAACGAGTTGAAGCTCAAATATCTGGCCGATAATGATTTTGCGCAACTCTCCGGTGAAGCACTGCGCGACGCGATCAAGAATGAGATCCAGAAGAAGGACGACGATCTGGTGGGAAAAATGGTCTCGGAAGGAACCACGCCCCGCCGCTTGACCGATCTGATCGGCTCCTTGTGTGACTTGACCTCCGGCAGCGGAGATAAGGGAACGCCGATCGTGTTTATCCAGGGCTATTTCGATAACTATACTGCAGAGTAATGAAGCAAAAAAAGACTGCTGATCCAAAAGGACCAGCAGTCTTTTTTTAATCGCCAGCTTCCGGCAGACAATGCATATGGATAGGGGAGAGCACACGGAAACCCTCCGCGCATCCGGAGAGGGAACGGAGCCCAAAATCATAAGCGCGCAGCTTCAAATAGCTTGAAATGGCTTTTGCTTCCGGGCAGTTATCCGGGAACTGACTTTTATGAAAGTCGAAAATGGCGCTTAATTGTGTGGTCAGGTACCCCGAAGTCTTTATATATCGATTGGGTTTCGCGGTCATATAATAGGCTAATGCCTGAACGGGAGCCTCCTTTGCACCGTATTGGG
>Ga0310695_10008354_pt1 | contig 16054 bp, 22 predicted proteins | sample RumenRJG_04DNA_FD_203882 | JGI IMG/M metagenome (GOLD analysis project Ga0310695, IMG submission 203882) | Bovine rumen microbial communities from Lethbridge, Alberta, Canada - RJG_04 (v2) (version 2) | ecosystem: Host-associated > Mammals > Digestive system > Stomach > Rumen | place: Canada...
ACAGCCCATAAAGAAAAGAGATAGCCAGGATGGAACGCCCGGATTTTAGCGAAATAAAAGACTTCGACGAATTTTGTAAGTATTATTGGTATCGCGAAGAACTGATCAAAATATGTAAAGAGCTTGGCCTTAAGGCCAGTGGAAGCAAAATTGAGTTAAACAATGTCATTAAGGCATATTTTTCCGGCGATAAGATCCTGCCTGAGAAGAGAAGCATAAAACATACAAAGACCACGATAAAGGAACTGACTCCTGGCACAGGGCTTTTAGAATGCGGATTTACTTTCGGGAACAGATTTCGGGAATTCTTTGCTGAGCAGACAGGGGTAAAACCGTTCAAGTTCAATGTAGACATGGTTGCGTCTGCTAAGGCTGTAAAGGAAAACGGAGATGAATCTTTTACGATAGGGGATCTCCTGGATATCTACTATGGAAAAAGAACATATGTCAAATATGATAAATCTGCACTTCAATGGAATAAGTTTGTAAAAGACTTTTGTGCGGATGATGCAACGAAGATATTTGATGAAAGACTGAAGGCGGCCGCATCTCTTTGGAGTATCGTTAGGGACTCAGATATGAAGAAGGAATATTCACACGAGCTGTTTGAAAAATACAAAGATCGTATATAACAGATATCATGAACGGAGGTGTAGAAGGACAATTCCCGGAATGGCTGATGAAGATACAGGGTAGACAGGGCTTCTGCCTTCTCTTAGCTATTGATGGTGTTGATTATGATAAAGCAAGGCTTGAAGCAGTATTGTAGTCGGCGAAGTGAAGGATGGTCTTGAGAGGGCAGTTTTAAAGCTCAGTGACATAAGCGACCTCCCTGCAAATGCTTCAAAAGTAGAGATCAAGAATGAGATAAAAGAGCATGATGCTGAACTTAAGGCAGAAAAAGAACAGCTGACTAATATGGTTCCTTACAGGGCGCTGGCAGGTTTTTTTAACAAGGTTGATGAGACTGCTGATTGGGAAAGCACGTGCAGGATGATTGCTTACATCGAACGAGTAAATAAGGTAAACCTACTCTGATGGATTTGGGGATCTTGTCAAACGAGGACTATGAGAGATGGCGGAATGGTCAGGTTCAATATCTTGAAAAGGTCTGAAAGATTAACCTGAAGAAACTTGCAGGTGTTCTTGAGGAAATGAAGCGGTATGCTGCAAAGAATAACCTGAAGCCGAGTTTTACATTTTATAAGCAGTGTGGGTAAAAGAATAAAAGTACTGTGCAGCTTAGATTTAGTAAGACCGGGAATGAGGATATTGAGAAACTGTATGCGACTCATTATGTGAGAAATTGATGCGAATGTATGAGGTACTGTGTGGCAATGATACCAGAGTTTGATTCACAGCGTAAAAAGGAAAAGTATTTCAGATCCTTATCACCGGAACAGAAGATAAATGCTTTTACAGAAATGATTTGGGAATCAGAGCACATTGTATTCCTTGGTGGTGCCGGTGTTTCTACCGAAAGCGGCATTCCGGATTTCAGAAGTAAGGATGGTCTTTATAACAAGAAGGATAAGAGATTCAGTAATTATAAACCGGAGTATCTTCTGAGCTACGATTGCCTGAACAAACGCCCGGAAATATTTTTTGATTATTTCAGGAAAAATCTTGATTGCAGAGAGGTTTTACCAAATGATGCGCATAGAAAGCTCGCTGAAATGGAAAGGCGTGGAAAGCTTGATGGAGTAATAACTCAGAACATTGACGGACTCCATCAGAAAGCCGGAAGTAAGAAAGTATCTGAGATACATGGAAGCGCACTCAGAAGCTATTGTGTGAGCTGTCGGACGGATTATGGTGAGGACTTCATTTTTGAAAATACAGAGGAAGTCCCGCATTGTCCAGGTTGTGGAAAGATGGTAAGGCCGGATGTAACACTATATGGGGAGTTCCTCCCGCAGAGGGCTTATGAAGAGGCAGTTGCGCTTATAAGATATGCAGATCTTCTTATAATAGGAGGGACTTCTCTTGAAGTAGGCTCTGCAGCTCAGCTTGCGCATATGTATCATGGAAAATATATGGTGATCATCAATAAAGGAAAGACCAAAATGGAAGGGAAAGCAGATCTTGTTTTCCATGACAGCATTGGAAAGGTTATGAACTTGCTGGATTGGTAAATCCGACTTAGTGATTGTGAAAATTCAGGAGCGATTATATGAAGTATAGAGAAAATAAGAAAACCAAAGACAAGATAAGTGAAATAGGATTTGGTTCGGCATATATATTTGAGGAAGGATTTGACACTGCGGTGAAAACAATTCGACATGCCTATGAAAGCGGAATCAACTATTTTGACATGGCCGCCGGGGATGGGAGTGCATTTCCTATGTATGGAGAAGCTCTTTCGGATGTCAGGGACAACATCATATATCAGATTCATTTCGGGGCAGATTACTCAAGGGGAACCTACGGATGGTCAATTGACCTTGATACCGTCAAAAGGTCTCTTGATAAACAGCTTCATGATTTAAAGACTGACTATATAAATTATGGTTTCATTCATTGTCAGGATGAGTTTTCAGATTGGGAGACTTATCAGAGAAACGGTGTATATGACTATCTATTGCAGATGAAGGATGAGGGTGTTGTAAAGCATACCGGCTTGTCCTCACATACTCCGGCAGTCGTACAGAAGATCATGGATGATGCAGACATTGATATGCTTATGTTTTCTATCAATCCGGGGTATGACTACGGACAAGGTGATTATGCTCATGGTGGCGTGGATGAAAGAGCAGAAGTATATAAGCGCTGTGAAAAAGAGGGAGTTGGAATCTCTGTCATGAAGCCTTTTTCCGGAGGGCAGCTCCTTGATGCCAGGCAATCTCCATTTGGACAGGCACTGACTCCTTACCAGTGTATCAGATATTGCCTTGATAAACCCGGAGTTTTGACTGTCCTACCTGGAGCGCAGAGTGTAACAGAAGTGGATGAGCTACTCTCGTATTATGACAAGTCCGAGGAAGAACTGGACTATTCTATCATAGGCACTTTTGCTCCGTCCCAGGCTGCAGGTAAGTGTGTGTACTGTAATCATTGCAAGCCATGCCCTGCAGGAATAGATGTTGGTCTTGTAAATAAATATTATGATCTTGCTAAGGCTGGAGATTCCCTTGCAGTAGAGCATTACAAGACTCTGGAAAAGAATGCATCCGACTGTATATCATGTGGCCACTGCAACAGCAGATGCCCGTTCGGGGTAGATCAGATTAGCAGGATGAAAGAGATAGCAAACTTTATGGTGTGAGTCGAATTTATCTGATAATAGGTGTGATCATGTCAATAAAAGAATATATAAGTGAGCAAGATAAGACAATTCAGCCAAAACTGGAATTGATTTATAATACAATTCACGATGCAATACCTGATGCAGAAGAACGGTTATCCTGGGGAATGCCTACGTTTTGGAAGGGAAGAAATATAATACATTTTGCTCCTGCCAAGAAACATATAGGATTGTATCCAGGATCTGAGGCAATAGAGGCATTTGCGGATAAGCTGGTTGAATACAAAACAAGTAAGGGAGCAATACAGTTCCCTAATGATAAAGACCTGCCACTTGAACTTATAGTTGCAATGATAATGCTTGGAATTGGAGTTAGTCAGCTAAAGAGTAAGGAACCTGTTGGTTTTTATACAGGAGAAAAACCCCCGAAAGTAGATCAATTATCAGATGTCAATTCATGGAATAAGAAACATGGCGTAATGTGGATCATTTATGGCATTTGTATTATTGGCTCGTGGATTTGTTCTGCGTTTATTGGAGGAGACAGCATATACTCCGTAATTCCGTTATGTATAGGCACGATTATTCCTATTCTGATTATGGTATTTCTTCATCACAAATGGGTGAAAAGGTATTTTATACAATAAATTCGAGTTTGTCGGCATGAACGTTGGAACATAAAATCGGTCATTTAATCTTCAAGCTTATGTCATATTATTTCTCATGTATCTTGCATCTTTATAGGTTCCTATCTTTTTAATCTTATTATCCTTAAGCATTTTACTCAAAACCAGTTCAATAGTCTTCACACTGATATCAGGAACTTTCTCTACAATATCCTGCTTCGAAATTGGAACAATTGCTCCAAGCAGAATATTCTCAACTCTTTCAGATTTTTTTGCTTTTTTAAGAGAAATATCCGTAAATGATTCATCCAAATCCTTAAAACATCTGTATATTATCTGTAAGAAATTAATTATAACAGGCACATAATCATTTTTGTTTTCATGCCATCCGCTTGATGATTGTTCCAGTGATTCATAATAACTAGCTTTATATTTGTTTACCTGTCCTTCATAAGAAACATATCTAACAATATCATATCCAGAAAGATAAAGAAGAAGAACCGTAAGCAATCTGGACACTCTTCCATTTCCATCTGTAAAAGGATGAATGCATAGAAAATCTAATATAAAGCACGGAATAAGAAGCAATGGCGAAATTGCCGAATTCTGTCTTGCATCATAATAGGCTAAAATAAGTTGCTCCATATTTTCAGATACATTTGCAGGCGAAATCGGTTTAAATCTTACACGTCTGCTTCCATCCGGTCCATACTCCATGATAAAGTTTGGCGTTTTCTTATACTCACCGGCAGTAGATGCATTTACACTCTCTTCTATCATCCGATGAAACATTCGAATTACATCTTCATCGATGTCCATATTTTCATGATTCATATGAATAGTATTAAGTGCATCTTTATATCCGGATATTTCCAGCTCATCATGAGTAACAGGAGTCGATCCGTTAATGATATCCCTGATTCTGTCATCGGTTGTGACAATTCCCTCAATAGCATTACTTCCTTTTACTGACTCGATGATTGCCTTTTGCCTTAGTCTTTCAAACGCCTCACTGTATTGCAACTTACGAAATTCTTCCTTAGACTTTAGGTCAGCAATGATATCTGTCAATCCAACTATATTTCCCGGGATTTGATTTATAAGAAATGTATAATCATACCTTCTCATATTTACTATCTCACATTTGATTTACTACCTAAAAATTATCATTTTTTAGGAAGTAAATCAATAGATATTTGCTTCCCACTTAGAAAGTTATTCTGATATAAATGGCTAAGAATCTATCTTTATTTCTGAGAAAACTTTGTCCATATTTCCATAGAATAAAGGAAGTTCTAAACCAAGTCTCTTACCTTCATCGTACACACAACGGCAGCCGTAAACGATATCATTTACGTCATTGTGTAATGTCATAATTCTGGACGTAAGTTCGTTTTCGGCAAAAAGCTTCTTCATTGCAATTCCCGCTATCATCGCCGGAATCTCTTTTTCTTCACCTTTCGGATTATATCTTCCGTCCAAAAGATGAACGTTTATTGATGATGGGACAATTTACCTTCTCTTACAATGTGAAAAGTCTCGTGTCCTGCTTTCTGCAATGCATAAGCATAAGTCATACCGATAACTCCTAACCCTAAAACTGCAATTCGCATTTTTATTTAATTTTCATTCTTATAGATTCACTCCCTCGATGTCATCATATCTTACACCACAGAGCCGGAATGGTTCCTTCCTCACTATATCATATGGTATACCCGCATCATCCAATTCAGCGAGGAATGCCCTGAAGAAATCTTCAGAAGAAAAGGGCTGTCCGAACATTGCGAAAAAATGATGGTTGATACAGGACAGTTCTACCATCACATCCGTCACATTTGGTTCGCTAAGAAGATAGACTTCCTGGATATACGGATCCAGCGGTCCAAAGCTTCTGCTGTTTGCATAGGAAACGCAAAAGCTTGCCCTGTGGGCTCCAAGTGCCTGTTTGAGAACGTCAGCACACATCTGCAAAGGCATCTGTTCCATCTTCTCGTATCCGGCCTTGCGTGTTTTCAGCGTATACCTGACGTTCTCCGGCTGAGCCTGTAATATCAGCTGTCCGCGTGCTTTTGTACAGGCTTTCGGAATATCGTAATCAGCTTGTTCCTTTGGCATATCCACAAAGGCTGTATCAATGAACATTCGGTAATTTTCGAATTTCCCAAGCTGAGCTTTCATATCAACGGATATCAGACAGGATACGGTTCTCTCATCTTTCGGATCATATCGCCTTGCTGCCTTGGCAAGGAGTACGCTGAACAGGACATTCGGGCTGCCGTCGTTCTCCTTACAATACTGCATTATCTGTTCCTCGGGGAACCGAAGATAAAAGGCCGTACACTCGCGTTTTCCGTCTTTCACAGGATTCTCCAGCCTGAAATAATCCGTGACCGGAGGCTTCTGATATAGCGGTTCATCCGAAGCGTCCAAATCGATGTCCGCAAACGGATTTCCGGTCTCCGCTTCCGGGATCTCATCTCCAATAAGACGGATTCCTGTCGGATCAAACTCCTGCCCTGTAACAGTACTTAGATAATAGTATAGGACGCTCTTGAAGTACGGCAGGAAACCGGCTCCGTCCGTAATCGAATGAGAAACTTCTGCCGCGAGCCGATTGCCTTCGAATTTGAATGAAAGCAGGTGATAATTGGCTTCCGCAGAGCAAAGCAGAATCGGATCCCACGTACTCCGGATCACCACCGGAAGATCGTTGGACACCACGATCAGGTTGTTCCCCTCCAGTTTTACCCGGACATAGAAGTACGGAAAACGCACCCTGAGACGTTCTACCGCTTCCTTAAGAGCATCGCAATTTACAGGTTCTGTCAAAGTCACGCAGATTCCCATGGTATTCGGATTGTCCGGAGTGCACATACATACTGATGGTTCGTAAAATGCTGGTTTCAAAGCTTATTCTCCTCGTTTTGAACAATTATTTGCAGACTTTCCGTACCTACAACTTTAGATGATTGAATAATATATAGTACATTATATTGAAGGTGATCGTAGGATGTCCAGAGGAAGCAATCAGAAATTCAAGTTCACTTACTTGATGAAGGTCATGCTCGAAAATTAAAAATCGGAAGTTAAGATGGTTGTCTTCGGAGGAATTCTTGCTGTAAAAGAGTTTTGAAGTGGTTGCGTTTCGTAACCAATGCTGTTGCATTCCCAAAAGCACAAAAATATAATAAAGATGATCAGAGTCGACACTGATGAAAAGGAGCATGGTCTTGGACGAAAAGGATGAACAGATACTGGATCTGCTTAAGGGAAATGCCCGCATGAGCTATCAGGAGATAGGTAACCACCTGGGTATTTCCAGGGTTGCAGCAAAAAAGCGCGTGGATAAGCTTGAAAAGGACGGGATCATAAGGGGCTACAATACCTGCATTTACAAGCCGGGAAAGGTGACGGCGTTGATAGATATCATCACTAAGCCGGACAGGTTTGAGCATGTCCTTGATTATGTGGGTACCAGACTAGCCTGGATTACTCAGATCTACACCACCGCAAAGGAAAACCATATTCATATCGTTGCAATGCCTGATTCGCCCAGAGACTACAATTATCTTTGCAGGATGATCATGAAACGGTGCAGCGAGGATATCGATGAAATCCGTAGTTATGCCGTCAAAGAGATCATCAAGGATGTCTACGGAGGTGTCAGATATGATCAAAGAACAGCGGTGTCAGACCATGATGGAGGTGTTCAGTAAGTACAGGGATCTGAGATTAAGGGATAAGAGGAAAGGGTCATCGTTGAGATTTAATATGCATTTGACCCAGGATATGAAGGAAAGCAGCATAGATGTGCTCGAACTGAGTATAAGGTCATTGCATGTCCTGAAGAGAGCTGGGTTCAACACTATAGGGGATGTGACATATGCAATCGCTGATGGTCTCAGTATTAGTAGCCTGCGAAACTGTGGAGCAAAATCTGCCAGAGAGATAATGGAGCATCTGTTTCTGTATCAGTATTACAAGCTTCCGCCTGAAAAGAGGGATGATTATATCTATGAGGTTGTAGTTTTGAACTGTTATGACAAAAGTGACAGAAAAGCAAATTAGGAGCTCTCAAACTGCCGTTTTATACATTTATCGGGTGGGGGAATGGGGTACATTTAAGACAGTTAATGGGGGATCCGGTTGTGACACCGGGATTAATGATTGGAGGAAGGATATGAGAAAGATAAAATATATCATAATATCGCTTTTAACAGCAATTTTTATCCTGGGTCTGGTAATCGTTGCTGAGGCAGCAACAAAGAATTGTGATTATCAGGGGTGTACGAGAAGCTGTGTTCAGGGTGGACGGTACTGTTCATATCATACCTGCACCGTAAACGGATGTAAGGGTCTTCGCTGGAGTGAAAAGGTTCCGTACTGTTACGAGCACAGATGCAACATGAAGGACTGCACAAGTCCTCATGCGTCGGGAAGCAGATATTGTAGTAAACATGAATCTGCGGGAAAGGCTGCTGAAGCTAAAATGTGGGAGAAATATCAGAGAAGCAGCAGTAACAAGAAAAAGACTTCATCCAAGTCCGGGAGTACAGTAAAGAAGTCGTCAAAGAGCAGTTCATCTTCTAAAAAGAAATATGACCCCTATGATGTGTACAGTTATAAAAGTGCCCAGGACTTTGCAGATGACAAGTATGAAGAGTTCTATGATTATGAGGATGACTACGAGGATGAAGATGAAGCATACGATGCGGCGGAGGATTACTGGAGAGATCATCACTGATCCGGCGCAGGCAATGGTTATTGTTGTTTTGTGGAAACGGAGGTATAACTATGGGACAGCTATCAGGTGACAGAGATGTTCATAAACAACAGGGAACGGATATTAAAGAGACTGCTTGAAAATTGAGGATTAAGGAACATTATATAGAAATGATTACAGGAAAATGAAGAAAGAAGAAAAAACAAATGTAATGCGGGTTCTTGATGGTAAGGGGATTTTCTATGAAAGCCATTCATACAACCCGGATGCAACAATGAGTGGCGAGGAAATCGCAAATATCCTGAAAGAGGATCCTGAAAAGGTTTTCAAGACACTTGTGACGCAGGGGAAATCCGGAGTTTACTACGTATTTGTAATACCTGTGGTGGCAGAACTGGATCTAAAGAAGGCTGCGAAGGTTGCAGGAGAGAAGGCAGTGAGTATGATAAAACAGAAAGAACTGCTGCCGTTGACAGGATATGTTCATGGAGGATGTTCCCCTGTTGGAATGAAGAAGAGGTTTCCGGTTTTTATTCATGAGACAGCAATCGGCTATGAAAGAGTGTTTGTCAGTGCCGGGAGAGTTGGGTTTCAGATAGAACTGGCACCAGCGGATCTGATAAGCGTAGCTGAATGCACGGTAGCGGATATTGTGTGAGGATTTATGGATAAATACGTTTTTGCCATAATTTCAGATACGCATGATCTTCTTCGGGAAGAGATATTGGAGAAACTGAATGACTGTGACGCAATCCTTCACGGAGGAGATATCAGCAGTCCTAAGATATTGGAGACATTGAGGAGGATCGCTCCGGTATATGCAGTTCGTGGAAACGCAGACGAAAGCTGGGGAGCAGAGCTTCCATCAGTTCTTGATATTGATCTTTATGGCTTGAAGATCTGTGTTGCACATAAGAAAAAGGATCTTCCTGCAGATCTTGCGGGTTTCGATCTGGTTATCACAGGACATACCCATAAATATGAGGAAAAACGTAAAGGTAACACATTATTACTGAATCCCGGGAGCTGCGGGCCAAGAAAACCCGGACAGCCTGTAACAATGGCTATCCTTTATGTAAATGGAAGTGAACTGATACCGGAGAGGATAGATTTGCCGAACAATCCTCAAAAGAAGACATCAAATGCTGTTGAACCGGGAGATATAAAAAAGCTCATTACAACAGTGATGATGCAGGTTAAGAAAAAGAAGAGCGTTGCTGAGATAGCAGAATTAAACAGTATTCCGGCAGATCTGGCTGAGAGAATAGTGAGACTCTATCTTACTCATCCGGGAGTGACCGCTGATGGGATTATGGAAAAGATGGGACTGTGATGAAGTGGATGCGATTATTTCGATCAAAAGAAGAAAAAGAGCTGGACAATATTATCTTCCGTCTTGAGATGAACATGTCCAATAACTATAAGGATAATGCTCAGGACAATCTGAAGGAACTGGAGGCTACGATAAATGCTCTTTCACATTCCGAAAAGATGAAGCCAGCTATCCTTGCAGAGTATACGGCCATTCTGAATGACTACAAAGAAAAAATGAAAGGATACAGTCATAAAGATCAGAAGCCATATTGGCACTGATCCTGTTATTGATTTGAGAGAAAGAAGTAATGCTGAGATATTGTGAGTATTGTAATAAAGATTATGAATTTACGCCTCTCGCCGTTTCGGGAAGTAATCCTCTTATATGTCCTGAATGTGGAAATATAGTGGGAAAGAACAGCCGGAATCCCACAAAAAAAGCAGATGCAGAAAAGACGGATGAGAATATTGGAAAAGCAATTGGCGGTATGGCCTTCTTGCAAATTATTTAAGAAAAGTGATAAGGTTGACCACAGCAAAGTAACATTTGTAAACAGATATGGAATCACCCTGGCAGCAGATATGTATGTTCCTAAAGATGCAGAGGGTAAGCTCCCAGCCGTTGCAGTATGTGGTCCTATTGGTGCAGTTAAGGAGCAGTGTTCTGGTCTTTATGCTCAGACAATGGCAGAGAGAGGATTCTTAACAATAGCATTTGACCCCTCATTTACAGGTGAGTCCGGTGGAAATGTGAGATACATGGCATCGCCTGATATCAACACAGAAGACTTTATGGCGGCAGTAGATTTCCTTTCCTTAAATGAGAAGGCTGATCCTGACAGAATCGGAATCATTGGTATCTGTGGATGGGGCGGAATGGCTGTAAATACAGCAGCTCTTGATACAAGGATCAAGGCTACAGCTGCTATGACAATGTACGACGTGACAAGAGTAAATGCCAAGGGATATTTTGATTCAGAGGACAGTGAAGAAGCAAGATATCAGCATAAGGCTGCTATGTGTGCGCAGAGACTGGAGGACCTTAAGGCTGGTGAATATAAGCTTGGCGGCGGAGTAGTAGATCCACTTCCGGAGGATGCACCTTTCTTTGTAATAGATTACTATGACTACTACAAGACCGACAGAGGTTACCACAAGAGAAGTCTTAATTCAAACGGCGGCTGGAACGTGATCGGTTGTGAGTCTTTCGTTAATCAACCAATCCTTAAGTACAGCAATGAAATCAGAAGTGCAGTTTTACTTGTCCATGGAGAAAAGGCACACTCATGTTATTTCTCAAAAGATGCTTATGCAGATATGATCAGAGACAGCAAGTATGCAGATAACAAGGAACTTATGATAATTCCTGATGCTGTACATACAGATTTATATGATGGCGGTGATAAGGATTATATTCCTTTTAACAAGTTGGAGAGCTTTTTTAAGGAGAATCTGAAGTAATGATAACGGTTGAAGAAATACTGGAATATCTTAATTCGGACAGAATGGAGGATATGACAGAGGAAATGCATGAATGTTCCATGAGGCAGAGCCAGGCTGCCATAAAGCAGACCATGGAATTAAATACCAGATACCATACGCCAGAGGAAATCGTCAGTATCATGACTGAACTGACAGGTGAGGAAGTGGATGAAAGCTTCAGATTGTTCCCACCTTTTTATACGGATTTTGGAAGAAACATTCACATCGGGAAAAATGTATTCATCAATTCCGGTTGCAACTTTCAGGATCAGGGCGGCATTTACATCGGCGATGATACCCTGATTGGGCACAGGGTCGTCCTTGCTACACTGGATCATGATTTGAACCCTTATGACAGACACCTTCTATGTGCGCCTATACATATTGGAAATAGGGTTTGGATTGGAGCAGGAGCTATAATTACAAGAGGTGTGACAATTGGTGATGGTGCTGTAATTGCAGCCGGAGCTGTTGTGACAAAAGATGTTGAGGAAAACACAATTGTAGGAGGTGTTCCTGCAAAATTTATCAAGAAGATAGAGAATGTTGAACCGATAGAAAAGAAATAAAGCATCCCCGGAATATCTTTGGAAAAAATATCCAAGCTTTGCGATATTCAGACATGAAGATTCAAGAATCCTGTTGAGAATGGTGTCCTCGAGATTGACCCTGAAAAGGCGGTAAAACTTTCCTATGTCATAAGCATCATTCCTTATATGGTCGCTCGATCAGCGTGAAGTGCTGGTAGGCGGTGAGACGCTGCCAGAGCATATGATGGCGTAGGAAAACTGGATAAGCGTATGGAGGTACGGGTTATGTATCAAGCCCTGCTTTATGCGCCTGCGCATGCTGCAGTTTTCTGGGTATGTCGTATAGTTTTCCGTCTTTTATAAGCTTTGCTCCGGTCTGATGGTAGTAGAAGCTTATCCCGTTTTCGATGCACTGTGCATGAACTGCTTCTACCCAGGAAAAATCGCAGATCCTGGCTCCGGGCCCGGATTCTCCGCCGACGGATACGTGCTTGATGACAGGGCTTCCGTCAGATGAGCGGTATCCATCGATATATGGCTGCAGATCAACGGCAGTCAGCATCGGCTCGATCATAACAGAGTGGTGGAAGAGAGGGAGAGATAGATATACAGGGAGCCTTTTATCAGCCATCGCCTGGTTCTCACAGGTGACAGCTATTGTGACATGCTCCCAGCCATTGCCCCAGCTCTTGGGGAGGTGGTCCGCAATACGTTCCGGTCTCTTGGTTATCATGAAGAAGGAACAGTCAGAGCGCTCATGCATCATATCCCAGGCTTCATCCCTCCATTCATCTGCATCAGGATGAATGGAGGGATGAAAAGCAGGTCCAGATGTGTGAGCCTGCGGGGATCCTGTATAAGCCTTTGTTTTTACCTGATCTCAGGATCTTAACCGGAAGGTCAAAATTCTCAGTCTTCTGTACGATGGAAGGATCCTTTCCGATGGATTCATCCCTTCGGTACATGTAGCAGTGCAGGCATCCGGTACTGGCCTTTGTGCATCCGTGCCACAGATTCCAATTGATCGATTCCGGTGGTCTTGGATCGGTATTTTCTTCCGGGAATAAAGACAACTGTTTCATGGTGTATTATCATCACACTTCCTCATAGTATGTTCTTCCAGATGGAAGATATCATCCACATTGACTTTAAAATATACTACAAGACGAAGAGCTGTTTCAAGGCTGGCCGGATTCTTTTCAAGCTCGATGTTGCTGATAAAGATGCAAGATACATGAGAAATAGTATGACTTTCCGAGTCGATCAGGGAAATCGCCTCGGAAATCCCGCGTTCCGCGGGACACGCCTTTCGCTGTCGCGAAAGCCTGGTCGAGCACGGTTATCGAATTTCTGATGAAATTCGATAACCTATGACTTTCCGAGTCGATCAGGGAAATCGCCTCGGAAATCCCGCGTTCCGCGGGACACGCCTTTCGCTGTTGCGAAAGCCTGGTCGAGTACGGTTATCGAATTTCTGATGAAATTCGATAATCTATGACATAAAGAACTGAAAATTCAAAAATGCAGGAAGCTTGAAAAGAACATCGGGATACAAATAAAATTACAGTAGAATGTACTAACCTGAATGATGAATAAGTTGATTTTTTTGCTTTGGGGATATACAATGTATATACAAAGGAGGTATTGCTTATGCAAGCTCAAGTTAAAGCATGGGGAAATAGTCAGGGAATTAGAATACCCAAAGAAGTGCTTCAGGAAGCAGCTGTTTCAGTTGATGATGTTCTCGATGTCAAGGTATCTAATGGCATGATAATGCTTGTTAAACCATTTAGACATAGAACACTGGAAGAACGTGCTGCAGAATATGGTGGGCAACTCCATTTAGACGGCGAATTTGACTGGGGTGAACCGGTAGGAAGAGAGATTTGGGAATGAAGGCAGAATTGCATCAGGGGGATATACTTAAGATTGAACATATCAAGAAACCGGTTCTTATTGTGAGTAAGGATTTCTTTAATCAGACCTTTGAGATAATCGGCTGTCCTATTTTTGAAAAAGGGGAAGCAGGCCCCTTACATATACATATCAAAACTGAAGACGTAGAAGGTTATGTGCAATGCGAAAAAATGGCACTCCTTGATTTAAATATCAGGGGTTATTCGAAGATTGATATGATACATTATCCTGACATTATAAATATCACAGACGCCATTCAAGGAATCTTTGACTACATCTGAAAATGAATAGACATGGAATCAATGAGCTTTTTAAGTGGAGGCAGGAAATTTGCTGTGTGACAGCAGATTTCCTGCTGTTTTTATGGAAATAAGCAACTCTTTTTGAATTTTCGCTCGTCTACATTTCCGTCTGCTTCGTTGTTTTTCTTCGGCGATGGAACCCGAATATGGGAAGGATATAGATTATCAATCGCACTCATATTCGAAAATGAAAGCTTTATACTTGCGGCTGTAATAGATGTTGAAGCCGGCACGGTTCAGTTCCTCAAAATCCCGCTGTCTTGTTCTTTCATTACTATCCGGAAAAAGAGAATAGTATTCTGCTTTCAGATCATAAAATTCAAAGTCTTGCGGGATATAGAATTCTCTAATCATTTCTATGTCATCGTGAGAGTTGTTTTCGGGATCATTCTTTGCATCCTCAAGATATTCTTCAAATTCTTGTATCCCATATTCGTAACGCTCAAGCTCGTTAGTGTATGTACGTGTGAGACCATGAATCAAAGTGCCAATTCGAAACAGCCTCTGTAGATGTTGTCTGCGTCGTATGGGAATGCTTTCATCAGAGGGGATTATTTCAGCGAGAATATATCTGTCTTCGGTCTTATCATATCGGACATTGATCAGCCCACAGTCGCGTAGATCCTTAAGATCTCGCTGCAGCATCCTGCGTGAGATCCCAAATGACGACATTATCTCGGTTGGACTGTAAACAGCACCATTTTTTACACCTGCCAGTAGATCGTATATCTGCAATTGTCTGGCCATTTTAAGACCATCGCTTTTACCCATGTTCCCTTCAGCTTTCCGTTTACAAACCTCATCAATACAGCATGGTTATTATACGACATTCCCTTGACGCAAATCAAGTTGCTTAAAGATATCTTTTTATAAAGCGTGTGCTTAGGATAGTTCCGCCGGTATAAGCTTTTGATAAACGATTTAACTGCAACTGTTTATTTGAAGACAGACCTGCTATAGTGAAGAAGGCCGGGCACTCATGAAAGAATGGGGCGTTCCCGATAATTATATATGTCAGGGCTTTGTGGTTGATTTCGCAATTTTAATTCAGCTATATTGACAAATGGATTTATTGGAGGGACAGATGGAACTGAAGAAACTTGAATATGATTTGACCGTTTGCAAAGTTGAGACGATTACGGACATAGATAAGACAATGGATTTTTTCTTCGTTGGTAAAACAGATGATGAAATCTCTTTGGTTTGCAAGACAGATGATACACCGAAAAAAACAACTGATCGTGATGATGGGTGGAAAGGGTTTCGCATTCAGGGTATTCTTGATTTTTCCTTGATCGGAATCTTATCGAAATTATCTGGAATCCTTGCTGAGAATAATATCGGAATCTTTGCAGTTTCAACTTTCAATACCGATTATATTCTTGTAAAGGCAGAAAACTTTGAGAGAGCTTTAAGTGTACTGTCCGAAGAAGGATACATTATTGAATGAATTCAGTTTTGCGGAACTATTGACAGATCGATAAATTGGAAGACAAGCTTCATAAGAAAGGACTGTTATTCTGGTATCCTTTGAATAAGCGTGGACTTAATAAAGATGACATTAAACAACAAAAATTTCTGTGGAAAAGAATGAGGGAAAAGAAGATGATGGTCGGGGAAAGAGATCGAAACAGGACAGATCACGGTCATCACTGGAATACTGACAGAACAGTTTGAAAAGGATCTGCGATATATAAAAAATCGGATATTCACGCTTTCGGGCGTGGGTATCCGATTTTGTTGTGTGAAAATAGTGGCTTTGTGCCTGCGATTTTGGAGCAAACTGCCATTTGTTACTATTCACAGCCAAATAGAAAAAACTGAATAATGATTTTGGGGTCAGGAAATAAGGCGGGTTTGAGCATCCGCCATTAACTCCGAGAGGGAGTAAGGAAATCCGGCTGTAAGACGTGACA
>Ga0310695_10008355_pt1 | contig 16054 bp, 14 predicted proteins | sample RumenRJG_04DNA_FD_203882 | JGI IMG/M metagenome (GOLD analysis project Ga0310695, IMG submission 203882) | Bovine rumen microbial communities from Lethbridge, Alberta, Canada - RJG_04 (v2) (version 2) | ecosystem: Host-associated > Mammals > Digestive system > Stomach > Rumen | place: Canada...
ATGATAATTAATGCCCATCATCGATCCGGAACAAATCACATCATAACGCCCGTCAAGTTTAAAGGGCTTGAGGCTGGTGGCACAGTTGGGACAATCCTGCATCTCGTCAAAAAAAATGAGTGTTTCATTAGGCACGAGTTGCCAGGTGGGGTCAATCAACGTGATATTCTTAACAATGGCATCAACCCCGAAGCCATCGTCAAATATTCGGCGATATTGCGGCTGCAGGGCGAAGTTGATAGCCACCACGTGCTTATAATTAGCTTGAGCAAACTGCATGATGGTGAAAGTCTTGCCCACCTGCCTCGCGCCACGCACAACCAGTGGCAATCGTTCAGGATTAGACTTCCAGTCGGTTAGCAGTTTTTCCATTTTGCGCTTCAGAAATTTCATATTAACTTGATTTTGAACGCAAAATTACAACAAAATCACAAAATTCCAAAGTTTTTAGCTAGAAAAATCACAAAATTCCATGCGTTTCAGGGTGAAAAATCACAAAATTCCACCTATTGCAGGCCGAAAACTGCCCAGGCTGTGGCAGTGGCGGAATAGGGAGGGCTCTTTTTCCGCCATTTTTAACGCTTTTGTTAACATTTTGCGTCGTGTTGGCAAGATAATACCCGCAAATGTTAAATGCTTTAACTTTTTTAAGGAAAATACATTCCCACAAAGGAAGCGAGGCAACCCATTATCGCTACTCACCCCTCACCTAGCCTCTCCCCTGGCAGGGGAGAGGGACTGTGGCCGTCACGCTCCAGCCACAAAATCTTTTCTTGCGGCGAAGTCCATCGCTCAAACACCGAGTGCAAGGAGCCTGACTGGATGGGGATGTTACCCAAGTCTATCAATGGATTTCGTGTCATTTCCTTAAATTTGCCGCAAAGCTACAAAATCTCGTACAGTAAACAGAGTTTTTCGTTGTTTTCTGTACGAGATTTTAAATCTTCCCTTCAGCAAAGGCTGAAATCAAGGCGTTTTGGAGGGAGCGTAGTCGGGTGGTGGTGGCATGCTGGCCGGGGATGAGGATAGCGAAACAAACAAATCACTGAATTCAATCTTTTGCTTCATCTCTTGCCCGTCAAGATGTAGTAGACCGAAGGCAATAGACGACGAAACACATATCCGACAGCGATACCCAGTGGTGCGACAATCAGCGGAGTGAGCACCACTGCAGCAAGATAGCCCCATTGGCTATTGCCCAACAGTGGTGGCATGGCTTTGACAATGGTGTGCAACATAGGCTCGTGATAGAGATAGATGAAGAACGTGAACTGACAGGCCAGCGCCAGCCACCGATGGTCGCTCAATCTGAAATCCTGCGGGAATACCCAATCGTAGACACACCACAATGACACCAAACCGCACGAGATTTCAAGCACCTTGACATACTGCCAGGCCGCGTAATCATCCACTTGATGCCAGACGGCCAGTGTCAAGAACAGCATGACGAATGCAACCACCAGTTGCCGAGGCAATCTGCTCAACTCGCCCAGAAAAAAACTGCCCGCTACAAACCAAATCGATGCATACAAGAAACCCACCTGAGGAAACAGCATATATAGTGCCACCACCAACACGATGAGCCAGCGGTGCATGATGCGTCGCAGATAGTAGAGCAATGGCGACAAAGCAACGATAATGACCAGGTCGCGCATGAACCACAAGTGATAGGCCCAGGGCATGCCGGTGCCACTGTCGACAAACAGGCAGCGCAGCGTGTAGAGCAAGCCACCGTCCTGTGCCAGTGCCAGATAGTCGCGCTCGGACGTGGTGTGAAGCAGCAACTGCTTGAGCACCGGTTGCAAGGGATAGACAATCGCTGCGATGACAAATGGTATCAACAATGTCCAAACGCGTTTCTTCATCTTGCCGAACACATCGCTCACACAGTCAATGCCACGAAAAAAAAGAAACCCCGAGATAGCATAAAACATGGGCACAGCGCACGGGCCAAAGACTCCAGCAATGCACTTGCGCCCCAGACTGGGCAACAGCATGGTCTGCCCCACACCATCAGCGAGGTTGGCATGGATATAGAACACAATGATTATTGCGATGAACGAAACGACCTTAATCTTGTCAGAGAGATATTGATTCATGACAGACCAGAGAGGATTTGACGTACGGTGTCGGGATTGGTTGTGCCCGTACCCGATGAGCAGGAGGCGTGGATCTCGTGGCAACCTGTACTGTCCAAGATATGGCAGGCATTGCCTGGGTTGACACCGCCACCGGGCATGATGATGATGCGGCCTGCGGCACGCTCGTTGAGCCTGCGCAACAGGTCGATGCCCTGAGTAGCAGATGGTTGTTGGCCCGAAGTGAGGATGCGGGAACAACCCAAATCGATGATTTGCTCCAATGCAGTGAAGGGGTCGCGGCACACATCAAAGGCGCGGTGGAAGGTGAAGGGCTTGCCCTGTGCAGCAGCCACAAGGCTGCGCATGGCGGGCAGGTCGATGTGGCCGTCGGCAGTGAGTGCCCCACAGACGATGCCGTCGACCCAGGGCAGCACAGCCTCGATGTCGCGTGCCATCACATCAACCTCATGATCATTGTAAACAAAATTGCCCTCGCGCAAACGAATGAGCACATGTACCTTCAAACCGGGGAAACGCTCGCGCACATGCTGCACCATACCCATCGATGGTGTGAGGCCGTCGAGTGACAGTGCCGAGCACAACTCGATGCGCTCAGCTCCACCCTGCACGGCCGCTTCAACGCTGGCCAGATTACCTGCACAGACTTCTAACATGATTTATAAATTTGAGAATTGGAAATTGAGACAATCTTGCCGATGGTTTACAAGAATGCCAACAAGATGAGTTGAGCCAACAGCACGCGCATGAACATGCTCAGCGGATAGACCGTAGCATAGGCCACCGACGCCCGGTCGCTGGGCAACGTGTCGTTGGCGTAGTTCAGAGCCATGGGATTGGCCATCGCACCGGTGAGGATGCCACACACAGTGGCGAAGTCCAGACGCACCAACCGCAGTGCCACCCAGCCCATGATGAGCACAGGCACGATGGTCAGCACAAATCCCGACACAATCCACTGCAGCCCCTCGGGTCGCATGACCGTGGCGAGGAAATCCTTGCCGGCATCCAATCCCAAACATGCCAGATAGAGCGATAGTCCGATGGCACGGAGCATGAGGTTGGCACTCTGCGTGATGTAGGAGTTCATGTGGATGCGTGGCCCGAAGCAACCCATCAAGATACCCACGATGATGGGGCCGCCTGCCAGACCCAACTTGACTGGTGACGACATGCCTGGAATCAAGATGGGAATGGAGCCAAGTATCAGTCCCACGGTCATACCGAAGAATACCGATATCAGTTTCGGTTCGTTGAGTGACTCCACGGCATTGCCCAGAGCGTTGGCTACATGATCGACGGCTTGCTGCTGCCCCACGACCACCACGCGGTCGCCCACCATCAGATGCATGCTGGGGGTTGCCAGCAGTTGCACGCCGTTGCGAATGATGCGGCTGATGTTCACACCATAGTGGTTGCGCAACTTGAGCGCACCCAAGCGTTTGCCGTTTATCTCAGGTTTAGTGACCAGGATGGCACGCGACACGAGTTCGCTATCGATGGTGTCCCAGTCGATATCCTCCTTGTTCCAGTCGGTGTTCTCTTGTTGGCCGAAGAGCATGGTCATCATCTGCGCATCTTCCTCATGGGTGATGACCAGCAGTCGGTCACCCTCTTGCAGCAAGGTGTCGGATGCCGGTATGGTGACATTACCGTCGCGCCACAATCTGGAGATGACAAACTGCACGTGACTCTGGTTGGCAATCTCGCCCACACGCTTGCCGAAGATACCGGGATTGTGCACCTGGTAGGCTGCAATGAAGGTTGACTCGGCTTCATCGTCATCGTGCGGGGTCATGTCGCCGGCATGCACCAGCACACGGCGCATCACCAGCAGCGCCAGGATGACACCCACCACACCCATCGGGTAGGTCACGGCACAGCCCAGAGCGGCTCCACTCACGGGCAGACCCAGTTGGCTCAACGTCTGTTGCGCTGCTGCCAGAGCGGGCGTGTTGGTTGTGGCACCGCACATGATGCCCACCGCATCGGCCAGATGGATGCCACAAACCCAGGGCAGCGCCAATGTCATCACTGTGCCCAGCAGCACCACGGCCAAAGCCAACATGTTGTGACGGATGCCACTATGATGCAGCGAGTTGAAGAATCCTGGCCCGACTTGTACACCCAACGCGTAGACAAAGAGCACCAACCCGAAATCTTGAGCGTAGTGCAGCATCTGCGGGTCAATGCTGATGCCTAACGACCCAGCCAGGATGCCTAGAAAAAAGACAAAGGTCACACCCAGCGAGATACCGAGCACCTTGACCTTGCCCATGGCCAGACCGCACGCACACAATGCCGACAGCACAATCACTGCCTGCACCGCCGAGTGGCTAAACAATATGTCATTTATCCATTCCACAGTGCAAAAGTAGTTAATTTTATTGAGAATTGAAAATTGAAAATTATGCTTTTATCGCTTCGTGCGACTAAATTCTTATTTTTGAGTGCGATTGTTGACTGAATATATGCAATTAATGGCCTACCTTTGCAAAAAAAATTTTTTGCTATGAAGCCCAGACTCTCTCTCACGCTCTGCACCCTGCTGCTCATGATGCTGCTGTCACAGGCAGGGCATGCACAAGACCGCTTGTTGGTCTTTACCGATCCACACCTGCTGAGCCCTGCCCTTGTGGTCAATCCCGGCCAGGCCTACAACGACGCAATCAACAACGACAACAAGATGTTCGATCTGGGTGCCCCCATCATGCAGGCACTGATTGACACCATCCTAGCCATCCACCCCACTGCCGTGCTGGTGACTGGCGACCTGACCAAGGACGGCGAGCGCCGCAGCCATCAGGACATGGCCGGCTACCTGGCACAACTGCGTGCCCAGGGCATAGGTGTATATGTCATCCCAGGCAACCATGATGTCAACAGCGATGAGGCCAAGGGCTACTATGGCTCAACAACCCGCAGGGTCACCACTCCCAGCAGCACCGAGTTTGCCACAATCTATGCCGACATGGGCTATAATCAGGCTATGGAGCGTGACAATAACTCGCTGAGTTATTTGGTCGAGCCCATACCGGGACTGTGGCTCATCGCCATCGACGACAACATGACGGTACAGCGCGACACCGACCGTTCAATTGATGCCAATGGCATCACGCTGTCGACACGCAACTGGATTCTCGACAAAGCCGACCAGGGACGAGCACTAGGCAAGCAGGTGATGGCAATGATGCACCATCAGTTGGTCGAACACTATGATGAACAGAGCCGCATATCGGGCGATGCCGCTGTGACCGATGCCGCCAATCTGCGGCAGCAATTCATCGAGCATGGCATCAAGTTGGTGCTGACCGGCCACATGCACATCGGCAACATCACCACACAGTTTGACGAGGCAAGCGCCGACTCGCTAGTCGAGGTCACCACCGGCTCGCCGTTGACCTATCCATGCCAGTTCCGCCTGATCGATGTTGCGCCCGACCGTGGCACATTCGGCATCAACACTGGCTATATTGAGCAAATCCAAGACATCCCCAACTTTCAGGACTACGCCCTTGAGCGTTTTCAGAACAGCACACGCCCCACTGTGGCGAGCCTGGTCTACCACTCATGGGATGACCTGATGGCCATCATCGACCAGTATGGCTCACTGCTGGGCGATGTCAACTTCACGCAAGAGCAGGCCACCGAGGCCATCTACACCGCCTACCACGACGAGATTGTGCGCCTCATGGTGGCAATGGCACAAGGCAATGAGCCCAGCCGCGGTGTGCAAGATGTGCCCGATGCCATCTACAACAAAGTAGGCACACTGGTTGACCAGTTGATTCCCGGTCTCAACTTCATTACACGCCCAATCGTGGTGGGCATCATCCGCAACCAACTGGAGAACCTCCTGGATGCGCCGCTGAGGAGTGTAGTGACCGACTGCAACCACTACAACACCGCCCAGGCCCATGTCACCGATGACCTCATGCCCGTGTTGCATTTTGCACCCATCGATGAGGGCACACGCGGCGACATCAACGGTGATGGCAAGGTCGACGTGACTGATGTCAACATCATCATCAACATTATGCTGGGCAAAGCACAGGCCAGCAACTATCCCGGCCGAGCCGATATCAATGAAGATGACAATGTCGACGTGAGCGACGTCAACATTGTCATCAACATCATGCTAGGCAAATAGCCCGACCGGTCAGAACTTGTAGCGAACACCCAGAGTGGAGACGCTCTGGTTCCAGTCCTTGCTCAAGGCTTGGAACTTCTGCTCGACATAGAAGCGGAACTGGTTGTTAATGATATACTCATAACCCACGCCCACATTGGCTCCAAAACGGTCGTCACCCTTGATGCCCTCATACTTGTAGTTGGCATAACTGAAACCCAAGATGGGATAGAAGTTAGAGGCACTGTTGACACGCACCAGGTAGTGGAAATTGAGGTTGACGTTGTAGCCCTCCCAGTGGTTGTTCTTGAAATAGTAGATAAACTCAGGTGCTACACGGAAACGGTTGACAGGTTCGATGACCATGTTGGCTCCCAGTCCCATGAGGGTGTGCTTTGAGCCATAGTTGAACTGCACGCCGGCACAGATGTCGCCCGACTCGGCGCGTGCCACCATCGACACGATGGCCACGATGGCAATCAGAAGTAGTTTTTTCATCATTGCAATATTTTAATTAAAATAAGTGTTTTAGCCCTAGTGTGGTCACAGCCTGCGTCTCTTGCTTGACAAGCATGAAACGGAACTCGCCAAACGCCACCCAGCGGCGCCCCAGATTCACCTCCAGCCCCGCACCCAGGTTGGCGCCCCAGCGACTGTGGTCAGGGCCGTTGTAGCCCCAGTGGCTGTAGGTAACTCCAACAAAGGGGTACAAGGACAACGGTCCACCCACATGTTGCACATAGTGCACATTGGCATTGAGTTGCAGGGTCGTTACCTCACGATTCTGCGCAAAGTAGATCATCTCAGGCTCAATGCGCCAGTGGCTGTCGATGCCCAGTTGCAACTTGGCCCCGATGCCATGCTGGTGATACTCGGTAGCATAGCCGTAGGCCATCCCGACAGCCATGGGCTGACGTGACCTCTGTGCCGCCAGTGCCAGTGACACAACTGCAGCCAGTGCCAGGGAGATATGCCGTGGGCTAAGTTTCATCGGCAGGTTGTTGTGCTTCGGTCGTTTCTTGGTCCTGTCTCTTATTAGTCTTGTTCAGTCGCACCTTCATCTCGTCGAATCCGTAGCCATAGACACCATTGACGTTGGTCTTGGTGATAAAGGCCTTGGGGTCAACCACCTTGATGATGCGGGCGATGTTGACACTCTCAAACTTGCGGCACATGACCATCACCACCTTTACCGGATGCTTGGTGTACCAGCCCAGTCCATCCAGCACCGTACAGCCGCGATGTGCATCATTGGTGATGGCATCGGCAATCTGCTGCCACTTGTCGCTGAAGATCATGAACTGCACCGCCTGTCGGCTATTGTTGATGACCATGTCGGCCACCACCGAGTCGACAAGCATGAACACCAGACCATAGACAATCTTGTCGGGGCTGTGAAAGATGAGGTAACTCGACGAGATGATGCACATGTCGCAGTAGAGCATCATGCGACCAAACGACACATTGGTGTGCTTGGTAACCATGGCGGCGATGATGTCGGTGCCGCCACTGCTGCCATTGTGCGAGAAGGTAATGCCCAGCCCCATGCCACACAACGCGGCACCGATGATGATGTTCATGAACGGTTGCTGCTGCACCAGGGGCTGATAACTCCAGGGATCCATGAGCATGATGAGGATGGAGGCGACAGTCGCACCGAAGATGGTGCGTATGACAAACTGCTTGCCCACGGTCCTGAACGCGATGATGAGCAGCAGGATGTTGATACCATAGTTGGTGATACCCACATTCCACCCAAAGGCGAAACGGCATAATGATGCCAAGCCGACCACACCACCGGTGACGACCTTCTCGGGCAGAATGAATGTAGTGAATCCCAGGGCATAGAGGAAGAGGCCAAAGACAATCATGATGTAGTCTTTGGAGTAGATGAGCAACTTTTGACTCGAAACTTTATTCATTATTTTTTGCTTAATATACTTTCAAGGTGCGAAATTACAAAAATGCGCTGAGATACGCGTGATTTTTGGCTGATTTTTACCTTCAATTGCGCAAAAAACCGTAATTTTGTCTTTTTAAAAATGTGAGAAACGAGATACGAGAAACTGAAAGTTCTAACATTTAATGATATGATAGCAAGATTTATTATTTCGGCACTGGCGGTAGGCATCACCGCCTGGACCCTCGACGGAGTGACCGTCGAGCCGTGGTGGGCTACCCTGCTGGTAGCACTGGTATTGGGCTTGATTAATGCCCTGATTCGCCCAATCGTGAAGTTCTTGTCACTGCCCATCAACATCCTCACGCTGGGGCTGTTCACATTTGTCATCAATGCCTTGATGGTGCTGCTGTGCGCCTGGCTGATGAGCGACCACTTCAAGGTCGAGAGCTTCTGGTGGGCACTGGCCTTCAGCATCGTGATGGCACTGGTCAACTGGGTGCTGAACCTGGTGTTCAGGAAATAACTCTAGGGAGCTATATAGTTGTTGTCACTCTGCCACAATGTAGGGTCGTCGCACGCGACGACTTTACGGGTCGACTGTGATTATTACCTCTATACCAAGTTATTACCCTATTTGTTAGCGGTCGCCGCACGCGACGACCCTACAATATTTGCTAGCAGGGACAACGGGTGTATTGTTCCCTTTATTTATCAAGAATTAAAGAATTTAAGGACTAAAGGTTAACTATCCAGTGGTGAAATGCTAATACAAGTTCAATGCGAAATAAAAAACTCTTAATTCTTACTTAAGTTTCTGAAGTAGTTAAGGAGTTATGCATTCAGATGGAGATGCCAAGCCCCCTTCAGGGGGTTAGGGGGCTCCTTAACTCCCTCAATTAGTGACAAGTAGCTGCTTTAGAAAGTTAAATTCTTATAATTCCTGATCAAAAATGTCGTGACTTTTACAAGTGCTCTACAAACCCATTCTGCCAATGGGTTTCTGCGCCTCAGAACAGTGTGAGGCCGGCATCAAAGTTGATGGCATTGCGGTTGGCACTCTCGATGCGGCGGTTGCGCCAGCAACTGCGGCACAATGCCACATACTTGTCATCGCCGCCAATCTCGACCTGCTTGCCATCGGTGACGATGTTGCCCTGACTGTCGATGCGGGCGTTGATGATGGTCTTGCGGCCACATGAGCATGTCGACTTGACCTCATCGATGGTGTCGGCCAGTTCAAACAGCCTGCGACTGCCCTCAAACATGCGGCTCTGGAAGTCGGTGCGCAAGCCGTAGCACACGACATTGGTGCCGAACTCATCGACCACCCGTGCCAACTGGTCAACCTGCTGCTCGCGCAGGAACTGCGACTCGTCGACAAGAATCCAGTCGAAGATGACCCCCTTCTCGTCGCGCAGCCGCTTGATGGCAGCATAGATGTCGGTGTCGGGATAAATCCACTCGCACCGTCGTTCAATGCCGATGCGCGAACGGATGACATTGTCCTTCTCGCGGTCGTCGATGATGGGCTTCATGCACAGGTAGCGCATGCCACGCTCCTCGAAGTTATAGGCCTGTGTGAGCAACATAGCGGTCTTGGCCGAGCCCATGGTGCCATAGCGGAAATATAGTTTGCCAATGCGATTCATAGTCCGTTATCAAGAATTGAGACCACAAAGTTAGCAAATCTAGGTCGGTCGGTCAAGCATTAGTCGCACAAAAGTTATTAACAATCGAAAAGAGGAGCCTGTCGAGGCTCCTCTTTCGCTAGAAATACAGGTGAAGCACCGTTGCGCGTGCCTATTCTCCTTCGCCTGTTGTATCGCCGCTCTTGCCCAGGATGATGTTGACCAGGAGGTTGACATCGGTCACATCAACATCATCGTCGCCGTTGAGGTTGCCGGCCTCAGTCTTAGCCTGCTTGCCCAGAATCATGTTGACAATGATGTTGACATCAGTCACATCAGCCTTGCCATCGCCATTCAGGTCACCCAATACAGGTGCTACAGGGAAGCCCTCAACATCCATCGTGATGCCATTCTCACCCACGGTCAGCACAAAGGTATAGGTGCCGGCCTGTTTGATGAGGAAGTTCTTCAAACTCAGGTTCGGCTCATGCGGGTCATTTGCCGTGTTCAGCGGAATATTGGTGCACCAATTGGCATGGATAACGTAGGCGTTATCGTTTGCTGTATCGTCGTTGATGTTGGCAAAACCTGCATACCAGATGTCGCCATACTTGATGCCGAACTGGGTATTCGCAGCGAACTCCACATCTTTGGCCACCAGCTTGCCCTCATTTTCACCCTCGCCGGCGACAAAGATGGCATCCTGCCAGACAGCGCCTTCCTCGGTCGTGCCATAGTGCAGCAAGTAGTCCCAACCTGTGACTGTGAGTTTGTTCTCGGCATCGATAGTGAAAGTGAGGTCGCCACCACCGCTACTGATTTTGAAATTGTCGCCATCGACCAGATCGATGTCAGTGCAATGGCCAGGATTGATGTCTACCTCAGAACTCAAGCCACCGAACCAACCACCATTCTCATTGATAAACTTGAACTCGGCACCTGCCTGAACACCCTGTACGGTTATAGAGAATGTTCCGTCGTCATTGCCGACCAGAGCCAACTTGCCACTTTCCCAGTCGGTGAAGTTGCCAGCGATGTACCAAGCCTTGTCGGGCACGACAACCTCATTGACCGCGATGTTTAACTTGCACGACGACTCGGTGACATCACTGATGGTCAGTGTCACATTGCCACTAACCGGGAAAGTCATGTTACCCGAGCCGAAAGAATTGGACAAGATATTGTCACCCTCAACAAGGGGGCTGAACCCCAGTGTACCTGGATTAAAAACCTCATCCCAGTTGCTAGTAAAGTCGACATCAGCGGCCACACTGCTCAACTTGAAGTAGCCAGCGGTTGCACCCTCGTACTTCAACGTATAGGTGCCGTCACCATTGTTGGTGAAGGTTTGCGCTTCTGTCGGCGGCATGTTCCATCCACCAAAGGCTGCTCCAGTCACAGCAAACTTGCGTGCCGTGGCATCGAACTGCACAGGGCTTTCGCTAACGAGCTGCACATCGGCCGCCAACTCCGAATCGCTGAGCTTAAACGTCACGTTGTACGTTCCACTTTCAGCGATAGAGAAACTCTTATTGCCAGAGGAGGGAACTTCGCCTTCTCCCCAAACATGGTTTTTCACCACTTTGTACTCAATGAGGCCAGAATTCAAGGCGACATTCTCCTTGACTAGCACATAACTGCCATCTTGCAGCGTCATGTCGTTGGCAGTATTGGTTGGATCCCACGTGTTACCAAAAAGTGCAGACGAACTGCCACATACGGTATAGACGTCAGCAGCTTGTGCCTGCAGCCCAACAAACATCATGGCTAACAGGCTAAAAAATAGCGTAATTTTTTTCATATCATTTTTTGTTTTAGGAATTAAACTAGAAGTTATCTTTTAATTAGTTTTACAAAGTTAGCAACAATCAATTATTAAATAGGTGTACAGAGAATAACTTTTTCAATCTTTCGCCACGCAATCGATTGCATGATTGGGAATCTCTACAGAACTGTCCACAGATCACACAGATTAAAAGAACAAGGGGGGGCAAAATGAAGTGCCAGACAATTTCACATTGTAGGGACGCGGCGTGCCGCGTGATCTGCCAGGCTGTGTAGGGACGGCACCCCTGTGCCGTCCGCCAGCGGGGCTGCAAAAATCACCTTTTGTCGAGGCGGACGGCGCGGGAGCGCCGTCCCTACAGCCGACTTGGCCGTTCACGCGGCACGCCGCGTCCCTACCTGAGATACACATTTTGTGATTTTTTTGACACACCCCCTCATATAGTTCCCAAATCAGTGTAATCTGCGGACAGTTATTTATCTGCGGTAGATTCGGTTGAAGCGGGCAGGAGCCCTGCAATCTGGGCACGGTCGAAGTCACCGAACCACTCGCGCAACTTGGCCTCGGCCCGAGCCTCGATGTCGGGCGTGACATACTTGCTGGCCTTGTAGAGCGCATAGGCCAGCGCGGCGAAGTCGTCGGTGAAGCCCAATGCGATGAGCGAGTCGGGAATCATGTCGATGGGCAGGATGAAGTAGCCCAGCGAACCATAAATCATGAGTTTGTCCTTGAGGGGCATCTCCCCGTCACGGGCCAGGTAGTAGAGCACCAGGGCAGCATAGACCACTTTGATGCCAGCCTTGCGTGCGACACGTGCCACCTTCAGCCACAGGTCGCTGTCGTTGAAGTACTGCCGATAGGCCTCAAAGTCAATGATTTTCTTGTTTGCCATTGATTGAAAAAAATTAAGAATTTCACTACCATTTTTGAGCAAAATGCGTGCCAACGACATTTTTTTAGGCAAAAAAAGGAACATATATGAAGTTTTTTTGTACTTTTGCCCCAAAGAAAGTTTTTACAAACCATTAAATATTTACAATTATGAAAAAAGGTTTTATCGCAATTCTCGCCGCAGTGGCATTGTTAGCCACCAGTTGCGGCATGGGTATGGGCAACACCGGTTATGGTTATGGTACCAATACGGGCTATGGCACTGGCGGCGGTGTGCTGGGCAATGTGCTGGGCAGCATCCTGGGTAATGTGCTCCTGGGTGGCTATGGCTTCGATGCATCGAGCCTGGCAGGTAACTGGGCCTACAATGGTGCCAGTGCCGCATTCACCAACCAGAACACGCTCAACAAGGCTGGTGGTGTGACCGCAGCCAACAACCTGATCCAGTCGCTGGCTCCCAACTTCCAGGCAGCCGGTATCACCAAGCGGAACACGTCGTTCAACTTTGGCACGGACAACACGTTCAATGCACAGGTCAACGGTATCCCCTTCAACGGCACCTACACCTTCAACCAGGCTAATGGCGAGATCGCTCTGAAGACCGCTGCCCAGACCCTTAAGGGCAACGTCATGAAGACCAACAAAGGCATCGCACTGATGTTTGACGCCAACCAGATGACCACCCTGCTGCAGAAGGTGGGCAAGGTGAACAACGCCACCGCTGTGGCTGCCGTCAAGCAGTTGGCCCAGAGCCAGAACGGTGCTCGCGTGGGCTTCGAGCTGACCAAGTAAGCACAGTCTATAACGCTTAGTCTCAGCCAGGTCATCATCGGCCTGGCTGAGTTTTTTTATCACAAACAATCGAAGAATCGAGTGCTCGAATGATCGTACATAATAGAAAAAGCCGCGCGATATCACATCGTGCGGCAAATTCGTCCGTTTAAATTACTATTCTTGATTAGAAGTGGCTACGTAAAATCTTTATTTCAACTAATAACTAATTTCAATCTTTAGGTTGCGATTCTAGGATCGCAGAATTCTTGTCTATTTTCACACTGCAAAATTACTGCCACAAAAAAGTGCCCACAATCGCCAAAATTGGCGATTTGGGCACTTTTTACTCACCATTTATGGGGAAATCACTTGATTTCGATGACCTTTGCTTCCTTTTTCATCTCCTGCTGAGTGACCTTGGGCAGGATCACCTTGAGCACGCCATGCTCGCAAGTAGCGCTGATCTTCTCGCGGTCGACATCGTCGGGCAACACCAGCGTCTGATGGAACTTGGTGTAACTGAACTCGCGGCGCAAGTAGCGTCCGGTCTCGGCCTTCGTGGCATCATCGCCATCGCCAGTCTCGACCTTCTTCTCCAGGTCGACCACCAGGTTCTGCTCCTCGTCGAGTGTGACCTTGAAGTCATCGCGCGTCATGCCTGGAGCGGCAAGTTCCACATCATACTCATTGTCCTTCTCGATGACATTGATGGCGGGCGAAGTGGTGGTCGTCATGTTCATCTTGGGGAAGAGGTCGGTGTCAAACAATGTGTTAAAGACCTCGGGTAACCAGTTCTGATTTCTACGTGTAAGATACATAATTCTATCCTCCTATTTCATTAAATTGTTAAACATTGTCATTGTTGTCTGAGCGCCTGCTTCATTGCCGCGCTCACCCCAAGAAATGCAAAGGTTGTGCCAACCGTCAAAGCACAAAGCAATGCTGCCATTTTGTCTTGAATAAAGACAAAATGGCAGCATATGATGTCACTTTGGCAGCTTATGCCAAAATCATGACGATGAGTTGGGCGGTAATCACACGCAGAAACATCGTCAACGGGTATACCGTACTGTAGGCCACGGCTGGAGCATCGTTCCCGGCAGTCTTGTTGGCGTAGGCGAGCGCCGGTGGGTCGGTCGTCGAGCCAGCCACAAGCCCCATGAGCGTGCAGTAGTTGAGGTGATACTTGCCACGAGCCAAGATGACCACAACAAGCAGTGGAATGAAGGTGATGAGGAAGCCATAAAGCACCCACAGGGCACCCTGGGCATTAAACACCGTCTCGGCAAAGTTGCCACCCGCGGCAATGCCCACCGATGCCAGGAAGAGGCAGATGCCCAATTCGCGCAGGAGCAGGTTAGCACTCGAACTGGTGTAGGTGACAAGCTTCATCTTGTAGCCATATCGACCCAGCAGGATGGCGACGATGAGCGGTCCACCTGCCAGACCGAGTTTCATGGGCACAGTCATGCCGGGCAACATCAGGGGGATGGAACCGACCAGGATACCCATGACGATGCCGATGAACATGGTGAACATGTTGGGCTGATTGAGTCGCTTCATCGAGTTGCCCAGTTTTTCGGCCAGTCGGTTGATGTCCTCAATGTTGCCCACCACGGTCAGACGGTCGCCCACTTGCAGGCTCAGGTTAGGGCTAGCCAGCAGGTCGACACCGGCACGATTGACGCGCGTGGCGTTGAGTTTGAAACCCATGCGCAGACGCAGCGACCCGAGTTTGCGACCCGACATCTCGCTGTTGGTCACCAGAATGCGTCGCGACACCAGTTGCGCCGGCTCGTGATCCCAGTCCATCTCGACACGGGGGCCAATAATCGAGTCGAAGACCTCCTCGTCCTGTGCGCTCATGACAATGAGCAACAAGTCATCCTCATTGATGATGGTGTCGCTCTTGGGAATGACAACCTCACCGTCACTGGCGCGCTTCATGCGCGAAATGACAAAGTTATGGTCAATGATGGCATGCAAGCGGCGCAAGTCGCGACCAAAGATCAACTTGTTAGTGACACGGTAGGTGAGAATGTGCGGTGCCAGTTGCGACTGGGCGGCCTCGTCCTCGATGTGCTTTGACTCGCTCTCAGTATTGATCTTGAAGATTATCTTGACCACAATCATCGACAGGATGATACCCACCACACCCAGGGGATAGGCGGCCGCATATCCCATCGACATGGCCTCGTTGAGCACCGAGGCCTCAGTTCCATGAGTCTCGATGAGCGTCTGTTGTGCGGCACCCAGCCCCGGCGTGTTGGTCACAGCACCCGAGAGAATGCCCACCAGGTCGGTAATGCGCACTGTGCCTACACCATAATATATAGCCATAGCCACGGCAATATTAAGCACAATGATGAGTATAGCCAGACCGTTGAGCACCAGACCTCCCTCCTTGAACGAAGAGAAGAAACTGGGTCCCACCTGCAAGCCGATTGAGAAAATGAACAGGATGAGGCCAAACTCTTGAATAAACTTGATGATGTTGGGGTCAACGCTGAGCCCAAGGTGTCCTGCCAGGATGCCCATGAACAGGACGAATGTCGCTCCGAGCGAAACTCCAAAGATTTTCTGTTTGCCCAGAATGACTCCCAGTGCAATGACCAGCGAGTAAATAAAGATGGCGTGTGCCACACCTGTGCCTGATACCAGTTCGGTTAACCAATTCATATTGTCGACAAATAAAATCGGCCGCAAAGGTACGAATAAAACCTTAATTCCGCAGCACTTTAGTTTAACTTTCTTTATAAGTACCTGAGCAACAAAAAGTTGCTCAGGATTTTGCCATGTCAGATTTTTCACTTACCTTAGTGCTGCAAATCAAGACAAGCAAAA
>Ga0310695_10008356_pt1 | contig 16054 bp, 17 predicted proteins | sample RumenRJG_04DNA_FD_203882 | JGI IMG/M metagenome (GOLD analysis project Ga0310695, IMG submission 203882) | Bovine rumen microbial communities from Lethbridge, Alberta, Canada - RJG_04 (v2) (version 2) | ecosystem: Host-associated > Mammals > Digestive system > Stomach > Rumen | place: Canada...
CAGGATACTCTGGAAACCATCTGGCCCATCGGTCAGGTGGACAAGACTTTCATCATCGCCCAGTCGGAGGATACCCTGTATCTCATCGACCAGCATGCGGCCCACGAGCGTATTTTGTATGACAAACTGGTGCTGAGCCACAACGACATTCCCACCCAGCAGCTGCTGATCCCCCTGTATATTACCCTGCAGCCGGAGGACGTGGAACTGCTGGAGCAGTATCACGATGAATTTTACAGGCTGGGGGCGGACATTACTACCGCCGGGGAAAATTCTGTGCGGGTGGCCAGCCTGCCCAGCGATATCCGCAACGAAGATGCGGAAGATTTTATTAAGGAAATCGCACAGTATCTGCGGGAGCACCGCAGGCCCCAGGCCAGCGAGCTGCGGCAGGATGTGTTGCATATGACGGCCTGCCGGGCAGCTATTAAAGCCGGGGAAGTGCTGAACATGCGGCAGATGCGGCAGCTGATCATCGACCTGTGCAACACCACCCATCCCTTTACCTGTCCCCATGGCCGGCCCTGTATGATCGCGGTGACCAGCGGCGAATTGTACAAAATGTTCAAACGCACCGGTTTCGACCTGCCGGGGAAGAACGAAGCGCCTTATGACAGGTGAGGAGAACCCGGAATTGTCATTAGAATTTATTTATTAAAAGAACGCAAGGGCATATTTTGGACTGAAGAAGCATTAAAAAATTTTCAGGCCCGCGATGCCTGCATAAAATCCTATGAGTAGAATATATGAAAGAAATTAAATTTGCGGTAACAAGTAATAAAAACGATAACCGCAAGATGATCATCCAGGCAAAATCCTGGGCGGAAGAACTGCAGGTTCCCTATGCGCCCCGTTACGAAAACGGATCCCTGGACGCCATGCTGGAGGATTTTCAGCTGGATGCCCTGCTTATTGCCAGCAAAAAGGGACCGCAGATTTATACAAAGGAAGGCATGCTCTTCTACCATCCGGGTCTGGGCAAGGTGCGCTGGCAGCGTGTGATGCAGCGGCATGAAAACGATAATTTCCTCACGGCCCTGAATGTCCGGCCAGGCCAGCGGGTGCTGGACTGCACCGTGGGACTGGCGGCCGACGCGCTGCTGGCTTCCTGCGCCGTAGGGGAGGCCGGGAAAGTAGTGGGGCTGGAAGCTTCCCTTCCGTTATGGTTCCTTACCAGCCGCGGGGTTCAGGCTTACAGGGGAACCATTCCGAAACTTGCCAGGGATCTGCACCGGGTGGAAATCATCCACGGGGAAGCATCTGCTTATCTGCAGTCCCTGCCGGAAGACAGTTTTGACGCGGTATATTTTGATCCCATGTTCCGCCAGCCTGTACGTAGTTCTTCGGAAATGACGCCCCTGCGCCCTCTTGCTTACGGCGAACCCCTGAGGCCGGAAACGGTGGAGCTTGCCTTAAAGGCGGCGCCCCGGGTGGTCATCAAGGAGCGGGGCCTGGATATTCTGAAAGAATACGGCTGTACGGAATTTGTGGGAACGAAATACAGTGCGGTTCGGTTCGGCATACGGACACGGTAGCAGGGCTGTCTATTTTTGAAATCAGTCCGGAGGCCGGAAAAAAGCGCGCCGGAGTTAACAATATAAGCTGAAAAAACAGACTGGATTGGAAAGGTTTTTCATTTTGCCAAAAGAAAAAGTTGCAGTGATTTTAGGCCCTACGGCCACCGGGAAGAGCCATTGCGCCATAGCGCTGGCTAAAAAGTTCGGCGGCGAGATCATCTCCGGGGACAGCATGCTGGTCTACCGGCAGATGGATATCGGCACGGCCAAGCCGTCAAAGGAAGAACTGGAAACGGTTCCCCACCATCTGGTAAATATTTTGCCCCCTGACGGGGAATACAGCGTGGCAGATTTCCAGCAGCAGGCATCACAATTAATTCGTGACATAACGGGACGGGGCAGACTTCCCATACTGGCAGGAGGTACCGGCCTGTATATCAAGGCTTTGCTGGAAGATTACCGCTTCAGCGGGGTAGATGGAAATCCTGAATTGCGCCGGGAGCTGGAAGCCTTTGCAGAAACCAGAGGAGCGGAAGCCCTGCATGAGCGTCTGCAAAAGCAAGACCCGGCGGCTGCGGCACGGCTCCACCCTAACGATGTGCGTCGGGTAGTCAGGGCGTTAGAGTCGGCTCTGTCAGGCGAGACTGTTTCCCTTGAGAAAATGGATGAACTGAAATACGACGCACTGGTCTTCGGTCTGTCCATGGAAAGGGATTTCCTGTACCAACGGATCAACCAGCGGGTGGACCGGATGCTTTCGGATGGGCTGGAGGAAGAGGTGCGCTGCCTGTTGCAGGCCGGCGTTCCCGCCGGCTGCCTTTCCATGAAAAGCCTGGGATACCGCCAGATGGCAGAGTATCTGGCCGGGAAATGCGATTACGAAACCGCGGTGGATAATATAAAAAAAGGAACCCGCCATTTTGCAAAGCGGCAGATCACCTGGTATAAAAAGATGCCCTATGTACAATGGTATACCGTCGAAAGGGACCTAAACTATGAAAAAATTGTATCAGATATGGCGGTTGCCCTTGAGAAAAAATGGAAAAGGTTGTAAAATCTAATATACTGAATTATTACAGTGGGTATGTATTCCCTGCCGTTGGTCTGCGGCAGGGAACTGTTAGATAACACTTCTTGAAGATATCGGCGTATCAGAGAAAAGGAGAAAAGAACAATGACTAATACGACAAACAGCAAGACCATGATGAATTTACAGGACAGCTTCCTGAACCATGTGCGCAAGGAAAACCTGCCTGTGGTGATCTACCTGGTGAACGGGTTCCAGATCCGGGGCATGGTTCGCGGTTTTGATAATTTTACGGTAATTATTGAAAATGAAGGGAAGCAGCAGCTGGTTTACAAGCATGCCATTTCCACCATTTCCCCGGTAGCTAACATTACCATCATGCAGCCGGAAAAAGCGGAAAAGAAAGAATAAGGAACAGTTCCCGGAAATAACGGGAATATCCCTGATCGGTAATTTCGTAAAGGACCGGGAAGGAAAAAAACATGGATTATCTTTCATTATTTATGGAATATCTCCAGGTAGAGCTGGGGCTGGCGGAAAATACCCGGTTTTCCTATCAGCGGGACCTGCGTATATTCTGTAAGGCGTTAAAGATTCCGGAAGATAAGCTGGTCCAGGTCCAGCGGATCCAGATCATCAATTATATTACCGGCCTGAAGCTGCAGGGAAGGACGGCGGCTACCATCGCCAGGAAGCTGGCGGCCATCAAGGCCTTTTACCGTTTCATGATAACGGAAAACTACCTGCAGTCTGATCCGGCGGAAGCAGTAGAAGCGGGCACAAAAGGGGTACATTTGCCCAAGGTGCTGACAGAGCCGGAAATACAGGCGCTGCTGGAAGCCCCGGATATTTCCACGGCGGAAGGACTCCGGGACCGTACCATGCTGGAGATGCTTTATGCTACCGGCATGCGGGTATCGGAACTGGTGACGGTGAAAGCTGCCAGCGTGAACCTGGATATGCGCTATGTGATCGCCTTCGGCAAGGGTTCGAAGGAACGGATCGTGCCTCTGGGCAGCGTGGCCATAACCTATCTGCGAAAGTATCTGGCAGAAGGCCGGAACCACTTTCTGAAAGAAAATGAAAAAGATCCGGAGACCCTGTTTCTTGGATTGGGGGGCCAGGGCCTTACCCGGCAGCGGGTCTGGGAGATCATAAAGCAATACGGCAGGCAGGCTGGCATCACAAAAATGATATCGCCTCACGTGTTGCGCCATTCCTTTGCCACCCATCTGCTGGATAACGGCGCCGACCTGCGCAGCGTCCAGGAGATGCTTGGCCATGCGGATATTTCAACAACTCAGATTTACACTCATTTAACCAATAAACGGCTGCGGTCTGTTTATGAAAAAGCCCATCCCCGGAAATAAAGGGGAAAGAAAAGAGGAACATATATGCAGGACCAGCACAATTCCCATCAAAGTAATTCCGGCGGCGTGGGAATTTTTATATTATTTATTGTAATTTTGTTACTTATTGCGGGGGCCGCCGGCATGTTCTACGGATTCCTTAAACAGGAGAAACCGAAAGATCTGGCGGATACAACGGTGGAATCCTTTGACCTGATGGAAGAATCCAAGATAGCCCACAGGATCGTAGATGACGTACTGCTTGCGAAACGGGAGAACTGGCAGCTGCGGGATACGGAACGGCGGGAACATAAAGATATCCAGGACACTACCGGCGCCGATATCATCTGGACCGACCGGGAAGTAGCGGTTGGGGTTCCGGTCACAACGGATCTGGAAGGCGCCGCCCGCTGGGTGAAAGAGCATCTTCGTGATACGGATGTTAAACTGATTGCCGAAAAAGAATCGGAATGGCACGATATGGATGCCTATAAACTGATGCTTGGCATTGCCGTAAAATCGGGAAAAGACAGTGAACGGAAATTCCTCACTGATACAATCTACTTTTTCCATCACGGGAACCTGACCAACCGGGACATGGATATTCCCCGGGAGCCGGAGCCAAAAGATGGAAGAAAAGGGGATCCGGAAGAGGAAAAACAGCAATAAATACTGTTATTCAGTAGAATAAATAAACGTCGAGCGTATAGAGAGGCTTGAATCCATAATGGGGGATCGTTAATGAAACCTGAAATTGTAATGGAAAAATACGAAAAATACATCAACCCGTCATCAACGAGGCTGTTCCGTTTTATGGGACTGTCCAGCGTGGAAGCCCATGCGGAAGGCTGGATCATCACCGATACGGAAGGGACTGAGTTTATCGACTGCCTGGGGGGGTTCGGCATGTTTGCGGTAGGCCATAAACATCCCAAGGTGGTGGAAGCGGTGGAACGGGAACTGCATCACATGCCCATGTGCGGTAAGGTGCTGTTTAACGAGCCGGCGGCCCTGCTGGCGGAAAAGCTGGCGGAAATTACGCCGGGGGCGCTGCAGTATAACTTTTTCTGCAACAGCGGTACGGAAGCGGTGGAAGGATGCCTGAAGGTGGCCCGGCTGGCTACGGGGCGGAAAAAATTCGTGGCGGCCCGTAACGCGTTCCACGGCAAGACCTTCGGCTCTTTAACGGCCACGGGCCGGGACATGTACAGGGATCCTTTCAAGCCTCTGCTGGAAGGATTCACCCATATTCCCTTTAATGATATTCCTGCCCTGGAAGCAGCAGTGGATGAAGATACGGCTGCTGTGATCCTGGAACCGGTCCAGGGGGAGGGCGGCATCAACGTGCCTGCGGACGGCTACATGAAACGGGCGGAAGAGATTGCCCATGCACACGGCGCCCTGCTGATCGCCGATGAGGTGCAGACCGGGATCGGCCGCACCGGAAAATGGTTCGGCGTGGATTACGACGGGGCGAAGCCGGACCTGATGGCTGTGGCCAAAGCCCTGGGGGGCGGCATCATGCCCATCGGTTCCGTCATTGGCACGGAAGACGCATGGAAAGGGCTTATTGAGGCGCCCTTCCTGCACACCTCCACCTTCGGAGGCGGGCAGATGGCCTGCGCGGCCGGGGTGGCAACCCTTCAGGTCATCGAAGAGGAAAATCTGCTGCAGCGCAGCGCGGAGACCGGGGCTTACTTCAAAAAGGGGATTGAAGCCATCGCGAAAGAATTCCCCCAGGTAATCAGAGAGGTCCGGGGCCGGGGGATGATGATAGGCATGGACCTGACGAAGGAAGGGGCCGGCGGCATGCTGATGGCCCTGATGATCGACCGGCATGTGATCGTCGCCTATACCCTGAACAACCCCAAGGTGATCCGCATTGAACCGCCTCTCATTATGCCGAAGGAAGTGGCGGATCATGTGCTGGAGGTACTCAGGGACAGCGTGAAGCAGATTGCGGAAGTGATTGATGATTTATAAAGCAGGCGTGGCGGAACGATGAATTTTTTCGGGTTTTCGCAAAGGTCGCTGCTGAAGATTTTTTAAATTAAAGAAGGGGAAGACCATGCCTTTTGTAAAATCGGAAATTGTTATCAAAGGCGAAAAACAGAAAATCTATGATGTCATTAAAGATATGGCGTCCTATCCGAAATTTATGAAGAACCTTGTGAGCGTAGAGGTGCTGGAAGAAGGGGAAAATTATGACATTTCCCACTGGGTTTCCAATGTAGACGGAAGGAAGATCATCTGGACCGAACGGGATGATTTTGATCCGGAAGCTTATAAGATTACCTATAAGCAGACTGCCGGCGACCTGAAAAAGATGGAAGGCGCCTGGGAGCTTGTGGATACGGCAGACGGGGTAAATGTTTCCCTGGCTGTGGATTTTGAATTCGGCATCCCCATGATCGCCGGGCTGTTAAATCCCATCCTTATCCGCAAGGTACGGGAGAACAGCGAGGACATGCTGCGGGCTATCAAGGGTGAAATTGAAAAATAACAGGAATTCTGTTATAATTATTTAGCTAAAGTTGTTTTGCAAGGAGCGTGCGTTGCATTATGAAGACTGCGTTTTTGATGACATTACTGACCCTGCTGCTGGTCATGGTGGGCGATGCCGCCGGCGGCCGGCAGGGTATGATGGTCATGCTGATCTTTTCTCTGGGCATGAATTTTATGGCATACTGGAACAGTGATAAGATGGTCCTTGCGCAGTACCGGGCCCGGCAGGTAGATGAAAATTCCGCTCCTGGCCTGTACGGTATTGTAAAGCGGCTGGCCCAGCGGGCCAACCTGCCCATGCCCAAGGTATACATTATCGACGACCAGGTACCCAATGCATTTGCTACCGGACGGAATCCGGAGCATGCGGCAGTTGCGGTGACCACTGCCCTGATGAACTACCTTTCACCGAAAGAAATCGAAGGGGTCCTCGGTCATGAGCTGACCCATGTGAAGAACAGGGACATCCTGATCAGTACGGTAGCGGCCAGCCTGGCCGGCGTTATTACTACCATATCCCGCTTTGCCCTCTGGTTCGGCGGCGGCAGGGACCGGGAAAACAGCAATCCCATAGCGGCCATCCTGATGCTGGTACTGGCTCCCATTGCGGCGGCCCTGATCCAGATGGCGGTGTCCCGCAGCCGGGAATACAAAGCCGATGAAGGCGGCGGCGAACTGTGCGGCGATCCCAATTATCTGGCGGATGCTCTGGAAAAAATTTCCATGTATTCCACCCGCAGGACCATGCAGAACGCAACGGAAGCCACGGCCCACATGTTCATTATGTGCCCCTTCAGCGCCAGGGATATGCAGAAACTGTTCAGCACCCATCCTTCTACGGAAGAACGTGTGAAGCTGCTCCGCCAGCAGGCCCAGGAGATGAAACGGCAGGGAAAACTGCAGCCGTAAGCGTCTGTTAGTGTAAAAGTCTGTTGCTGTGATTGTTACCCTGTTGCAACCACCCAGCCGGATTTATGTAATGTTCCTTCCAAAAAAATTGATTCATACCGGGCGTAAGTCCGGATTGATACACATTAACGGAAACGCAGGCTATTCTTTTTGGTAAAAGAATTTGTGATTTGTTAACCGGCGCTTCCTCTTAATTACATTTTATTATTCAAAGGAGAGAAAAACAATGGATCAGAAATCATTAGTATTAGTAAAGCCCGACGGAGTCCGCAAGCATTTAATCGGTGAGATCATCGCCCGTTTTGAACGCCGCGGCTTAAAGATCTGCGCCCTGAAAATGCTGGTTATGACCAAAGACCAGGCTAAATATCATTATGCAGAACATGTTGACAAACCCTTCTTCCCCGAACTGGAAGCATTCATCACCGGCGGTCCCCTGGTTGCCATGGTAGTAGAAGGCCCTAACGCTATTAAAGCTATCCGCACCATGATGGGCGTAACCGATCCTATCGAATCCACCCCCGGCTCCATCCGCGGCGATTTCGCCCTGGATAAAGGCGAAAACGTAATCCACGGCAGCGACAGCCCGGAAGCTGCTGAACGGGAAATCAAAAACTTCTTCGCTCCGGAAGAAATTTATTAATATTGTTTAAGACCCAAGCGGATTCCTGTCTGGGCTTTTTTGCCCCGTACTCTCACATTGGGAATCGACAGTTCCATAGTAAGGAGGTTGTGAAGTATGTCTAAAAAAGCTGCAGTTTATACCCGTACAGGGGATAAGGGAACCACCGGCCTGTATACCGGCGAGCGGGTATCCAAATGCTCGGTTCGGGTAGAATCCTACGGGAACCTGGATGAAATTACATCGGCTCTGGGCCTGGCCCGTTCCCTGGTAAAACGCGACGATGTAAAAGAAACGATTTTTAACGTGCAGAAGCTGCTCATGTCCATGATGGCGGACGTGGCAAGCCTGAACCTGCCCCAGCCCTACATTACGGAAGACCATGTAAAAATTTTTGAAAGTACCATCGACAAGTTTGATGCTATGCTGCAACCCCTGAACCATTTCATCATCCCCGGAGACACGCCGGGGGCAGCTGCACTGGATATTGCCCGCACTACCACCCGTCGAGCGGAACGCCAGCTGCTGCGCCTGAATGAAACGGAACCGGTGAATCCCCAGCTGTTGGTTTGCGTAAACCGTCTTTCCGACTTGTGCTTCATCCTGGCACGTGTGGAATCGGAAGTAGGCCCGGAAGAGAAATAATAGAAGTCACTGAACCAAACCGTTATCAAAGAAATTACAAATCGAAGTGCTTTAAAAAGAACCTGTTCCGGCGGGGCAGGTTCTTTTTTGCATGGAAAAAACTGTTATTTTATGATATAATAAAACAGTTAAGTTAATTTACCGGATTGCTTTATAAGAAAAGTTATTGAAAAAGTTGTTGAAATAAATCCGGAATAAAGATTTGTGTGAGACTCCTGCCAGTCCTGATGTATGGGACTGAGAGGGATACATAATTACGGGAGGTTGCGGCGCAGTGAGCGAATCAGGAAAAATTGTTCTTGTACTGGGCGGGGCCCGCAGCGGGAAAAGCGAGTTTGCGGAAAAATATGTGCTTCATGCAGGGGCCATCTGCGGATATATCGCTACGGCAGAGATTCTGGACAGGGAAATGGCGGAACGGGTGAAGCTGCATCAGGCCCGCCGACAGAAACGGTGGATCACCTTTGAAGCTCCCTATGAGGCGGAAGCGGTTTTCCCGGAAGCGGGGGAACGGACCGACGCCATTTTGTTTGACGACATTACCATTTACCTGAGCAACATGCTGTACGGGAAGGATGCTCCACAGGGAACAACAGCCGAAAAAGGGGCTTATGTAAGGGAGCGGATCGGGAAACTGCTGGACGCTGCCGCCCAATGCGGAAAAACCGTGGTGTTTGTTTCCAATGAAGTGGGCAACGGCATCGTTCCGGATAATGCCATGGCCCGGGAATACAGAGATATCTCCGGTTGGGTGAACCAGCAGATCGGAGAGGCCGCCCACCAGGTTTTCTATGTGGTGGCGGGGCAGGCTGTGGATATCAAACGGCTTGCATTTAAATTTGAGTAGAGGACGGACGCGGTTATGTTAGACGGTTTATATATTGAAAAACCAAACCGGAACATCCGGGAGGCAGTTATAAAAAATTGGGCTTCCGTCATGTTGCCGGATGAGGATATGGGCACCCTTGCGGACTTGACGGCAGACTACCTGATGATGACGGACGGCCGGGGAATCCGGGGCCTTAAGCCTGTGATGCTGCTTATGTGCGGGGATCACGGCATCTGCAAATACGGGGTCAGCGCCTTTCCCCAGGAAGTGACCCTGCAGATGATCAACGGCTACGGCAGGGGAACTGCCGGGGCCAATGTAATGGCCCGCCATGGGGGGGCGGATATCATCGTGGTGGATGTGGGTACCAATTTTGATTTAAGCGCATTCCCCCACGTACGCCAGTGCAAGGTGGCCTGGGGCACAGATGATTTCACCCAGGGGCCTGCCATGACAAAAGAGCAGGCTGTTGCCGCACTGGAAACGGGGATGCGGATCGCGGACGAAGCCATCGACCGGGGGTGCAACCTGCTGGAAACCGGGGAGATGGGCATAGCCAATACCACCTCCACTGCAGCTATCGCCGCCGGGTTCCTGGATCTGCCTGCGGAACTGACCACAGGCCGTGGCAGCGGTATCAACGATGAACGGATGAAAATCAAAACGGAAGTGGTACGTAAGGGGCTGGAAGTAAATAAGCCCATACCTGGCAATGGCATGGACGTGCTGTGCAAGGTGGGGGGCTACGACCACGCGGGCTTGGCCGGCATGATGCTGGCGGGGGCAGCCCGGCATGTACCTACCATGGTTGACGGGGTAAACGCCACCGCTGCGGCACTGATTGCTTACGGCATTGATCCCGGCTGCGCCGAATATATGCTGTGTTCCCATCTGTCTTCCGATATAAGCGCCAAGAAAATGTTGGAAGTGCTGAAACTGAAGCCAATTGTCCATGCAGGGATGCGGCTGGGGGAAGGGACCGGCGCGTCCCTGGCCATCAGCATATTGCGTTCCGCCCTGGATACCTATCGAAAGCTGACGGGGGAGTAACGGAAACGTACCCTGCGTTTCCTGAAATAGTTTTTATGTAAGGGGCTAAGCCAGCCCCTTATACAGCCAAGGAGATTGAAATGGCAGAAGAGAATCTGAAGACCAAAGGGACGGAAGTGGAAGAGGAGACCGGTTTCTGGAACCGGATGAACATTCCTCTGCCGGAACGTTCCACCGGACCTTTCCGTTACCTGCGGGATTTCTTTACCTGTCTGGAATTTCTGACCCGGATCCGGATGACGAAACGGGAAGTCTGGTTCCCGGACGATTTCGCCCGGTCGGTACCGTATTTCCCATTAGTTGGGGGTATCATGGGCCTCCTCATGTGGGGGGCAGCGAGAGTCGGCCTTGCCATGGGATTCACCGGAAATGTGCTGGGGGTGTTCCTGGTGCTGGCGGAACTTTTTTTCATCGGCACCCTCATGTACGACGGCTTTATGGACACGTCCGATGGGGTATTCAGCGGCAGGACACGGGAGCGGAAGCTGGAAATCATGCAGGACAGCCACGTTGGGGCCAATGCGGTGATCGGAGCTATCATCCTGATACTGGCCAAGGTGACGCTGCTGGGGACCGTTGCCCCGGCCATACTGGGGCCCCTGCTGGTAACCATGTATGTGGTGACCCGGACCCTGATGGTCATCTACATCCTGAAATTCCCCAACGCCCGACCCGGGGGTCTGGGAGAAATGTTCAAAACAGGGGGCAAATCCGTGTATCTTATGGCGGCCCTTATGCTGTGCGCCATGTTACTGTTTTATCTGGGACCGGGGTTCTGTAAACTGGCCCTGGCCAGCTGCGTGCCCTGTATCGCCATCGCTTTCTACCTGAAATGGGGACTGGGAGGCCTTACCGGCGATACCTTCGGCTTCCTGACAGAATGCGGCGATGTGATCGTATTATTCCTTGCCGCATGGCTTTTATAATGTTTTAATAATCTTTGAAGAAGGAAATGAACTATGCATATAGAAGAACTGGCTGCCAAAATACAGCCATTAAGTAAGGAAATTATGGCCGCGGCCCAGAAACGGTTTGATAATCTCATCAAACCCGTAGGCTCCCTGGCCCAGCTGGAAAGTATGACTTGCCGTTACGCAGGCATCATCGGTTCCTCGGACAAACAGCTGGTGGTGATTCCTGAAAACCGACTGCTCCTTGTGTGGGGCGAGATGAAACACGCCGCAAAAATTGAACGGGCCATGACTTCCACACACCTGCTTTCTGTTTTTGCGGAAACGGTGCAGGCAAAGGTGCTGCCATTGTTGCTGACCGGTGAAAGTGCGTATGAACTTTTGGAAGAAGGGGCTATGCTTACCGGGGAATATATTGGAGAGGAAAAAGCCGGCCTTATCTGTCTTGGTGCCTACGAAAAAGATTTGCCGGATCGCTGGCAGGATTATGCAGACGGGGAGGATGGCCTGCAGTTCCTTGAAAAACTGCAAAGCCCGGTCATTGCGGCGATGACCGGATCCATCTTACAGGCGGCAGGCATGCGGGTTCCCGTTATGCTGGACGGAGTCGCGACCTGTCTGGCAGCGCTGGCAGCCGCAAAATTTAATCCCCGCGTGCTCCAATACTGCTTTGCAGGGGATGAATCCGCTGAAGAAGGAGCGGGAGAATTGCTGCGGAGGCTGAACCTGCAGGCTCCTTTACGGCTGTCTTTGAAAAATGGCGAAGGTATCGGTGCTTTGGCTTGTCTGCAGTTGTTTGACGCGGGCATCAAGGCGTATAGGGAGATGGAGACCTTTGAGGAAGCAGGGGTTCACAATGAAAAGGAAGATTATTCGTTAAAGGTCCAGGAAGAGAAAAAATTACAACCCGTTGAGAACCTTCGGAAAAGATGAAAATTCGCTCTTGCTGCAGTTTCAGAAGGAAAAACAAATCGTGAAGGTGATCCGGAAAGAGAAGATGATGTTGAAAACCTCCGGGACGGAGAAGGAACAGGAAGGGGAGTATTATGGCAAAGCTTTATTTGGTTCGTCATGGGGAAACAGACTACAACAATACGATGCGGTTCCAGGGGCAGACGGATATCCCCCTGAACCAGACCGGTGTAGAGCAGGCGGAAAAGCTTGCGGCGTTCTTTAAGGATATCCCCCTGGACGCCGTCTATTCCAGCAGTTTACAGCGGGCAGGGAAAACCGCTGAAATCATTGCCGAAGCAAAAGGACTGGAACCTGTTTCATTAGATGCCCTGAAAGAAATGAGCTTTGGCATCTGGGAAAATATGAACAGCAGTGATATTCAGAAAAAATATCCCAGGGAATGGAAGGATTTTTTTGCCAACCCCGCTAATACGAAAATCCCTCAGGGAGAAAGTATGAACGATGTCCAAAAGCGGGCCTATCCTGAAATCAAACGGATTCTGGATCAGTACCCTGAAGGAAATATTGCTTTTGTTGCCCATGGAGGAGTCATCCGGGTGCTGATCTGCACCATGCTGGGTCTGGATCTGAACCGGGCCTGGCGCATCCATGTGGGGAACGCGTCGGTGACCTGTTTCTATTACTGGGGACGCTCCTATACCCTGGATTTTGCCAACGAGACTCTGCATTTGAAATGAAAGCACAATATGGTAGCAGTTTGCAAACTTTTGTTTAAAAAGAGCAAAAAACGAGTTGTATATGTTTTGCATCACAAAAAGCAACATATAGTGCTAAAAAACGCATGACAAAAAATTTCGCTAAATTTGCAACCAATTATATTTCAAATTAGCATTGACAAGTTTTGTTTTTTTGGTATACTTCTCATTAGGATATCTCAAGGCCGGCTTGGTTTATTGTTTCGCGTTTCTGGCATTTATTTTCTGAGTACGTCAAAGGAACGCAGTGCTACAGTAAGAAGAAAGTTGTTCCTATGGGGTACAAAGAAAAGGAGTGACAGTACTATGTTTGAAGACAAGACCCTGAAATGCGTTGAATGCGGTAATGACTTTGTATTTTCCGCTTCTGAGCAGGAATTTTACGCAGAAAAAGGCTTCACCAATGAGCCGAAACGCTGCTCTTCCTGCCGTGCTGCCCGTAAAGCCCGTATGAACGGCGGCCAGCCCCGGGAAATGTTCAAAGCGGTATGCGCTGAATGCGGCAAGGAAACGGAAGTTCCTTTCCGTCCTTCCGAAGACCGTCCGGTGTATTGCTTTGACTGCTTTAACAAACGCAAAGCAGGCTATCATCAGGAATAATATACAGGGATAGTTTTTCATCGCGCAGGATAATTTCAAACAAAACCGACTGTTGTAAAGCAGTCGGTTTATTTTTTATTTTATAAAGCCGGTCTTTATGATATAATAATATGACTTGACATTATTTTATATTATGCCGGAACGGTTTTTTACAGTTAATGAAAATAATAGCGGCCTGCCTGCATGTCCCCGGCGTTACAACAGGGTATGTGGCGGCGGTTTCCGGCAGTGAGTCTTCCAGAGAGGGGTATTTTTATTTTAGAATTCAAGGAAGTTACCGTTAAAGATCGCCAACTGTTTGAGTCGTACCTGAACAAACCCTATCATTTCGGCTCCGAATGCGCCTTTACCAATCTGTATATATGGAGGGACTACTGGCATACCTGGTGGACGGAACAGTTTGGTTTCCTGCTGATCAAGGTGCAGCTTGAAGACGATATTTTCTACCTGCAGCCTTTTGGAGGAAAGGACGAAGACCTGCCTCTTCTGGTGAAGGAAATCAAAGAGCATCACGGGGGGCCTTTTGAGTTCCGGGGCATCTATGAATGTTCCCTGGAACGGCTGGGCCGGCTGAATGTGGAGGAAGAATTCAGGGAAGCCAGGGACAGCTGGGACTATGTTTATTTGCAGGAAGACCTGGCTGATCTTAAGGGCCGCCGGTACCACGGACAGAAAAACCATTACAATGCATTTAAAAAAGAGAACCCGGACTATGTTTTTGAAACCATCAATCCCGAAAATTACGCGGAATGCCTGAACTTCGGGGAAGAGTGGTGCAAGGAGCGCATGAAAGAAGACCCCAGCATCTATTGGGAACTGCGGGCCCTGCAGGAAGCCTTCGTAAATTTTGAAGCCCTGGGGCTGCGGGGCGGCGCTATCCGCATCAATGGGAAGATACAGGCCTTTAATCTCGGTAAAGCCATCAATAATGAAGTCTGCGACCAGAATATAGAAAAAGCGAATCATGAGATCCGGGGATTGTATGCGGCCATCCAGACGGAGTGCGCCAGATACGTGTGGCCGGATATGAAATACATCAACCGGGAAGAGGACATGGGGGCGGAAGGCCTGCGAAAGGCCAAGGAGGCCCTCCATCCCGTGTTTATGGTGAAGAAATACAATCTGCTGATAAAATAATTATGGCAATAGTACAGAAATCCGCAGAAATTTTCAGAAGGCTGTTCCATTGGCCTGTCAGAAGGAAGGCCATGGTAAATCAGCTGGCGGCAATTCTGTTAATTCGAGGAAAATATGGATTGTAAACTTGTAACGCTGTCTGAACTGCCCCAGGTCATGAGGCTTTGGGACTACTGCTTTGAAAAAGAAGAGGAGCCTTTTTACCGGTGGTATTTTGAAGAATACTGTCTGCAGCATAACCTGATCCTTGGGGGCTTTTCCGAAGAGGACGGGCACCTGCAGAATATGCTGCACCTGAATCCTTACAGCATTTTGCTGCGGGGGCAGGAGGAGCGGGTACCCTATATTGTGGGCGTAGCTACAGATCCTGCCGACCGGGGGAAGCACCTGACGAAAGAACTGCTGCAGCATGCCTTCCGGCTGATGCGGCAAAAGGACTGCTGTTTTGCCCTGCTGATGCCTATATACGCAGGTATCTATCAAAAATATGATTTCGCTTTCTGCTACCGGAAGCATGTGTACGAGATGCCGCTGAGAGATCTTACGGTGCCGGCTCCCTCCGGGAACCTGCGGATCGTCCATTACAGCTCCTACGGCGGGAATCTTTTTGAAGATTTGTACATGGCCCTGGCGGAAGGCTATAACGGCCTGCCAATCCGTACGGATTTCCAGTGGCAGAAGCTGCTGACGGTGCATCAGCTGGAAAAGATGCAGGCAGCGGTGGTGTATTACGGGGAAGAGCCCCGGGGCTATATGTTTTACGAGATCCGTGAGGACAAAACCTTTTTCATCCAGGAACTGGTTGCCCTGACGCCGGATGCCAAATGGGCCCTGCTGCAGTATGCGAAAGGCCATCGGTCCGCAGCGGACAAGCTGTATTGGGAGGCTGTGGAAGACGACCTTACGTATCTTGATTTTGCGAATGCAGACAGGGCGGGGAGGGTGAAACCCTTTATGATGGCCCGTTGCTTTGATCCGGTGGGGGCGCTTGAACGGTATGAGGTTCCCGAAGGATGCCCCGACGGGCAGGCGACCCTGCTGCTGCAGGACGACCTGCTGGAAGAAAACAATTTCCCGGTAACCCTTGCGGTAGACAGCGGCAGCCTGTATCTGGAGAAGGGACGGGGTGCGACCGATGGGGTGATCCCCATGGGGGCTTTTGCCCAGCTGTATTTTGGCGCGTACACCTTCAGCCAGCTGGTGGAAGCGGGGAAAATCCGCATGAACACTTACAGACCGGAGACCCTGGCCTTTATGGACGCCCTGTTCCCCCAATGCGTGAA
>Ga0310695_10008358_pt1 | contig 16050 bp, 16 predicted proteins | sample RumenRJG_04DNA_FD_203882 | JGI IMG/M metagenome (GOLD analysis project Ga0310695, IMG submission 203882) | Bovine rumen microbial communities from Lethbridge, Alberta, Canada - RJG_04 (v2) (version 2) | ecosystem: Host-associated > Mammals > Digestive system > Stomach > Rumen | place: Canada...
ATACCCTGTTGGGCCAATGACAAACGGGGATTGGGCTAGAGATGACTCAAAAAATGGGCAAAAGTCTAATCATATACCTTATTATTATGAGATGTTAACATTCATTTGTGACATAAATTTGGTATTTATGTGGAATATTATTAATTTTGCAGCCCAAATAATAAATACGTATTTACAGAAATGGAAAACAAGACTTTCAAGCGTACGACAGTGACGTCGGCGCTACCATACGCTAATGGCGGCGTGCATATCGGTCATCTGGCTGGTGTGTATGTGCCTGCTGATATCTATGTGCGTTATCTTCGTCTGAAGAAGCGCGAGGTATTGTTTATCGGTGGTTCTGACGAGCACGGTGTGCCTATCACAGTTCGTGCTCGTAAAGAGGGTATCACCCCACAGGATGTGGTGGATCGCTATCACAAGATGATCAAGGACTCGTTTGAGGAGTTCGGCATCTCGTTCGATATCTATAGTCGTACTACCAGCGAGACGCACCACAAATTTGCTGCTGAGTGGTTTAAGAAGCTCTACGACGAGGGGAAACTGACTGAGGAGACCACAGAACAGCTGTACGACGAGGAGGCCAAGCAGTTCCTGGCTGATCGCTACGTCACGGGTGAGTGTCCTCATTGCCATAACGAGGGTGCCTATGGCGACCAGTGCGAGAAGTGCGGACGCGACCTGTCGCCTACGGAACTGATTAATCCGAAGTCAACGATTTCTGGTTCGACTCCTGTACTGAAGAAGACCAAGAACTGGTATTTGCCCCTTAACGAGTATCAGGACTGGTTGAAGCAGTGGATCTTGGAGGAGCACAAAGAGTGGCGTCCGAATGTCTATGGTCAGTGTAAGAGTTGGCTCGATATGGATCTGCAGCCCCGTGCGATGACGCGCGACTTGGATTGGGGTATCCCCGTACCTGTAAAGGATGCTGAGGGTAAGGTGCTCTATGTATGGTTTGATGCACCTATCGGCTATGTATCCAACACGAAGGAACTTTGTGAGAAAGAGCCCGAGAAGTGGGGCGCTTGGGAGAAATGGTGGCAGGATGAGGATACGCGTCTGGTTCACTTCATCGGTAAGGACAACATCGTGTTCCACTGTATCATTTTCCCTGTGATGATGAAGGCTCACGGCAAGTATATCATGCCTGACAATGTGCCCGCTAATGAGTTCCTGAATCTGGAGAACGATAAGATTTCAACCTCTCGTAACTGGGCCGTATGGCTCCACGAGTATCTGGTAGATATGCCTGGTAAGCAGGATGTATTGCGCTATGTGCTCACAGCCAATGCGCCTGAGACCAAAGATAATAACTTCACTTGGAAAGATTTCCAGGATCGTAATAACAACGAGTTGGTGGCTGTCTATGGCAACTTCGTGAACCGTGCGCTCCAACTCACCAAGAAGTACTGGAATGGTATAGTTCCTGCTTGTGGCGAACTGCAGGATGTAGATAAGCAGGCCCTTGAGGAGTTCAAGGATGTAAAGGCTAAGGTGGAGGCGCTGCTGGAGCAGTTCAAGTTCCGCGATGCCCAGTTCGAAGCGATGAACCTCGCCCGTATCGGTAACCGCTATATCACTGAGTGTGAGCCTTGGAAGGTATGGAAGACGGATCCCAAGCGTTGCGAGACGATTCTGAACATCTGCTTGCAGCTCACAGCCAACCTCGCTATCGCCTTCGAGCCGTTCCTGCCGTTCTCAAGCAAGAAACTGCGCGAGATGCTTGCTATCGACAACTTTGAGTGGGAGCAGTTGGGTAGCACAGACCTCCTGAAAGCTGGTCATCAGTTAGGTGAGCCCGCTTTGCTCTTCGAAAAGATCGAGGATGAGGTGATCCAGAAACAACTCGACAAACTGGAGGCTACCAAGAAGGCCAATGAGGCTGCTGCCTATAAGGCAGCACCCATCAAGGATACCGTCAGCTTCGAGGAATTTGAGAAACTCGACATCCGTGTGGGCTTGGTAAAGGATTGCCAGAAAGTGAAGAAGTCGAAGAAGCTCCTGCAGTTCACTATCGATGATGGTTCTGGCGTTGATCGTACCATCTGCTCTGGTATCGCTGCTTTCTATGAGAACCCAGAGGAACTCATCGGCAAGCGCATCCTGTTTGTAGCAAACTTTGCGCCTCGCACGATGATGGGTATCGAGAGTCAGGGTATGATCCTCTCAGCTGTTGATGCAGACGAGAGCCTCAGCGTGGTGACTACCACAAAGGATGTCAAGCCTGGCAGTCAGGTAGGATAATTCCCCCCTTATATAATATGAAGAGAGACAGAAACGATTGTTCTGCCTCTCTTTTTTATTTCTCCAACAGGAATCGATCGATAAAGCGTTCCACGATGGGGAACTGAACCTCAGGAAGCTGGCAATGCATGTGTCCACCGATAATGCTCCAGTCCATACGGTCGCCGATGCCGAAACGCTCCCACACCTTATTGGCCGCCTCCGCAGAGGGCTGCATCGCATCATCCGCCAGCCAAGGGTAGTCAGGATTACCCAACAGCAACAAGGCACGCGGACACACCATCGCACACAACTCATGCTGGTCGTAAGGCAACTGATACACGGAGTCCCCCTTGAAGTGCTCGCGCTGACTCTCCAAAAACCAGTGATAGTCGGTCTTGTCGATATTCTCCACATTCTCCTTCGACTCATGCGACTTACGCCAAGCGGCAGCCCCACCGCCACCTGGTTCCTGGGCGATTGTGAGTGCTACACGTTCATCGAAGGCGCCGCAGTAGAGGGCCATCTTTCCAGCGTATGAACAACCTGTAACACCAATATGACGGGTATCGATCTTCGTCACCTCAGGACCCAACTGCTGCAAGCCGTCAATCAGACGACTCAACCCCCAAGCCCATTCGCTGTAGGCACCATTCTCCACCAAGTCGGGGTAAAGACGATCGAAATTGTGCTCTCCCCTGTCATGATGCGGGCGCCACTGCGAATAGTCGTTCACCTGACTCTCATGGAAGGTCATCAGGGCGATCGGACGATTCTCAAACAACTGCTTGGGCAAGGAGATCATGCTCGTGCCGATCATCAGGGCGTAAGGTGGCTGACCCGTCTTCGGATAGGTAATCACAGAACGCAAGGTAAGCGTCTGACCATTAACAGTCACATCCACCACGAGGGCTGTATCACCCTCCATATGGGCCTTCACCTGACTGGGTTCTACGACAGGTTTCTCACCAATACCATAATGCTGGATCATGTGCGCGATGTCACTACGGCGTTTCTGCCAATCAGCGAAGGAAGTCACACCCTCCAAAGGATCCGGTAACTCACGGATCACGGGTAACTGATCCGGTTCTGGCAGCACAGGCTTTGCCAGTTGACTGCCTGTATTCTCTACCTCATACACACGTGGAATGTCGCTCTGCCCCAGTGCCATCAGCACCCCTAAGGCAAGCATAGTTGATAATGTTAGTCTTTTCATATCGTAATGATTAATCGTATGCAAAGATATGTATTCTTATCGAATCCACCAAAGTATTTATATATTTTTGCAGTAATCGTTTTGGAGTTAGCTGGCCCTACTGTATATTATATACCATCCAGATAGAAGGTGACGCCGTCTATATATTTCTCATACAGCTCCGGCTTATGGGTCTTGAAGTATTCGAGCACGGTGGCAAGATGTTCCTCAGTGAAGGGATAACCTCCAGAACTAAAGTCCTTCATGTCATCATATGGCGAAGTACCTCTGTTCGACGAGTGCTCGTAGCCATAATAGCGTGAAGCACACCTTGTTCAGTGTCAATTGTAGTTCTCTGTTGCTTAGTTCATTCATATGTTCATGAAGTCAATATAGTCAAGTTATATTAAAAATTCAATGAATTCTCTTCCAAAAGGAATGGAATGACACCAATATACACGATTCCCTCCTCATCTGTCCAGGCCTTTGCATTACCGTCGAGGATAACAATCTTGCGGAAGAAGTCGCCTGAGTTCTTCAAAGAGAAGGTCTCTTGATACTTCTTTTCTTCCGTGTCTACATTCAAGGCCGACTGGATATATACCTTTTCACGCCCCGAATTGACGATAAAATCAATCTCATATTGCGACTGTTGTTTCTTCCCATCTTTCACAATGGTCACCTCTACCACACCCACATCTACGCTATAACCCCTGCGGAGAAGCTCGATGAAAATCATATTTTCCATCAGATGTGACTTCTCCTGCTGGCGGAAATTCAACTTGGCATTTCGTAACCCCGTATCCATAGAATAGAATTTCAGCGTATTCTCAAAATAGCGTTTCCCTTTTACATCGTATCGTTTGGCACTTGCAAACAGGTAGGCATCCTCCAGATAGTCCAAATAGTTCTTGATGGTGTGGTCAGACGTCCTACGCTTCATCAGCGTGCCTGCGGCATTGGCCAGATTATGCGGATTGGTCAAGGAACCAACAGCAGACGACAGCGCATCAATCAGTGCCTCCAGTACTTCATCATCCTTCAGCTTATATCGCTCAACAATGTCTTTGATATAAACCCTTTTATGAAGTCCTTTCAGGTATTTACGTTTTTCTGCCTCATCCTTCTCCAGCACCGCCAGCGGCATTCCTCCGTAGGTCAAATACTCCTCAAGCGCATCTGTCTTTTCTAAACCGGATATAGGATAATACTCTTTGAACGACAGAGGATAAACCTTGATTTCTGATCCGCGATCGCGGAAATTGGTTACAATATCCTTTGAAAGCATCTTCGAGTTTGAGCCAGTCACATAGACATCCAAATTACTCCGTCCCATTAGGTCATTCAGAATATCATAAAAGGTTATATAGAGCATATCATGGTCTTCTTCGGGTACTTGGCTTTCGTCAATATCCGAATTCTTTATTTTGAACGACAACTGAATCTCATCAATGAACACATAGTAGCGTTTTGACGTATCCTGAGTCCGATTGACGACATAATCGTACAATTCGTTGGGATTTCTATATTTCACATGAGCCCTCTTGTCCAATGCAATCTCTACGAAACAGTCATCCGTCACTCCTTCTGTTTTAAGGTAATCCTTATAAAGGGTAGAAAGTAGGAACGACTTACCACAGCGACGAATACCAGTGATAATTTTCACCTTACCGTTCCATCGCTTGCTGAGCAGTTCTTTGACGTATTGTTCTCTTTTAATAATCATAGCACTTATTGTTTCTTACTGCAAATTCTGTCTCACTATTCGACCATTTTTGCAGTGCAAAGGTACGTAAAATTCTCAAATCTGCCAAATAAAAAACTCAAAATTTGCAAACAAAAGTATCAAATTCTCGCCTATCACCTTAGCTTGAACCAGCTGAACCCACCTGATGAGGAAGCATTGACACATGGCCGTAGTGAGTTCTTCCCTTGTTTATATGCTCTCCGTCAAAAGAAAACTCGCGCAAGTAATCTTACGCGAGTTAATGGTGTCAGCCACAGCCACTATGACATTGGTAGCTTATGCTATATATTTAATCTATCCACACAGACCTCAACCACCGATTAGCTAGTTCATTGCCTTGATTGGCAGATTTTTTTATCCATTTGAGACCTTCTTCCTTGTCAGCTTTAACTACGCCTTCTCCAGTATAAAGGCAATATCCATACCAATATTGTGCATCAACTTGTCCCTTTTCGGCTGCCATTTTGTACAATTCGGTTGCCCTTTGCATATCTTTATCTACGCCCTTTCCGTTAGCGTACAAATTTCCAAGATTGTACATCGCATCTTCGCAACCTTTGTTTGCTGACTTCAAATACCATTCTGCTGCTTTAGACAAATCTTTTTCTGTTCCGCTTCCAGTTTCATAGGCCGAGCCGACTTTATTCATGCCCCAATCATCTCCAAGCATAGCCGACTTCATATAATACTCAAAGGCCTTCTTCTTATCAACCTTAACACCCTTGCCATAATTATAAAGCCGTCCGAGTTCATAAGTAGCATAAACATGTTTCTTAGCTGCAGCCATTTCAAAGTACTTGACCGTTTCCTTCAAATCTACCAATACGCCTATGCCTTCCAAATAGCAACATCCTAAACGATAAAGGGCATTGGCATTATCTTTATCTGCCGCTTTCTTGTACCATTCAACTGCTTTTGCAAGGTCTTTCTCGGTTCCTCTGCCTAATTCGTAGCTATGCCCCAACGAATACATACCCGATGCCCAGTCTAATTCAGCCGCTTTTTTATACCAGCCAAAGGCTTCTTTTTGATCTACTTTATAGCCCCCCTGTGCATATTCATATGCAATTCCTATTTCTACCATCGCATACGGATTGCCGAGATTAGCCGATTTCTCATAGAACGTGAGGGCTTTGACAGAATCCTGTTCTATGCCCTTACCATCGGCATAGACATCACCTAGTCGATTGAGCAGGGTAGTATCCTGCACATCTTCCAGTTCCTGATAGATGGCGACAGCCTCAGCCACTTTCTCTTGTTTAATCAACTCGATTGCCTGAGCAATCTTCTCTTCTTTACTCGTACAGCTTGCAAAAGTCAGGATCATGCCCAACAGAGCGGCAACACTGTAAACGCTCATTATTGTCTTTTTCATAACATTTGAGTACTAAATAGTTTATTTATTGGTTATATCTATTATATTACCAGCCTTTAAGATAAATTACTGGATAACGCGTCCCTTGGGGGATATCCACAATTCTATAAAGGTACCGCTCGCAAACAGACTCATCCGTTATAGGGCATCCTTCAAAATAGAATCGCCCAACATTGTTTGGGTCAATACTTGGTAGCCAACCCGATATGTTCTTATACAAACCCACTACAATTCCATTCCTGCATGCAGCAATGTAGGTAGCCTTATTGGCGTGAGCTGGATTCAATCTCCAATGCTTACGTACTCGTTCATAAATATCATTATCGTTGACTCCTGTACCACTGATTCTTATCAAGAGAATTTTCTCTGTTGGTAGAATTTTCACATGCTCATTTATGCCATGATTTCTATATAATGATTCCGTATCGCAGAAACCTCTACGATGGTCAAAGCCATTAATACTATTGGTCAAATCGCCAATTGAATTAGAATCTACGCTCTGAAAGTTCCTGAAAACATCAATCAATACGGACTCAACTATAAAAGCATGTTCGTCTGTTAGACCATAATGAAGAATATACATCTTCACTTTATAGCCTGCATCGTGTATTGCTTTAATCCTATCAAGCTTCTCGCCCCATCTTTTTTCGTTATTGATACTTGAGGTTTTGAAAGATTCAAGAACATGTTGGAACATCCTGTCATTTGTTCCCTTCCCAACATAGAACACTTGTTCTCGTTCACCTCTTGGATCAACAAGAACATACACATAACATCCGATTAAAAATGGATTTTTTCTACAGAAGTCACGAAACTTCCTTAAGTCTGCCTCATAATCTTTTTTAGTAATCATACTTATACTTTTAGATTTAACTATATACAAAGAGTGTGAGCCTTCTTGACATCCTTAGTCAGAAGGTTCTGCAATACCCGTATGCGTAAGAATGAAAATCAGCTCACACCTGCAGGTATATATGTGAGCTGACTCCATAGCGGAGAAAGCAGTATATATGCTACTGCAGGAGGAACAGCTTTCAGACTTCTCGCCCGCATACTTTGAATTTTGCAGATTCTCTGACGGGTCAAAGCTAAATAGCTCTCCTCGATGTTGCCAGTATTTCTCAACTGACAGGGCAAAGATAAGCAATTTTCTTGAAAGTTGTATCATTGTGAGCTGTTTTTTTAAGATTTTGTGCAAAATTAGTCACTTTGGAGGAAAAACAGTTGTTCCATTTCATTCCTTTTCAAGAAAAATTTGTATCTTTGCACATAATCTGTTAATTTTGCACCATGTATCACGAGAACTACGATTCATCAGCCAGATGCCACATCATACAAAAGCGTCACATGAGGAACTTTTGCAACTGTTACCACATAAGTGGAAACTTACACATCCAGAATCTGTCATGACCCAAACTAAATGATATAGGTAGTGTAGGTACGACAAAAATACAACAGCAGCTACAACTTCATGATGTTATAGCTGCTGTTGTTATAATATATAGCCCATTTTATTTGCTTCTTGTATTGATCTTCTTTCCTGTCTTATCATATGTTTTAAGAAAACCTCCATCCTCACTTGTGAAGGTGTTACCAGAGACAGCAACAACTTTGCCTACACTCATTTTGCTAAGCGTATTGATTTTCTTGCCACTTGAATCGTATATCTTATACCAACTCCCATCGAGAGAAACAAAGAAATCAATACCCCATCCCACAACTTCACCAACTGTCATTTTAGAAACGGCGCTAATCTTTTTTCCATTCTCGTCATATACCAGATAATAACCTCCATCATCCTTTATATATGATATCTGTCTTTGTTGAGCCTGAAGACTTAACACCGTTACTGACAACAAAATAGTTATAATAATTTTTTTCATACTTTAGTTACATTTAAACCCATCTTTTCTTGCTCTATCTTTTATATGTCCTATCCTCTCGTCAAAATTTGGATGAGAGGAGAAGGCTTCAAGAAGTTTGTCATACTTAGAGTGTTCTTTCTGCTTTGATAGTGCTTTTAACTTTTTAAAAGCCAGTCCAATAGACCAGGGATTTATGCCACATTTCTTTAGAAAGTCGTATCCGTAATCATCAGCCTGAGTTTCATGATAGCGTGAATGCTTTGCCGACAGTGCAGAACTTGTAATACTTCCCAATGAAGAATCAGACAACGTAGCCCATGTTTCGCTTTTTGATGCTATAGCATCAGATGCTGCACTCCTCAGCAGAGCACTTTGCCATGCCTTTTTAGAATGACGCAATGCTACATGTCCGATTTCATGTCCTATTACACCCAGCAACTCATTGTCATCAAGAATATCCATCAATGCAGAAAACACCCTGACACTACCGTCAGGACATGCAAAGGCATTGTATTCTTTAGTCTGATAGACTTTGAAGTTTAATTTGATGCCATTAGCATATGTCATCCCTTTTGTTAAACCCATTAGCCTTTTGGTATACTTACTATCCTGACCACAAACATTGTTGACTTTGTCCATTGCGACTACTTGCTCACGGACAATGTTTGCCAGTTCTTCGTCTGTAATGGTCATAGCCTGTCCAGCTTTTATAGTTCCAGAAAGGACGCGCATCCAATCTGTTTGTGCAAAACTCTGATTCCAAGAAACAAACACAACTATGAAAAATGCTATTTTACGGATATGATGGTGCATATAAGTTCTGTAATAACAGGAGGCACGTTAATGCCTCCTGTTTTCTATCATTGATTTAGTGTGTTTACAAGACTTTTCAATTGTTTGACACTATGTTCATAACATTCTATTCAATTAATATCTGAAGACAATCCTTGGGCGCGTTTTTTTGATAGTGAGAGAAGTACATATATTGGCTATACTCATATTCATACCATCCATCTCCGACATCAGTACATTTCTTGATTTTTTTATCATAATAATTCTCCCCATTATAAATTCCGCTCAAATAGTAATTTATACCATATTTGGTATCTTGTAGGCTCTTATTTGAGCCAGGCTCTTTTGTAAAAAATACACAGCAATAATCGCCTGGAACTCCGGGAGCTTTTTTGGCTCTTATTTTTTTAAAGGGGACATAGACGGGAAAATCAGATTTAACGAATTTCCAACCCTTATCATTAATTAGAATATTTAATGCGGTTGCATAATTTTTATAATTTGGATCAACACTTATTACTTTTTCCCACATGGCTTTGGCTCCATCTTTATCACCTTTCAAATATAAGATTTCGCCTTTGCTGTCATACCAATTAGCATTATTTGGTTGCTGTTCTATTGCCTTTTCAATCGTAGAAATCGCATCATCGAACTTACCTTCGTATGCATATTTATATGCTTGAGTATTTAAATTTACTAACTCGATTCTTTTTTTATTTTCTTCAGCAGCTTTTTTTTCCTCTTCGGCTCTTATTTTTTGCTGTTCTGCTCTAATTTTTTCCTCCTCAGCTCTTGTTTTTTCCTCTTCGGCCTTTTTTACTTCTTCAGCCTTCTTTGCTTCTTGTTTTCTTTTTTGAACTTCATTCAGTCTATTTTGTGAAAACAAATTATATGCAAAATAATCATCTGGAAGGTTTTTATTTGCAATCAAATAATCATTGGTGATTTTATGTAAAACAAGTGAGCAATAACTATTTTTATAATACTTTTTTCTTCTTGCCTTTTGCTCGTCAGCCCAATCTTGTTTGATTGTGTTTTGTTTCCATAGGGGAAACTTTTTAAGATCTGATGGATTAGGAGTGTATGTCTGTGTATTTGCCAAATAGGTTAAATGCACATCCCTATAGCCGCGTCTCCGTTCCCATTTCCCTGAAAGAGTATAAGTTACACGTATAGGCTCACCATAGTCTTCGTCGGTATAAATTGTTACTTCCTTAAAAGTGCCATTTGCATTGAATAATAAGTACGTAAATTCATCACGATACCATTTTTTACCAATGAACACACTGTTTGGTGCATCTGCAGCATAGCCATATTCTTCATTAGTAACTTTTTTTTCATCATCTGTTATATACTGACTTTGTGCATAAGACAATAGGCAGGAGCACAATAAGAAACTAAAAATTAAAAGAAATTTTTTCATAATAATTCTGATTTTGTTTATTTTGCCTACAACCTTTCAAGCGCTTCGGCATTTTCTTTTTGGATTATTTGTTGTGGTTAAACATCTTTCATGTTGGCAATGCTTCTTGCCACCCCAAGAAGTATTACAAGTAAGCACGCTATAATAACAGGATACCACGGCATCTTTACACCAAAACCTGCGAAACACAAATTTGCGATAAGCATGACCACAAACATAACTCCACTCCAAACCCTTTGGTTGACATTAGCCCTGGTGTTCTCCAGTCTTAAGGCTAATGCACCTCCGAGGGTAATCATAACTGTTATGCCTGTACCTATAGCAACGAGAATGTCGAGATTGTTTTTCTCATCCTTTGCCATATCGTATGCCAGCAAAGCCAATGCTGCAGCCACTATTAATGACAGGAATGCATAAAACCAAGATATTTTCATACGTTCAACGGTGGAGGGGTTAATGCTACTACTTTTAGGATTGCAGGGATTTGTTCAATAGGTTTCCATGCTGGCATGCCAGGAACCCAGGCGAGCGTGTCTTTGTTGATTCGCTTCTGCGAAATCAATTGTGAGAGTTCGCCATCATTCAGAGGACCTACCTGTTGCCTATCAATGGCGACATAATAGATATTAGGCATTGGTTTGGGCATGCTCTGAATGGAACCAGGCACATACATTTGTTGCATGTATTGGTTCATCATGCCAACCATCTGCTGGGCAATACCCATACCAAGGCCAAACTCAACCAATCGGTCTATTGAAAAGAAACTTTGTTCGTTCATACTTCTCATTATTATATTATACTGTAGGTGGAGGAGGGGGAGGCATTGAGCCTGGTGCTGGAGGTGCAAATAAGCCTGCAAATTCTGGAACATCCCTTGCAAAAGCCCAATTAGGCATTCCTTGTTTCCATACGTATGTCTGTGGTGTCAGCTGTCCGCTTTGAGCCATTTGAACGAGTTGTTGCATATTGAATGGACCTGCCTGAGCACCATTCATACTGATATGATATTGGACGTTGGGCATAGGCGGAGGTGTATTCATGGCGCCTTGCATCTGCTGACCCATGTTTTGCATCATGCCTGCCATCTGCTGTCCCATAGCTCCACCCATCATCATGCCTGTCATCATGCCTGCTGGATTCATGCCACCACCACCTTGACCACCAGCATCCATCGTTCCCATTTGGCCTAAGCTTTGAGCACCAGTTTTTAGTACCTCTGTCTGCTGGTCGAGCGAGTGAGCACCCATAAAGTTTGTTTCTGTTTGCAGTCGTTGTGCACGCTGCATCTCTTCTCGCTGTATGCGCATTGTTTCAGCCATATTCTCAGCATTAATGCGTTGTGTATCCTGCATGTTTCGGATATTAACATCCGTTTGGGCATTCATCGTCCTTGCAGTGTTGCCAGCGGTGAGCTGTCGAAGTTCCTCATAATATGGACTTTCCTTATCTATTTCCATCGCACCAATATCAAGTGCCTTCATGTTAACGCCAAAGTCACCTTCCATTCTAGGTTTCAGATAGTTCGATATTCGATCGTTAAGCTCCAACAACTGGCGTTCCATCTGTACTACAGGAATACCCATCTCTTGTGGCACATTCATCACCACGCCCTTGATATACTTCTGCAACGCACTTCTTATCTGCGTCATAAACTGGTCGTGGTCGAAGTTTACGAGTCTGTTCAATTTGATAAAACCACGATAGTCGGTAATATTGAACGTGATGGTTCCTCTCACGGCCATAGGCACACCGTGGTCTGGCAGGCGAGGGTCGAACACGTCGAAGTAAGGCACCGAGAAACGTAGTTGGTTGTTGCTTTGCAGGTTGATGAAATAGACTTCTGCCTGGAAGGGCGACTCTCCGCCAAAGGCCATTCCCACAATGCTTGCCAGTACGGGGAAGTTTGCAGTTTTGATGGTATCGTCAAACGGCCCTTCAATAAAGTCCTGCATCTGCCCATTCTGACCTTTATATACAAACACAGCCACTTCACCATCCTTTACGCGCAGACTACTACCATAGCGGATAGCATTTTCTCTACTCGTGGAGTTGACATCCTGTCCTTCAGGTCGCCATTTCCACACCATATATTCTTGTTCGTCGCAGCGGATGACATTCATTAGTCCGCCACTGTTCCCTCTGCCAAATAGTCCCATATCTAAAAATATCTGTTAACGAAGATTTTTAATTAGATTGAAATAGATAATGTAGAAGACAACAATTGCTATAGCTATTGTAAACTTTGGATTTGTCCTAACCCAGCCTATGAAACTCTTCGACTTTTTCAGGTTCTCATCGTAAATTCTGAAATAACGAACAAAGTCTTGGTCTTTCTGAAAACTCAATTGAGCTTTATTGATACAATTCGCGAACAGTAACCAATAAGCATAGCTCATATCCTCATTGCCTGTAAATGGACTGCATCCTGTTTTGGGACCAAAGGGGTTGATGCGCATTTGAATGGCTGTTAAGAATTCCAAAAGGTCACCACGAGTATTCGGTACGGGGAATGTAGTAATGATGTCCATTTTCCTTTTGTGAATAGGATTGGCTTGGCTAAAAAACCATTTTATGAGCATAAACGGCCAAAAGAGATACATTAAGCATCCGTTTGTAGTCGTTGACAAAGCATCTGTGCTGTCAGCAGAAATATGGTTTTCTTTGTTATAAGCATCAAGTTGTTCCTGAAACTTTTTTATAGAGGAATTCTCCTTAATATTAGCGTATGTGTAACCACATTCCGGGCATACTGCAGAACCTCCAACGACTTGAGCCCCACAACTTGGACACTTCACAATGTTACCATGCTTCTCGTTTGCCAATTGTTGAGGTGGAGCCGGACGAAGCCAGTCTTCCTGTTTCTTGGCTTTGGCCAGTCTTCCATCAATTATCACGTCAAGCTCATCAGGGTCAACCCCCTCTGCCAATGCACGTTTGTGTAATACTTTGCGTTCAACGTCAGTAATCACACCATCAGCAAGAGCTGCGTCGATAATTTCTTCTAATTCTTTTGAAAACATAGTTCTATTGTTTTATAGTTATTACATATATACAAAGAGTGTGAGCCTTCTTGACATCCTTAGTCAGAAGGTTCTGCAATACCCGTATGCGTAAGAATGAAAATCAGCTCACACCTGCAGGTATATATGTGAGCTGATCCCATAGAGGGAAGAGCAGTATATATGCTACTGCAGGAGGAACAGCTTTCAGACTTCTCGCCCGCATACTTTGAATTTTGCAGATTCTCTGACGGGTCAAAGCTTAATCGCTCTCCTCGATGTTGCCAGTCTTTCTCAACTGACAGGGCAAAGATAAGCAAATTTCTTGAAAGTTGTATCATTGTGAGCTGTTTTTTTTAAAATTATGTGCAAAATTAGTCACTTTGGAGGAAAAACAGTTGTTCCATTTCATTCCTTTTCAAGAAAAGTTTGTATCTTTGCACATAATCAGTTAAATTTGCACCATGCATCACGAGAATTACGATTCATCAGCCTCTGGCTATCTCCCTGATTCATTCGAGGGCATTAGCCAGACGTTTACCGATGTGGAGATATTAGCTACGTCGGAAGTTAACGTAGTGGCTAAGGCGAAACGTTATGGGCGTTGGTGGTTGCTGAAGGGACTGCGAAAGGAAGTAGCAGGTGAGGCTGCCTATCAACAACGACTGAGGAAAGAGTTCGAAATTCTGATGCAGTTGCAGCACCCAGGCGTGGTGATGGCCGTGGGATTGGAGGATGTTGAGATGTTAGGCCTTTGCATCGTGATGGAGTATGTGGATGGTGTGACGCTGAAGGAGTGGCTGACAGAAAAGCCTACACGACAGATGAGACTCAGGGTGATGCAGGAGATAACGGATGCTGTGTCCTATCTCCATATGAAAGGCATAGTCCACCGCGACTTAAAACCCGCAAACATCATTGTCACAGGCAACGGCAGCCATGTGAAACTGATTGACTTTGGACTGGCCGATACGGATAGTCACACCATTTTGAAACAGCCTGCAGGAACCCCCACCTACATGTCGCCAGAACAGATGCAGACGGCTGTGGCTGACGGACGCAACGACATCTATAGCTTAGGCATCATCATGCAACAGATGGAATTAGGATGGCGTTACCATTATATAATAAAAAGGTGTTTACGGCCCATCGAACATCGTTATCAGCAAATGGCGGAACTGCAACACGCTATCCGTTCAACAAACAGACGCATCAGAAATGTTGCCGTATGGTTGGGGGCTTTGCTGATAATGGCCATGATATTGCTAATAGGCTTGCAAGTGCGAAGGGCCAAGGAACAGGACGAAAAACTGGTGGCAATTCACGCAACCTATCAGCAACAACTGGGGGCGCAAGAGCAAAAGCTGAAGCAGTTGGCAGATTCCACTACTGAACTAAGGCTTTACAACCAGCAGCAGAGGCAGAAGGAAATCGCCTTGGAAACAAGCAGAAAAAAAGTAGAGGATGCTATCAGCAAGGGGAAGGCTCTCATTGACAAAACCATGCGTCAGACGAACATCGACAAACATCTAGACACGCTGACCAATATCCTCTATATATGGAGCGACTTTACGTACAGATGTCAGTCGGGCGAAAGAGCCATAGAGCATTATCTTAAACAGATGGATTCTTCTTTTAGCGACGCTGAGAAGGATGAGATAAAAAACGCAATGTATCGACACAACGAAGCTATTGTTACGAAATGGAAAAACAGAATAGTAAATATCAGCAAATAGAAAACTACGAGCTACTCCGTTCAGACGTAGAAGCAGCACTAAAAAAGAAACTGTGCACTCCGAAGGATTTTGAGTTCTTGAGGGAGCGTATTTACGCTAGGCTGCATGTTCTCGTGAGTCGTACCACCCTGATGCGTCTTTGGGGTTATATTGAGAAAGATGTGCAGCCAAGAGTCAGCACACTTAATATCGTATCCCAATTTCTGGGATATCAGGATTGGGAAAGTTTCCAAGAGAACGCCAAGCTGCCAAAGGAGCAGCAGAGCAGTCCCGTGATGTCACGGAAACTAAGCGTCAGCAGTGATTTGGGCATTGGCGAGAAGTTGCGGTTGACGTGGCAGCCTGGCAGGGTATGTGACGTGGAATATCTGGGCAACCTGTCATTCAAGGTGATCGCCTCAGTAAACACTCGGATTCAGCCTGGCGACACCTTCCAGTGCAGTCTCATCGTAGAGGGCGAACCGCTCTATCTTGACAACCTGCGGAAGGGATATGGTTGCTCTTCTGCAGACTCCATCGCTTATGTTTGTGGGAAGAAGACGGGTGTGAACTATGAGTTTTTATCTAGAATCTTTGTCTCTGCATCCATAACTTAAATATGGAGTCATCGAATGTTATGGTCTGCTCATCAATATCTATGATACCTTTCTTTAGAAGTGATCTTTTGACAGATTGGATATTGGCAGAAGACT
>Ga0310695_10008359_pt1 | contig 16048 bp, 13 predicted proteins | sample RumenRJG_04DNA_FD_203882 | JGI IMG/M metagenome (GOLD analysis project Ga0310695, IMG submission 203882) | Bovine rumen microbial communities from Lethbridge, Alberta, Canada - RJG_04 (v2) (version 2) | ecosystem: Host-associated > Mammals > Digestive system > Stomach > Rumen | place: Canada...
TCGGATATTCTTAACGCTTTCAACCGTTTCAATGATTATTGTGTATCAGCAGCTGTATGGGAGTACTTCCGTGCATATAAGGATGATGACATCGACGATGTGATTAAGCGTAATTTCCACAATGCTCTTATCAAGGGGCAAGATATTGTAAATCCGGCTATTGATGGACTGCTGAAGGAGGTGTTGCTCGACCGTGCCAATGGCTTTGTAGGTAAAACTATTATTCATCCGACTCACGCTAAATTTGTAAACGCCATGTTTACGGTGGTAGAGGAGGAGTATAACGATGCCATCCAGATTCTTAACACCTCCGGCGGTGTGATCAAGAGCGAGGGTGGTGGCAAGATGAATGAAATTGGACCACACCATCGCTGGGCTGAGAAGATTGTTCGTCGAGCCAATGTCTATGGCGTTGTTAAGAATGAAGACTCAGTACTGAACCTTGTTCTTGGCAAAAACGAATAATTATGAAAATTGTATTAGGCACTATGAATTATGGGCCGCAGCTGGATTTGGAAGCCAGCCGCACCATGACCCAATCCTTCTTAAAGACCGGCTTCAACGAACTGGATACCGCTTACGTGTACAATAATGGTGATACAGAGCGTTATTTAGGAGATATCCTTCCTGCCCTTGATGGTTACTATTTGGCCACTAAGGTTCATCCCCGTATCACAGGGAAATTGGATAGAGACACTATTCTGATGGAATTTAACGAGTCTTTAAAGCGAATGAATCGCGACAAAGTTGACTTACTTTATTTCCATTTTCCGGATGGCAAAACTCCTATAGATGAAGCTTTGGAAACCGTAGCTGAACTCTATGAGCAGGGTAAAGTGAAGGAACTTGGACTGAGTAACTATCCCGCATGGCAGGTGGTTGATATCTGGCATAAATGCGAGAAGTATGGCTGTCCGAAGCCCACTGTTTACCAAGGAATGTATAATGCGCTTTGCCGCAATGTGGAGTCAGAATTGTTCCCTGCTATCCGTGCTCTTGGTATGCGGTTCTATGCTTTTAACCCGTTGGCAGGTGGTATGCTTACCGGTAAGCATCAGCATTTTGAGGACATTCCCGAAGCCGGACGCTTTGCCCGTTTGAAGAGTTATCGAGACCGCTATTGGAAGCAGAGTTACTTTGATGCTGTGGATGAAATCCGTAAGGCTTGTGAGGAAGAAGGTATTCCTATGGTAGAAGCCGCCTATCGTTGGCTTTGCAACCATTCTTGCTTAGATGCAACCAAAGGTGATGGAATTCTGCTTGGAGCCTCAAAGATTACCCAGATGGAACAGAATATGGTAGCTGCCAAGAAAGGTGAGTTGCCGCAATCTATTTTGGATGCTATGGATGGTGCCTGGGAGATAGCAAAGCCCGAAAGTCCTGCTTACTATAAGTTTATCTGATATGAATCTGACAGATAGGTTTCTTGCAAACATATTTGCGTTGAGACACCAGTCTGTGAGTAAGAAGAATGAAACATTGATTCGTTCTTACTTACTTGATACTATTGGTGTATCGTTGGCAGGTGCAGCTGATTTGAAGAGCAAGGAAGAAGATCTTTTGAATCTTCTTGGTGGCAAAGGCGAGGTGAAGGCTATTGGTAGCAACGAAGGATGCACCATGGCTGATGCCATTTTCCTGAATGGATTGAGTTCTCATTTTCTGGAACTTGATGATGGTGTTCGCTATGGTGTGATTCATCCTAGTGCACCACTTTTCTCTGCACTGATTCCATTAGCTATAGCCAACAAGGTTTCTTGGCAGGATTTTATGATAGGAGCTGTTTGTGGATATGAAACCAGCATCCGTTTGGCTAGTGCTATGCAGCCTACCCATTATAGTATGGGTTATCATCCTACAGCCACATGCTGCACTGTTGGTGCTGCAGTAGGTATAACCGTGATGATGGGTTGGGAAGATTCTATTGTTAAGGATGCTTTCTCAGCCGCTTGTGTTTCAGCAAGCGGTTCATTGAAGGTATTGGAGGATGTTTCTCAGATTAAACCGTATAACTGTGCAAAGGCTGCTTTGAATGGTTATATGTCTGCAATGTTGGCTAAGGCAGGTTTTGCAGGACCTTCTGATGCGTTGGATGGTGATACAGGTTTTTTGAAGATGAATTCTACAGCATATAATGAAGATATTCTGACTGGGAAACGTCATTTCCTTTATTTGGAGAAAATCTACCAAAAACCATACGCATCTTGCCGTCATACCCATCCCGAAATAGAGGCTTGCTTTAAAATAAGGCAGACTGATGGTTTTGACGTGAAAGATGTGGAGAAGGTGAAGATTACGACCTATAAGGGAGTAATTGGTAAACACGACTTCAAGGATATCCATGGAGAATCATCTGCTCGTATGAGTATTCCTTATAGTGCAGTTATTGCCTTGTGGACTGGTAAGGCTGGAATAGCAGAGTTTGCAGAGCCGTATGTCAGCAATCCTGATATTTTGAACTTGACTCAACGGGTGGATATTATCCCAGATGAAGAACTAAGCCGTCTTGTGCCTGATAAACGTGTAGCCATTGTGAATGTACATATGCGCAATGGTAATGTGCTGACCGAAAAGGTTGAATATCCAAAAGGTGAGCCAGAGAATCCATTAACGCCAGAAGAAAATTTGGCCAAGTTCCTTTCCATGGCTGAACATGCTGGTGTCTCATACGAGAAAGCTCAAAGTATATTCCAAGAAATTATTAAAAAAGATAATCCTGATTTGCAAAAAATATGGTAGACCAGAATAAATTATTTGAAGCCTTACAGGAGATGGGTGTGGACTTCTTTACAGGAGTACCTGATTCCTTGTTGAATGATTTCTGCCTCTATATGTCTAATAATATGTCAGCAGAGCAGCATGTAATGGCAGCCAATGAAGGTAATGCCATTGCTATTGCAGCCGGTCATTATATGGCTACCGGCAAACTGCCGCTGGTATATATGCAGAACTCTGGTATTGGAAATGCCACCAATCCGCTGTTGTCATTGACTCACGACTGTGTGTATGGTATCCCCATGCTACTGGTGATTGGATGGCGAGGAGATCCATCTATCAATGACCATGCACAGCACAAAAAGCAAGGCGAACTGACTCCTGTATTGATGAAGGATATGGATATTCCTTACGAGATACTTGATGATGAGAATACCGTGATTGAGAAGTTCCGTTGGGCAGCTGACAAAGCACGTGAGATTTCATCACCTGTGGCTCTGATTGCAAAGAAGGCCATTCTTACACAGAAGGAGAAGAAACAAGTATATGCTGAAAGCCCGTTGATGAACCGTGAGGAAACAGTAGCAGCTGTGGTAGATATACTTGGCGAAGATGCCATCTATCTGGGTACTACAGGACGTGCAACCCGTGAGGTTCATGAGCAGTTGAAACAACACAATGTTGGAGTAGGTCATGAGTGGCAGAATGTTGGATCTATGGGACACGTTTCATCTGTAGGCCTTGGACTGGCACTTGCTTGTCCTGAAAAGAAGATTGTAGTGTTCGATGGTGATGCAGCCGCTGTGATGCACATGGGGGCTTTGGCTACAAACTGCCGTTATAAAGCTGGTAACATGATTCATATAGTGCTGAATAACGGTGTGAATGAATCTGTTGGCGGACAGCCTTCTGCTGGTTATGTAGTCAATTTGACTGGAGTTGCAGTGGCATGTGGCTATCGCACCCCTGGTCATGCCGTTGAGATTAAAGAAGAGTTGCAAAGCATCATACGTGATTATAAGAAATGTGAGATGCCGCTTTTCGTAGATGTGCATGTGCGTCAAGGTATTCGCTCCGACATGCCTAAGTTATGTATTGACCATAAGGCGGTGAAGAATGATTTGATGGAGAATTTAATTGAAGCAAAATGAAAAAAGCGATAGTATTAGGAGGAACATTGCCACATGTGACTTTAATTAAAAAGTTAAAGGAGCGTGGGTATGAAGTCATATTGGTTGATTACCTTGATAAGCCATACGCAAAACCATATGCAGACAAACATATAAAGGCAAGTACACTAGATGTAGATGCAGTTGTCGAAGTCGCTAAAAACGAAAAGGCCAACTTAGTTATCAGTACGTGTATTGATCAAGCAAATGCAACTGCTTGTTATGTGTCAGAGAAACTAGGCCTTCCTCATCCTTATAGTTACGAAACAGCGTTAGCAGTAACTGATAAGTTAAAAATGAAGGATATTATGATAAAAAATAATATTCCTACATCACACTTTATGAGGATAAATTGTGCAGATCAAAAAGGGCTCGAAAGACTGAAGTTCCCGTTAATCGTAAAACCAGTTGATTGCAACAGTTCCAAGGGCGTTAGAAAAATAGAGAATTGCGAAGATAGTCTAGTAGAGGCCATTGAAACAGCCGTTAACCTTAGTAGAACGAAAGAAGCAATTATTGAAGAATTCGTGAATGGGACAGAGATAGGTATTGATACTTTTGTAGTAAAAGGAGAAGCTCATGTCCTGATGATAAAAGAGCGACGCAAGGTCTTGAAAAACAACGGAGGTGTGCAACAAATACTTGGTTGTACTTGGCCTATCCCTGGATATGAAATAATTCTCCCCGAAGCAGAACGCATAGCAAATTTGATAGCCAAAGCATTTGAACTTCAAAATTGCGCATTAATGATTCAAGCCATTGTTACCGATAATAGCATCAGTGTTATTGAATTTGGTGCAAGGATTGGTGGCGGTGAGAGCTTTAGAATAATTAAGCAATCTACGGGTTTTGATTATGTCGAAGCTTCTATTAGCTCTTTCTTAGGGGAAGATATTTCGCTTAATTATCATGCACCTGTTGATTATTTCGCAGACAATTTTATATATGCTCAAAAGTGTATTTTTGATAAATTATATTGTCCGGAGGAACTGCTCCATGATGGGACAATTACATATCTGAATGAATTAAAACCATCTGGAGTTGATATTGACGAACAGATAACCAGTAGTAATAGGGTAGGAGTCGCAGTTGTTAAAGCTGAAACAGCAGAGGAATTGTATAAGAAGATTGAACGTGCAATATCGTCCGTGGAAGTGTATGACGTTAATGGCCTTCCTGTTATGCGCAAAGATATTTATTGAACCAAAGTTTGAGAAAGGTTATGATAGAATTAACAACACCCTTCAGTGAGGAAGCTATCGCCCAATTAAAAGTGGGTGATGTTGTTTCTATCACAGGGTATATTTTTTGTGGTCGTGATGCCGTGCTGCCTCGTATTTGTAAGGAATTGGAAGCTGGTATCTGGAATAATCGCGCTATTGATCTGCAAGGTGGTGTAATCTTTCATACCGCTGTTAGCCCTGCTGGAGTAGGGCCTACGTCGAGTAACAAGTTAGAGATTGAGGGCAGTTTTGAAGTGCTTTCAAAGTTGGGTGGTATTAAAATGCATCTTGGTAAGGGCGCTATCAAGCCTGAAACCGTGAAGATGCTGGCTGAAAACAATGCAGTATTTGCTATTATTCCGCCTGTGACAGCCCTATTGGAAAGCCAGACTCTAGAACGCGAATGTGTGGCATGGCCAGAATTAGGAATGGAAGCATTGTATAGAATCAAAGTTAAGAACTATCAGGCAATCATTGCTGCAGCGAAAGGAGAAAGTATCTATGAGTAACATTATTGATAAAGTAGCTGACTGCTTGGTACGTGCTGGTTCTACATTCCGTGAAGACCAGAAGGAGGCATATCGTAAGGCTATTGCTGACGAGCAGATTGAGAGTTCTTGCTGGGTAATGAAACAGGTGCTGGATAATGCCATTGTTGCAGAAAAGAACCACAGTCCGCTATGTGATGATACGGGGATTCCTCATCTATTCCTTGAAGTAGGAAAGAGTCGTGCTGTGACTGGCGAATTACTGGAAGAGATAAAAGAAGGCGTTCGCCAGGGCCTTCGTAAACTACCAGGCCGCCCTATGGCCATTAAAGGTGATGACTATGCCCGTATTGACCAAAGTGGGGGATTGAATGAGGATAGTGGTGCTTTGGCACCATCTCCGATATTGATTAATCCGGTTGACGAGGATGTGCTGCGGCTGACCATTATGATGCTTGGTGGAGGCCCTGCTATTCGTGGTATCACCCAAAGGGTATTCCACAAGCACAGTGTGGATGTGGTGACTGACGAGATTGTGAATCGGGCTATCCCTGCCGTTTCTCAGTTGGGCTGCTCGCCTTGTACCTTGGCTATCGGCATCGGTCGTTCGCAGTTCGAGGCAACGAGCCTGATGATGGAAGCGATGGCGAAGGGCGATTTTGGCGTGCAGAGCGACTTCGAGAAACGGATTACCGAGAAGGTGAACGAGAGCAAGACCGGCCCCCTTGGACTTGGTGGCAAGCATAGTGTCTTGGCATCCTTTGCGAAGATTGGTCCTCAGCGGGCAAGCGGCGTGCGGATTGTGGCCTTACGGCCTTGTTGCTGCTTTGAGCCTAGAAGGGCGAGTGTAGAATTGTAAATAGTCATTGTTATTTCATGGCTGAGCATAGATTAAGACAAGACTAATGAATTTACAAGAATCGATTATACATGCCCTTGATGGGAATGCAGTTCTTTTTCTTGGATCGGGCTTCTCGATAGGTGCAACCAAAGAGAATGGCTCAATGTTTAAAACAGCCGCCCCCTTGGCTCACAAGTTGCTAGGGGAGTGCGGACTTTCTAAGGATGAATTCGTAGATGACCTTGGACAGGCATCAGAGGTATATTTAAACATGAAATCTGAGCATGAGCTGGTTGACTATATGCGAAAGGAATATACGGCGGTGGATGTATCCCCTGCACAGCAGATTATAGCCGGTGTAAAATGGCAACGCATATATACAACCAATTATGACAATGTGATGGAGCTGGCCAGTTTGAAGAATAAGAAAGTACTTCAACCTGTTGTGTTGTCGCAACGTCTTGTAGATTTCAAAGACAAGGGTAATTTGTGTATTCACCTCAACGGCAGGGTGGATGGATTAACTATTGATAAACTTGGATCTGAATTCAAACTTACGGGTAGGAGTTATATGGATAATGAATTCAGAAATAGCGAGTGGCTTGGTCTTTTAAAGTCAGATTTACTGACAGCCCGAACCATAGTATATATTGGCTACTCAATGCAATATGACTTGGATATAAAGAGGCTTGTTTTTTCTTTACCAGAGGTCGTGGATAAGACCATTTTGGTGATGTATGAAAAAGAGCCTAAGATTTCGCAGATATTGGTACAGGCCTACGGAACGCCGTATACAATAGGTACAATCGAATATGCCAATATGATTGTAGAGGCCCGTAAGACATACGTTCCAACGGCCAAGAAACTTAGTGTAACTCTATGTTTCAATAAGGTGGAGCCTGTAAAAGTTGCGCCTAAGCTGCTGGATAAAGACGTGTTTGAGCTGTTTACACAAGGTAATTATGATATAGAAAAACTGTTCTTCTCAGCACAGTCACCTGTTGATTATATCTATGGTATCAGACGCACTAAGACAGAGCGTGTGTTGCAAGATATAAAAGCCGGACGAACAAATCTACTTGTCCATTCTGATTTAGGTAATGGAAAGACCATTTTTATAGAAACATTATCTGTGATGTTGGCACAACAGGGCTATGAGGTGTTCCGTTTTTTCAGGAATTGGACCACATTAGATAGCGAGATAGAACGCATATGCCAGAGTCATGCGAAGACAGTTTTTGTTTTTGAAGACTATAGTGGTTGTTTTGACAGCTTGAAAGCCCTTGCCTTACATCGAACAGACCAAATAGTGATTGTGTCGGAGCGTAGCTATATCAACGAAGCAAATTATGACGATATCAGTAATTTGTTGGGCGAATTTGAGAGTGTAGACTTGAATAGACTTGATTCTGATGAGGTTGCTCAGTTGATATGGATTTTTGATACCTATGGATTGTGGTCATATCTGTCAGCAAAGAATCAAAGACAGAAGGAGGGTTTTATCAATAATGTTTGCAAAGGTAATCTGCGTAATATTGTATTAGAACTTTTGAAATCACCTGATATTTTAGGTCGTTTCAAAAAGATTTTTGAGGAAGCACACAAGCGTAAGGGTTTCTACGATGCGATTGTTTTCATCCTTCTGGTCCATGTGATGCACCTGAACATAGGGCTTGATGACCTTGCTGATGCGTTGGATGTTGAGGCTCTTAATTCTCCAAAGTTTAAGAAGGATTCCGCTGTCCAAGAGCTTGTGAACTTTGAGGCTGGTCGCATACGTCCTAAATCCTCTATAGTATCACAAACACTGATACTTGAATTGTTTAGTTCGACAACAATAATTGATGTGCTCATCAATGTAGCCAACCACCTGAATGAGAGCCGTACCGAAAGAGTGGCTATGCAAATGATGCGCCGCCTAATGACTTTTACCAATCTCCAGCAAGTCCTTAATCAAAAGGATGCATCATATAAGTATGACCTACTTCGCTATTATGAAGCAATAAAGGTATTGCCCCTCTGCAAGAAGAATCCACATTTCTGGTTACAATATGCTATTGTGAAACTGTCAGAGCATGACTATGGAATGGCAAAGCAGTTCTTCGAAGCTGCATATTCTTTTGCTGGGGTGATTGATAATTTTGATACTTACCAGATAGATAACCATTACGCTCGTTTTGTTCTGGAGAACGAAAGATTCAACGGATCACAATCCACGTGTATGGAAGCATTCCGTCATGCACATGGTATTCTGATGGATTCTCGCCATAAGGTGGAGGTTAGATATTATCCATATCGTGTTGCCAGGAATTACTATCCATTCTATGAGCATTTCTTCAAGGATATGACAGATGCTGAGAAAAAGGAGTTTTTAGTGTGTTGTCAAGAGATACTAGCCCGCTTGGAGTGGTATCAGCGTGAATCAGGGACAAGCGGAAATCGGAAGGATGTTGTTGTGGCAAAAGAAGGTATTATGCAGATTCTGACAGAACAAAGTGTTAACATCAGTAGTACTATTTCTTAGTGATGGTAGAACAAAGCTTAAAAGAGAAGACGGTAAAGGGGACGTTCTGGAGCGCAGCAGATGCGTTTTTGGGACAAGGCGTTACATTTATTGTTGGTCTTGTTCTAGCCAGATTACTTACCCCTGAAGAATATGGCTTGATTGGTATAATCACAATCTTTACAACAATCATGCTGGGGGTTATAGACTGTGGGTTCTCTAACGCGTTGATAAGGAGGAAGGAAGTAACGGATAAAGATTATAATACACTTTTCTTTTTTAATCTTGCCGTGAGCATACTGATGTATTTCTTATTATATGCAGCGGCTCCTTGGATTGCACAATTTTTTGAAAGACCACAGTTGGTATCGCTTGTACGTGTGATGGGATTACTGCTTGTTTTTCAGTCACTGTCAATAGTTCAATATACAGTTCTAAATCGGAATATTGATTTTAAGATAAAAACAAAAGCAAATATTATTTCTGCCATTATAAGTGGAATCGTTGGTATTACACTGGCTCTTGCGGGTATAGGTGTTTGGGCATTGGTAGCACAACAACTTGTCAGGCAGTTGTTTTATTCTATTTTTCTATGGGCATTTAATCGATGGTTGCCATCGTTTAATTTTAGTAAGGAAAGTCTAGCCTACATGTGGAGATTTGGCTGGAAACTGCTTGTAAGTGGATTACTTGACAGAATCTGGGCTCAGTTATATCAGACAGTTGTTGGCAAGTTTTATTCCCCTGCCACTTTAGGACAGTATAGCCGCTCGAAAGAATACGCCAGCATCTTTTCTTCCAATCTAACTAATATAGTGCAACGTGTTAGTTATCCTGCCCTTTCTCAAATACAAGATGATCAAGCAAGAATGGTGACCGCTTATAGACGTGTAATCAAAATGACAATGTAAGTGACAGCCATCTTTATGATTACATTGGGAGCGATAGCGGAGCCATTAATTTATTGTTTAATTGGCCCACAATGGCATCAAGCAGCAACTTTTCTGCCTTTTATATGTATAAGCATGTCGTTATATCCATTACAAGCAATCAATTTGAATATGCTACAAATTCAGGGAAGGACTGATGTTTTTCTCTATATAGAAATTATAAAGAAAATAATAGCTGTAATACCTATTAGTCTGGGTATATTTGTTGGTATTTATTGGATGCTGATTGGTAGTATTTTTACAGGGATTACTTCTTTTTTTCTAAATTCCTACTACACTGGCAAACATTTGGGGTACAGCTCTTGGATGCAAATAAAGGATATCGCACCGAGTTATGGCGTGGCTCTTGTTGTCGCATTGTCTGTATATTTCTTGAAATACCTACCAGTATCTTATTGGATTATCCTACCGTTACAGATTGTTATAGGATCCATGGTTTTGGTAGCGGTATGTAAAGTGTCAAAAAACCAAGAGTATGTTGACGCTTTGGAGTTAGTGCGTCCAGTTTTAGCGAGTATAAAAAATAGGTTTAAAAGATAATATCATTATGGCTAAATATGTTTTTATAACCCCAACTATTAGCTATATGGGAGGGGCGCAAATGTATATACGCAACAAGTATGTTTTTTTACGTGATAGAAATTGGGATGTTGTTATAATTACCGCGTCAAAGGGAAAAAGCATTGTTTTAAAAGATCTCTATCAGTATAAAGACAATTGCTTCCCTGAATTAAGATATAATTGCTATGAGTTCCAACAAAAAAAAGTGCATAAAATATGTAGCAATATTATAAAGGTTATTGGCGATACTAGTGGTGAGGTAATAATAGAGTCAACATGTTTGGAGGAGTCCACTTGGGCGGAATATGTGGCTGAAATGATCGGTGCTAAGCATATATTATATACATTACAAGAATCGAATGTCATTTCAAATAGAGATTTTTTTAGTTTTCTTGAGTTTAAACATAAGAGAAGGGAATTAGCTGGGATTACTCAAGGTTCTATAAAACAAATGTTTGCCCCCTTTAAAACCATAGATACCGTGTTGTCGTACAGTCTTTCTGCAGCATGTTCAAATGTTGAAGAAAATGTCCCAATCCCTGATATAGATGGTTTAGAAAACCAGAATTACGATAAGATTGTGGGGTGTCTGAGCCGTTTGGACAAACCTTTCGTAGAACAGGGGATCGTTGGATTGATAGGTTATTGCAAGAAGTATTCATCTTTAAAAGTGGGATTATTACTTATAGGCGGTGCGCCGGTTAGCTATATTAAAAGAATAAAGAAGATTACATCGAGTGTGCCAAACTTGAAGGTTGTAATAACTGGTTATATATATCCAGTCCCAACTGGTTTGTTGGAGATGTGCGATGTACTATTCTCATCAGCCGGAAGCGCTAGGGTGTGCGAGCGATCAGGCGTCCCAACTATATCATTTGACAGCAATGATCTGAAACCTATCGGGATACTTGAAAGAACCACAAATAACTCTATGTTTCGGGGGGCTGATGAACCAGAGCTTGACTTTGTTAATTTACTTGAAGATGTTATTGACAGAAAGAAATTTAACAGGATAGAAAGTCATTATAACACCAATCCTATAGACTATTCCTCTCACCTGAATTTTCTTGCATTATCTGATAAGACGCAGGATTATTATGATGTTATGTCAATACAATTAGTTTCTATAAAAGAAAAAAATAGAAGTAGAGTGTTGAATGTGTTAGGTGCTAAGTTCTACTCATTCCTGGGAGCATGGAAGTCACGTAATGCGTATTAAGTTTAAAATCAAGGCTTTATTTATGAGAAGAATACTGTATTGTGTATTATTTCTTACATTTCTATTTTCTGGCAATTTTAAAGTGAGTGCTAATCCTGTCATCCTTAAAAAAGGGACCCTGCTTGAAAAGCAGATAGTGCAGGCGAATACGACGTATGAGGTGGGTGACGACTTTAATTTAGGTGGTAAAACACTCACACTGCCTAAGAACGTTTGTTTGGATTTCAGGGGCGGCTCTATTTCCGGTGGGACTATCGTATTCAATCAGACATCATTGGTTAATCCCTCTTTCCGCAAGTCTCACTTTCGAGGAAGTGTTGAGAATGATTATTTCAACATCAATGACTATGGTGCAAGACCGGGAGACAAAACTGTAGATAACGCTGTTTTGATAAATGAACTGATAGGCCTGAAGAATTCTGGGGGCAGTGACAGAGATGCTAAAACCATACATATCCCCAATGGCACATACTATATCAAAACTCCTATCAACCTCTGGGCTGGATGGGAGGCTCCTGTTACATTAGAAGGGAATGGCAATACATCTACACTATGTCAACTGTCAGATAATGAGCATATCTTAAAGGTATATGAATGCCACTATGTGAAGAATTTGAGGTTGACATACAACAAAAGACAAGGATTGAAGAATACTAAAGCGGTGGCAATAGCTTGTCAGCGTGCCATTTTCTCGTTGTTTGAAAATCTGACCATCTGTAAAGCTTTTACGGCTTTTGGTTACATTACTCTCAATGAACAGAAGCAGGGTTTCAATCCAACAGGGTATAAGGATCAGTGCTATGTCTCTTGCAATTTCAGGAATATACGGATTTATGAGACTTCCAGTTACGCTTTTGATTTCAAAAAAGAATTTCCTCAAGGTGATAGCGGGAGCGCGTATGACAATATTTATATTAGCAGTAATGATTGGTTAGGGAATATTAAAGATAATGTACAGACTGGTGCGATAAGGGGAGATAACACAATGGCTTGTTTCACTCAGCTCAATATAGAGGGGGCGAACTATACAGGGGCACTGATAGACTTAAGTGGCATGTCAAGGGTCTCGGTTGAGAGTTTGCATTTGGAGGGCATTAAGAATATGCCATCCATTGCCAAAATACAGGTGCAATCAGTGGCTTCGTTTAATATAATAGATGTACAAAGGTGTGAGTTCAGTAGTTCACAATATAATTTATTTGAAATTAGAGACAGTGGGCTAGCGAATGTAAAGTTGCTGACATTGCGACAAGACTGCAGGAAAACGAGCACAGAGCTGAAGCCTGTTCTTTCAAGCAATTTGCAGCGATTGAAAATAGAACAGAAGCTTGACGCTATTAAGCTATTCTGAAATACGATTAATTCATGAAGAGAATATTTAATTTATTAATAGCGCTATATCCAATATTATCTGGGTACGGACTCTCATTGAGCCTCGACTTTGGTAGTATATTGTTGTTTGTCTTTGGAGTGGGTTGCGTCATTGCGTATCCCCGGAAATTCCGTATAAAAATGCCAGAGGGGTATATGCTATTCTTCGTTGTAGCATTACTTTTGTCTTTAGTATGGGCAAGATCAGTACCTTTGCGATTACTGCTATTCTCTGTGAACTTAGTCTTCGCGTGTTGCTTTGCAGAGAAAGAATTGCTCTGGAAATACTATAATATTATTGTTTGGGTATGTGTGGTTTTCTTTTTGGCTCAAGAAGTTTCATTTTATATTATTGGTGTTAGGCCAAGTGGAATACTGTCTTTTTTGCCGACTGTTTATGGAGGGGATAATGCTGGTTTAATTGAGGAAACAGTAACAAGTGAACGATCTTCATCTTTTTTCTTGGAACCCTCTTACTTCGCCCAATTCTTAATACCTTATGTGGTCATTAATTTGTTTTCTACCAAGAAGAATGAACGTAAGCAGGCTGTAATTGCTTCTTTCATTTTAGTGCTGATACGTTCGGGGGTCGGAATCATGGTGCTTGGAATAATATGGTTGCTATGGTTCTTATTTAGTAATATTAAGGCTCGCACCAAAATTATATCCCTTGTGTTTATAACCATGACACTCTTGGTGTTAACGTATACAGCAAGTGGTTTTTTGGACTATTTTTTAAGTCGAAGTGATGAGTTGTTATCGTTTACCGGCGATGAGCAATACCAATCATCGGGTTTTATTCGTATTTTTAGAGGTTATTTCGCTTTTGCTAATACATCCTTCCTGAATAAATTATTCGGTTCTCCCCCAGAAGTAGTACAGGCCTTATTAGAAGGAAGTATTTATTTTGGTAAAGAGAGTTCAAACTTTATCAATGGCATACAGACGCTCTTGTTCTACCATGGGATTTTAGGAACAATCTTGTATTTGCGACATTTGTTATTACTCCCATATAAAACTGGAAGTAAAACATTGTTGATTTTATCTATATCAATTATTGTTTTATTATTCCCAGAGCAGTTCTATCTCAGTTCACGCTTATTTGTGATGATAGTTTTTATGTATTTGATAAGGAAAGATATCAAAAATGTATTTGAGAAAAGGAGACTAATTAAAAATGACATAAAAGTATGAAGACGTTGTTTGTTGTTTATACTTATCTTGGAGGACATGGTGGAGGAGTGTATGCTGAGAGGACGAATGCGAACTTGTTTGCAGCCCTATCGGAAAAAATGACAATCTTATATCCTTATAAAGAAGGTGAAGATCTTAGGGGAATTAACACTGAAGGTCTAGAACTTATACCTGTAATAGATAACCGGGGTAGAATACGAAAGTTTTTTGATCTGCTGGTAGGAAAAATGCATCGTTATAAGTTGGATTCATCTTTCTTCGATAAGAAAAAGTTTGATGTTGTGGTCTTTGATAGCAGTGTGGTTAGTTCTAGACTTATAAATCGATTTAACCGGGCTGGCATTAAAACAATCACTATACACCACAACTATCAAATACAATATTTAATGGGTGATGGTTCTCGTCTTACGCTGTTGCCAAACCTGTTTTGGACATGGATTTATGAGGGGCAGGCAGTAAGGAATAGTGATTTAAACCTCACGCTTACACAGCAAGATATTGAATTGTTACAAAAGCATTACTCAAAGAATGCCAAGATGGAAGTGTTAGGTGTGTTTGAATATGGCCCTAGTGAAACCATTGATTTACCATCAAGGCAGAGAGGTCATCATTATGTGATGACTGGAGGTCTGGGGTCAAAACAGACCGAGGATTCTCTTTTAAAGTGGATTGATGATTATTATCCTATTTTGAAAGAAGCAGATGCAGAAGCGCAGCTGACGATAGCTGGTAGTAATCCATCAGAGAGATTATCTCACGTTCTCCAAGAATCAGGGATTGAACTAATTGTCTCGCCACCTGATATGAAACCAATACTTCTAAATGCGGATTATTACATAAATCCAGTAGATTGTGGAGGTGGTTTGAAATTAAGGAATCTGGATGGACTGAAATTTGGTTTGCCTGTATTAACCCACAAGGTGTCGCTGAGAGGCTATGAAAAGATGCAGGTGCAAGGATTTATTTTCTCCTATGAAAACAGAGAAGAATTCGCGGATGGTGTACGTAAAATGCTGACAGTAGAAGATGGAAAGGATGCTATACGCCAAAAGTATAGGGAGATGTACGAGTTTAAATATGGTGTAAGGCATCTCGGTAATATATTGAAGAAGTATTGTTTTATGTAATCGTTATGGTTGTACTGATAAGATGTAATGATATAATATCTGACCCCCGGGCAATGAAGTATGTTCGTTTCTTGCAAGAGAAAGGGATTGATTATAGACTTATTGGCTGGGATAGGGACGGTCGCATAGATGACATGCCTAATGCCGTGTTTTGGAAAAAAAAGGCTGGGTATAATGTGGGCGGCCTTAGTGCTGTGAAAAATAGATTGGGATGGATGTTTTTTGTTTTAAGGCAGCTTCGTAAATTGGACAAAGAACACGTTGTCCTTCACGGGTGTGATATAGATAGCGCTTTCCCAGCAGCATGTTATAAACTTTTTAATCATAAAGCAAAGTTGCTTTTTGATGTATTTGATTGGTTTTCTGCGACGCTATATAATCAAAAGCGATATATTCTAAAAGCTTTTGGAATTATGGAAAGGTTTACTGTGAAGCATTCCAATAAAATTGTTATTTGTGAACCAGAGCGTATAGAACAAATACCTTTCCAGGTTGATAATTCTCTTGTGACGGTTTTACCTAATATTCCTTTTTTTAATGATGATTCTTTTCTAGTAAAAGATAATGCTAAGAGTTTTTCAAATGGCTTACTTACATTTTCGTATGTAGGAGGATTTTCAAAGGAGCGTTGCTTGTTTGAAATTGTCGAATTAGCAGAGAAAGGGCTCATTAATCTTGCTATAGCAG
>Ga0310695_10008360_pt1 | contig 16046 bp, 13 predicted proteins | sample RumenRJG_04DNA_FD_203882 | JGI IMG/M metagenome (GOLD analysis project Ga0310695, IMG submission 203882) | Bovine rumen microbial communities from Lethbridge, Alberta, Canada - RJG_04 (v2) (version 2) | ecosystem: Host-associated > Mammals > Digestive system > Stomach > Rumen | place: Canada...
AAAGACGTTCGGAAGACCTATGACCGTATTCCGAAAGGGCATGTATATCGTCCTGCATATCCGTATCCGCCGGAACGTATTCCTGAGGATCAACTTGTGCCGGGCTGGCCGGGACCGATCCAGCGTATTGAGAACATCCCTGTTGAGGAAAAGGTCTATGATACGGAGCTGGATGAGTTTGTTCTGCCGAAGGGATACATCAGCGAAGACGGGCTCATCGACGACCAATCGGTGGTCTACTATCCGGAGATACGGGAGGTCGAGTTCGGATACCGAGGCGGTCCGAGGTACCGGTGGAAATACTGGAAGGCACGGAACGACCGGGACGTACCGATAGCGGGCGAATGGGCGGTAGAGTACTACCAGAGGTTTTACAAGCAATTCGTCCTGGAGCCGGAACACAAGGTACTGGAGCCAACGGTGGAAGAGCTGCTGCCGGAATACGAATACAACAAAATTCCGGAAAAGATTGAGAAATAAGAGATAAGAAAGAAGAAATAGCCGGAGTCCGGACGGATTTCGGCTGCCTGTTTTTAAATGGGGTCAGATCCCCCACGGGGGTCTGACCTCTTGCAATTAGCGCCTGGGGTAGAAAAGGTTGCTGAATCTGAGGAGCACTGTGGTTTTCCCGAACGTTTATTGAACCGAGGACAGACCCGCTGCGCAGGTCAGTCCCCGTCCACATAGAAATGAATTTGCATATTTCCAATAATTCTGTTGGAAAAGCTATTGATTTTTTTTCATTTTTGTGGCAAGATTAAAGTGTGAGAGTGTGAGGAGACCAACGGAGGGGACATCTATGATGTTAAAGAGCCATGAAAAATTTCACTCAGCCAACGGCAAGCGGCTTGTGCTGATTGCAGAGGATGACGAGGTCAACCGCGATCTTCTCGGAGAGATCCTGAAGGAAGATTATGAGGTACTGTTCGCAAAAGACGGACTGGAAGCTCACAAGCTTATTCAGGAAAATCAGACCAGACTTTCCATCATTCTGCTTGACCTGTTTATGCCCGGCATTTCCGGTCTTGAGCTGCTTCAGACCCTCAAAGATGACTATGCTTTACAGCTGATTCCTGTTATTGTCCTCACCTCTGATCAGGATTCCGAAATTAAATCCCTCACCCTTGGTGCGGCGGATTTTATTCCGAAACCCTATCCTGCTCCCGGCGTTATCCTTGCCCGCATCCGAAGGACGATCGAGCTTTTCGAAGACCGCCTCACCATCCAGACAACGGAACGTGACCCGCTCACCAACCTTTACAACCGTGAATTCTTCTATCATTACGCAGAACTGTTTGACCAGTACCATGAATCCATGGACATGGATGCCATCGTCATCGACATCTATCATTTCCGCGTCATCAATGAACGGTTCGGCAACGCCTACGGTGATGAAATTCTCCGGCGCATCGGGCTCAAAGTCCGTGAGATGGTCTCCGACACGGGAGGCATTGTCTGCCGCCGGGAAGCCGACACCTTCATGGTTTACTGTCCTCACGGCAAAGATTACAAGCAGATCCTCGAAAGCGCCTCACGCGGGCTCACCAGTGAGGATATTCCCATCAGCCGCATCCGGCTCCGCATGGGTGTCTATGCCAAAGTGGACCGTTCACTGCCGATCGAAAGACGGTTTGACCGTGCCAAGATGGCAGTCGACATGATCCGCAACTCCTACACCAAAACCATTGAAATTTATGACAACAAGCTCCACGAGCGGGAAGTTTTTGAGCAGCAGCTTGTCGAAGGATTTCATCAGGCGATTCAGGAAAAGCAATTTAAAGTGTATTATCAGCCAAAATTCGATGTACGGCTTGACAAACCCATTCTCACAAGCGGTGAGGCACTTGTCCGCTGGGTCCATCCCCAGTTCGGCTTCATCTCTCCCGCTCATTTTATTCCGCTTTTTGAGGGCAACGGGCTCATCGAAGAGCTGGACCTTTATATCTGGAAAACCGTGGCATCCCAGATGCGCGAGTGGAAGGAAAAGTATAATTTCTCCGTCCCTATTTCCGTCAACGTTTCCCGCGTTGACATGTATGACCCGCATCTTGTTGATACCATCCGCGGTATTCTCAAGGAAAATAACCTCACTCCTTATGACATGCCCCTCGAAGTCACGGAATCTGCCTACACACAAGACTCTGACCAGATCATCTCCACCGTCAACTACCTCCGGAAATGCGGATTCCGCATCGAGATGGATGACTTCGGCAATGGTTATTCCTCCCTTAACATGCTTTCAACGCTCCCGATCGATGCACTCAAGCTTGATATGGATTTCGTGCATAACGCATTCCACAAGCGCAATGACACCAGAATGCTTGAAATCATTATCGACATCGCCGATTACCTCAAGGTGCCGGTAATCGCCGAAGGCGTCGAAACGGAAGAACAATATGAAGCGCTCAAGGCCATCGGCTGCGATATTGTTCAGGGATACTACTTCTCCAAACCCATTCCACCGGACGAGTTCGAAAAATTCCTGCTTGAACGGAAGGAACTGCTCGCCGAATATCCGCCGTTTGAGCCGTCCCATGATAAAAACACAACACTCGGACGGATCGCCGGATCCCTCACGGGCGGATATGAGATCATCTATTATATCGACACCAACAACGACCATTATGTCGAATTCCTTTCCGAAGGTCAGCGGCAGGACCTGCGCATCGACAAGACCGGTTCCGATTTCTTTGAGGATATCGCCGCGACCGTCGAACGCAATGTATACCCGGATGACCGGGATGATCTGATCCATGCGCTGAAAAAGGAAAATCTTCTTTCAGAGCTGGAACGTGTCCAGCCCCTTGCCCTGACATTCCGTATGTTCATTGACGAGGAACCTGTCTACTACTCCCTCAAAGCAGTCAAGACGCCTGCTCATGAGCATCACATTGTCATCGGTATCTCCAATATCGATCATGAACTCAAGACCTCAGGAGCGCTCGAACTGATCCATCCCAATGCGGTCAACTTCCACGGTCTTGCACAGGCTCTTTCCATTGATATGGAATCCATTTACTATATCGACGTCAAGACCGATCACTATCTTGATTTCCATACCGACAGCCCTTACGTAAAGGTTCCCATGAGCCTTACCGGACAAAATTTCTTCAAGGAATATCCTCAGGCTGTCATGCCCATGATCTATCACACAGACCAGAACCGGATCACTGCTGCCCTAAACAAAAGCACATTGCTTGAACATCTTCGCAGCCATCGTTCCCTTGAACTCACTTACCGTGTGATCTATCAGGACAAGATCCTTTATTACCGTATGAAGGCCGTTTATGCCAATAGGGATGATCACCGGCACATCATAATCGGTATCTCCAACATCGACGACCGAATAACACCGGAGGAAAAACGCCAGACCGAGCAGCAGGATGCACTCACCTTCGCCGGTATTGCAAAAGCGCTTGCCCGTGATTATTTCAGCATCTATATCGTCAACACAAAAACCGACCAGTTCCATGAATATAATGCCGATCCCCGTTACAAGAGTCTCGGCATTGAACGGAAAGGTCAGAACTTCTTTGAACTTAGCCGCAAAAATGCGGAAAAGACAGTCTACCCCGACGATCTCCCGCGGTTCCTTTCCAATTTTACGAAACAAAACATTCTCAATGCGCTCAAGCTCAGCAAGACCTTCACCATGACTTACCGGCTTGTCATTGATGATCAGCCAAATTATGTCAGTATGAAGATATCACCTCTCAGCGAGGAAGATCCGATGCAGATCGTCGTAGGGATCAACAACATCCAGGCCGGCATGGATCGACGCGACAGCGCGCTTCCGTTTACTTCGATTTCCCGTGCCCTTGCCGGAGACTACTTCTGTATCTATTATCTCGATACTGACACAGATTACTATATCGAATTCCGGAACGATCTGCACAGTCAGACCCTGGAAGTTGAGCAAACCGGGAGCGGCTTCTTTGATGCTTTCACCCGCTCAATGAAAGATATTATCCACCCTGACGATGAAGCTGCCTTTTTCAGCCAGTTTACACGGGAAAATTTCTATGAAAAACTCGGCAGCGGACAGCCGTTTATCATTACCTACCGACAGCTGCTCAATGATCACTGGTCTTATGTCCAGCTCAAAGCATCGCCAATCGAAAATGAATACGATACACACATCATTATCGGCCTCAGCGATGTTGATGAAAGGATGCGCCGCGAGGTACAGCAGAGCGAAGCGCTCCGCCTCGCCAGTCTGGACAGCCTGACCGGTGTTAAATCCAAACATCTCTTCCTCGAGGAGGAAAAACAGATCAATAAGGCAATCCTCAGCGGGGGAATGGAACCTTTTGCCATCGTATACTGCGACATCAATGATCTCAAGAAGGTCAACGATACCTACGGTCATGCAGAGGGTGACGAGTTTCTCAAGCAGGCTGCCCGTGTCATCAGCTATGTTTATAAGAACAGTTCGGTCTTCCGTGTCGGAGGCGATGAATTCCTTGTCATTCTCCGCGGTGCGGACTATCAGAACCGCGAACATCTTTATAAGATGATCATGGCGCTCAACCATGCACGGCCCGTCGGCCGTCAGATCGTCATCGCTATCGGCATGTCAGAGTATGATCCCGCTCGTGACTCCGGTTTCAATAGTATCGTGGAAAGAGCTGATGCGGCTATGTACAAAAACAAAAAAGAGCTCAAGCAGGACAGCCGGGAAAGGAAATATGCCTGTACAAAGGAGGATGTATCATGCTGACATTACAGGCATTACAGGAAGCCGGTGTAAACACCAAAGAAGGTCTGGCCCGCTGCATGAATAACGAAAGCTTCTACCTTAACCTTGTCACAAAAGCTCTCATGAAAGACGATTTCGACAAACTGAAAACCGCCATTGAAGCCGGTGACCTCGACAGCGCCTTTTCCGCCGCCCACAATCTCAAAGGCTCCATGGGGAATCTTGCCATCACTCCCATCTATAAGCCCGTGGCGGAAATGACAGAGCTGCTCCGCAGCCGGACCCAAACCGACTACACACCGTATCTGGATACGGTCATGCAGCAAAAAGAGGCCCTTGCGTCGCTTTTGAAATAAAAGAAATAAGAAATAAGAAATAAAAGAGGACGTTTTCCCCGATGTGAGAAACGTCCTCTTAATAATTTACTTTTCGGAAGGTTTATTCTTCCTCAAAAAAGGCGCGGAAATTCAGGGCGTCGATTTGCGCCAGCGCATATGGTTTTTCCGACCAGACAGAAAAACCGCTGAGTCCATCCGTCCAAACGTCCGCCGCGAACTTCCCGTTCCACGGTGAGGCCTGTTCTTTCCCGTTGATCAGGATCCGGATCTCATCCTCCTCGCAGATCATCTTGAAGGTGTTCTGCGCGTTCCGTCCGATTTTGATATCTTTTGTGTAATATCTGAGCATTTCCGGATGCAGGCTCACAAAAGGATTTTTGCCTTCCGCTTTCAAGGCTTCATCGTAGCGGTAAAGTATAAAACTCCCCGCATACTGGCCGGAAAGGGCAGCCCGCAGTTCATACCAGCCGTCCTCATGATAGCGGCAGATCAGCCCGACCTCCGCATGCCGGGAAAATACATGGTCAACTGTCAGTTCCACGGTGGAATCCGCGGCATCCGTATTTTCGTTCAGCAGGTAAAGGGCTGTGTTGTAGTCCGGCATATGGATGGAAAGCTTTCCTTCCTCCGGGAAGAGGTATTCTGTCCCGGGCATCCCGAAAAGGAGACGCTCCCTCCAGCCGTTGGCGGCATGATCCGTATCTGTGAAATCATCCTTAAAATCAGCAGAGGCGGTCATTACGGTAAGTACGCAGACAAAAACTGTGAGAAGAAAGATAAGTGCACTTTTTTTCATGGAAGCTCCTTGACTGAAATAGGTTTCAGTGCCTGTTCGGAAGGGACAACGGTGATTGCTGCTGTGTCCCGTGGGTTACTATACAGTATAACAGATTTTCTGCCGGGAATTCCGTCTTTTGAAAGCAAAAGACTGCTCATTTGGCAAAGAGCAGTCTTCTCGTTGATTGAGTTGTGTGAACTTAATTTGTCGAATTGAATTCCAGCAGGTCGATCTGTGCTGCCGCGCCGGGGCGTTGTGACCAGATCATCACACCGTTTTCTCCGTCTTTGAAATCACGGTCGCGCATCGTTCCGTTCCGGATCGGGAATTGTTCGTTCCCGTTGATGTAAACCCGGATCTCATCGCCGATACAGGACATCTTCAGCGTGTTTTGAGCGTTCAGGCCGAGTTTGATATCATAGCTGTAATAACGGTCCATTCCCGGATGCAGTACGACATAAGGCGTCTTGCCCTGGGATTTCAGATACTGATCATACTTGTAAACCATGTAGCTGCCGGCATGTTCCCCTGCCACGACAATTCGGAATTCGTACCAGCCGTAATCATGGAAGCGGCAGACCACAGCATACTGGCTGTTGGATGAAAACACATTTTCAAAGGTCGCTTCAACGGTGGAATCCGCAGTATTGGTGTTTTTGTTCAGCGTGTAAATTGCTGTGTCGTATTCCGGAATGTGGAATGAAAGCCGTCGTCGGGAGGGATAAATATAGTCGCTGTTGGGGTTCCCGAGCAGGACATAGGTATACCAGCCGTTGGAAGTGTAATCCGTGTCAGAAAAATCATCCTTGATTTCCCCGGTTTCATTTTGTGCAAACGCACCGGAAATGCTGACTGCGAAGAGGCAGGTCAGGACGAAAACGAGAGTGAGAAGAGCAGCCTTTTTATTCATGGTAATCTCCTTTGCCGTAGTTTGTCTCTTAATTAATATACTTGAATCAATTGAAAATGTCAAGAAGTGAAAATACGGTTATAGGGAGGGTTCAGACTCAGGGAAAAGAGTTTCATAATAAATAAGCCATCGCAGCCTGTTCTGCTATAAGAGCTCACTTTTTTATGTTCATGGCATTCGGATGTGAATGCTGCGCATAGGCGCGGCACCAGCGTTCGTATGCTGCCAAAAGACATTAGCCGCGCCGAAATTATTTCGTCGGGGGCACGGGCCGGCTAAAGCCGCCCGATGCCCCCGACACCCCGGTTTATGTGTCAAGACAGACAAATTTGTCTGTCTTGTACGGCTCTTTATGAGACTCATCCGCATGCAGCGGTACTTCCCTTTTGACTCAAGTTTGAGTCAACGAAAACAGGCAGCTTTGTCTCAGGACAATTGAAACCGTACCTTGCTATTCAATGATATCCGCATATCTGAGTGGGATCACCTGTTCAAGATCTGCGGGGGAAAGCTCGACCTGGAAGCCGATCCGTCCGCCGCTGAACATTATTTTGGGGAGATCCTGTGCGCTCTCGTCCACAACGGTCGGGAAGAGCTTTTTCATGCCGATCGGAGAACATCCGCCGTGTACATAACCGGTGAGCGGAAGCAGTTCTTTGGATTTGACCATTTCAATGCTCTTTTCCCCGACTGCTTCCGAGGCTTTTTTCAGGCTGAGCTCAAAACAGCAAGGAACGACAAAGACATAATGCTGTCCGGACCTGCCGACCGTCACCAGTGTCTTGAACACATTCAGCGGGTCCTTGCCGAGCAGTTCGGCAACCTCTGGTCCGCTGACAGCCGTTACACCGTCTCCGTAATTGTAGGCGCTGTATTCGATTTTGTGCTGCTCAAGGACCCGCATCACATTGGTCTTGTTATTTTTCACTGCCCACCTTTTTATTTGCGGCTGGATTCATTCAAATGGATCTCGAAGTCCTTTAATTCCTCAACTTCCTGCTTCACTTCTTCCGTGGAGCCCGGTTTGAAGGAAATATAAGGGAGTTTCCAATGCCCGCTGCCCGGAGTGACGGTGCTGCCGAGTTCGGCATCCACTTCATAATACGGATTGCCCGGCATCACGATATGGACCCAGGTCTGACCGGGTTTGAGCTGGAAATTGTTGCCGTCCCTGTCAAGGATGCGCAGCGGACGGAGCCGGTTGGACTCCCGTTCGAAGGTTTCGCTGTGGGTGGTCCAGGTAGCGTTGTAGATCTGTCCGTCCCGGAAAATCAGCGCCGGATTGGATTCCACATAGTTCAGGTTTACGACAAACAAGCCGTATTCATGAGGTTGATTTGGTGCCCAGTCATGGTCAGCCATCAGGATGATCAGGTTGTCAGCACCGACCTGCTGGCTGTTGGAAGCGTCAATGTCCTCAACAAGTGAATAGGGGTCTTCCACCGTGTTTTGCATGCGGTAATATTTGCCCGCGGAGGCATCGTAGCGCCACAAGATCTGATTTGCTTTTGCATAACGGAAGAACAAGGACTCGGCGGGAAGACCTCCCTCCGGCGGATTTTCGTTAAATGAAAAACTCAGGTTGTTGACATCCGCGGGAGCAATGAGTTTTTGCCATTTGCTCACGATCCGCTGGTAATTTTCCAGCGGCAGCACCGGGTAGAGCTGATTGCCGTTTACCCCATACCAGAGCTCAAGATTGTAAATTTCCGATTCCAGGATCGATTTTGACGTACCTCCGGCGATGATGATGCCGTTGAACTGGCGGCGCAGATCTTCCAGACTGTAAATGGCCGAAGAGATGCGTGACAGGTTTCCGTCGGGCTGGGCTCCGTAAAACATCAGGATCGGACGGGATTCTTCACCACCCACAAACATCTCAAAAGTCCATTGTGCCTGGCTATGCCCGGATGAAGGACGGAATGTGGATGGATAGCGTGCGATCGGTACGAAAACCGGCGGAACCTGCAGCAGGGCAGGATCTGAAACCGGTGTACCGGTGAGCGGATTCATGGTCATGGCCGGGTCTTTCCCGGGATTTGTGATCACGGGTTCCGCTTCGTCTGCAGTTTGAAAGGCGGATACACTCAGCATGATCATTACGATGACCGCAAAGGATAATAACATGCGAAGGGTTTTCATTTTCTCTCTCCTCCCATTCGTAGAAATTCATTAACCATGTCTCTATTTTACACAATTTTCGCAATCCAACAGCATTTACAGTGCGGATTGCCGATGCTTCCTTAATCTTTTGTATAAATTTCCGGATCTATGCAAAAATAAAATATAATAGAAATGGGTTGGAATGCTTTCAGCCCGGGAAAGGATCATATATGGCAAATAATATGGATATCAACAGTAATCTTACAATACGTGACATTATGGATGTCACGCCCTCACAGCGAATTGCCATGCTGATCGACGGTGATAACGCGCAGCCTTCCATGATCGAGAAGATGCTGGCGGAAACGACAAAATACGGATTGATCACCATCCGCCGCATTTATGGAGACTGGACAGCCTCCAATATGGGGGGATGGAAGGAAGTGCTGCAGACGCATGCGATACAGCCGATCCAGCAATTCCGGTATACGGTAGGGAAAAACGCCACAGACAGTGCGATGATCATTGACGCGATGGACCTGTTCTATTCAGGCTCCGTGGACGGATTCTGTCTTGTCTCCAGCGACAGTGACTATACAAGGCTGGCGACCCGCATCCGCGAAAACGGTATTTTTGTGATGGGGATCGGGAAAAAACAAACACCGCGGGCTTTTGTGAACGCCTGCGACCTTTTCGTTTATACGGAAAACCTGGGGCCTGCAGAACCGGCTAAAGCCGAACCGTCCAAAACGAACACACGCAAGAGGCGTTCAAAGAAAAACAGCAGTGAAGAAAAGGACAACAGCGCACAGAACACACCGATCCCGCTGCTCAAAAAGGCTTTTGACCTTGCCGCACAGGATAACGGATGGGCTTTTCTCGGCTCTCTCGGCCATCACCTGCGGCAGCTGGATCCGGGCTTTGATTCCCGTACTTTCGGGTTCAGGCAGCTTTCCCTGCTGATCCAGGCTTATCCGGATGAGTTTGAAACAAAGGAAGTAAAAGGCTCGGACGGCACTTCCGCAATTTATGCAAGAGTGAAGAATTGAGTGATTATGGAAATTCCTGAACAGGCCATAGAATCCGTCAAAAAAGCCGGCAGTTCCAAACCCGGCAGCACATTTTTCCAGAAAATCAAGCTCTTTGCCTGGGAAACCGGTCTCGGCCCGGTGATCAACGTAAAACCGGAGGTTTTTGGGGAGCAGGCCGTTATCTATTTTCCGGGGAAAAGCGGGAAGCTTTCTTTCCCCTGTTATGAAAACGACGGAAAAATCCTGCTGGCACTCACAGAAGAGGAACTGCGGGGAATCCGTGAGATTTTGATACAAAATCCTGCGGCGGAACTATGGACAAGAAATGGCTGGTTCACGGCAACGGTTCGTCTGCTGACGCCTGAAGAAAAAGCTCAGGTCGAGGAAACCGTACCCGATGACCGTTTTTTCGGAAATCTGCTCCGAAATTTCATCAAACCCACACTGAAGGATCACTGCCTGCTGGAAGCAGTACGCAGTGCACCCTGCACAGGTAAGAGCGGACCGGGCAGCAAAGCCTGGGTCTGGCCGCTGGCAGCGATCCTGCTTTTATTTACGAAGAAGAGAAAATGAAAGGTATAGGGTAAAACCGGGAAACAGCTTTATTGAAAGATTTGCGAATATTCGTTCTGCTTTCCGTTTTCGTGAGAACAGATGATGTTTTCAGCAAAGGAAAAGCTGATCTATTCATCGAAAAACCCTTATAAAACATATGTATAACAATAATTTTCAGCCTTATTATGAAGTCCGGCAGGACAAGCCGAACCGGAACAAAAACAACGGTCCCTCATGGGGATCTTTTATCCTGATCGTACTGATTGCGGCAATTCTGGGCGGTACGTTAGGTGCTGCCGTCACGGGAAATAAGATCCCTTTTCTGGATTTCCCGTTTTCCAAAGACCAAACACAGGAAACTGTTGAAAAAACCGTTCCGAATGAAGATATAACCGCCTTACAGAAACAAATTGAGGAACTGCAGGCGCAAATCAACGAAATGGATAACCGTCAGCTTACCGGACAGATGGAAGCCATGCAGACAGAGGTCTCCAGCCAGATCACACGGGTTGTGGAAGAGGTTGCTCCTGCTGTTGTGACCATCACGGCGGTGGTTCCCGGTACCTGGACTTATTTCGGACGGACTTCCGACAGTACTTCCATGGGATCCGGTGTGATCATCAGCAAAGACGGATACATCCTGACCAACAATCATGTCATTTCCGACGGCCGGGAATATTACGCGGAGCTGGCAAACGGTACCGTTTTACAGGCGGAGCTGATCAGCGCGGATTCCTTTTCCGACCTTGCAGTGCTGAAGGTCGAGGGTGATGTTCCCGCGGTTGCAAAGCTTGGAAACTCCGACCTTCTGAAACCTGGGGAAACGGCGATCGCGATCGGTTCCCCACTCGGGAACTTCAAAAACACCGTGACTGTCGGTGTGATCAGTGCTACGGGAAGATTTCTGGAATCCAACAACGGATATCAGATGGAAAACCTGATCCAGACGGATACCGCGATCAACCAGGGGAATTCCGGCGGTCCGCTGGTCAATCTGGCAGGGGAAGTGATCGGCATCAACGTGATGATCGTGCGCGGCTCGAGCTATTCCAGCGCCACTGCAGAAGGGCTGGGCTTCGCGATCCCTTCGAATACCGCGAAATTGATCAGCGATCAGATCATTCAAAACGGCGCCTTCAGCCGTCCGGTTCTCGGGATTCGCTGGACGGAAATTACATCCCGTATGGCACGTGCTTACAATCTGCCGACTTCCTCGGGTGTTTATATCATGGCAATGACGAGCGGCGGTCCTGCTGCCCGGGCCGGATTGCAGGTGGATGACATTATCATCCGCATCGGTGATTACACCATCGCGGAAAACGGCTCCTTCTACAACTGCCTGTTCAAATACAGTCCGGGGGATACGGTCGAGATCGAATTTTACCGTGGAACCGAAATCAAGACTGTCACCGTCACCCTTGCCGGAGACGCGGATACCAACGACATGACACAGCTGTAAGATCAGCTGCCGGAATTCAGGTGCCAGGTGTCAGCTCAGCCAAAACATTTGAACAGTAAAGCTTTCAGAATATTTCTTGTACTGTCAGTCCTTTCCGGACTGGCAGCACTTTTTTTTACGTTTGCTGTTCCCTCCGAAAGCAAAAACGCACAACTGGGTGGCTATTCGCTCAGCCGCTGGCTGCTGGGAGCCCTTACGGCAGTTTGTCTTGCCGGATTTATTCTGCTTGCGGTGAAAGATATCCGTTCCGGCGGGGCGGTACGAAAAAAATTGGAAGCCTTCCTTGCCGTGAACGACAGGTCTTATTTCGCCTTTTGGGGTTCATTGCTCGGGCTGCTTTTCAGCCTGTGGGCCTTCAAATTTTCCTGGCTGTTTGTCCCGAAAAATCTGCGGCCGCAGCTGCTTTGGGCAGCCTGTATTTTTCTTTCCGCTGCGCTGGTTTTATACTGCTCATACGGGAAATATTTCCGCTCGGAGAAGTTAGATGAAAAATACCGTCTCTTCCCGCGTCTGCGGGACCTGAAAGCAAATCAGAAACGGACGCTGCTGATCCTGGTCATTATCGGATTGATTTATATCCTGGTCCTGATACCATCCAACATCAATGGGACACAGGATTGGGATGCTTTTGCGCATTATGGCGGGGATGAATATGTGATCTACCCGATCCTGACCGACGTCTCCAATCCCGGCAATTCCTACAGCGAATGGCTTTACCATCACTATATCCACGAGGATTATCATTACGGATACCCCTTTTACGCTGTATCGTATTTTGTTCTGCTGCCATTCCGACTGATTCTCGGTCCGGATTTTATGCAGCGGATCGATCTGACCCTGCCAACACTGCGCGTGATGGTCTCCGTTGTTCCATTGATGCTGGGCTGTCTGGTTCTGGTTTTCCTGACCACACGGTTCGAAAATCCATGGGTCAGTGCGGCTGTTTATGTTTTTCTGCTCACCGCTCCCGGTTCTCTGCAGAACAATCAGGGATTCTGGCATCCGGACGGGCTGAACCTGTTGTTTGTCTGTCTGGCACTTTATTTTCTGCAGCGGGACAAGCTCCGCTTTGGCAGGAATTTCTTTCTCTGTGCCTTTTTTACAGGGCTTTCCGCTGCTATCCGGCTGTTCGGATTTTTCTTCTTTCTGGCGATATTTGTCTGCCTCCTGAGCGGTGTACTTTCCAAACGGCTGACTGTTGGGAAGGCTGTGAAAAAAGGAGCGTTATTCATCCTGGTGATGGCTGTGACCATTCTGTGGAGTTCGCCATTCCTATTCCGTGCCGATGCCCGGCAGAACATGGTCGCGATCCTCACGGAAAAGACCGGAGAAATGACCACAGGTTATAACGCGGATTTCAATGACCCGAAGAATGACTACCGTCCCGGCTGGGATGCCTGGTATCCGGCTTTTGAGGATCATTTTACGGAGATGTTCTGCTTCTTCTTCCTGCTCGGCTCACTCCTGTGTGCCTGTTTTGTGGGACGGGACCGTTGGACTTTCCGCATCATCTTCCTGTGGTGGATCGTGGTTGCTGTCTACCTGATCTGGTTCGTCGCAGTGAAATCCACACAGTATGTACTGCCGATGATGCTGCCGCTGATGAGCTGCATCTTCGCATTGCCCCGTGCGCTGCGTGAGGTTCAAAATAAACATCTGCGCTCCGCCGCATGGCTGGCTTCATCAGGCGTTTTCCTCGCGCAGCTGATCATCAATCTCATCAAAATTGCACCCAGATTCCGCTGAGTCCGGATCCCTGTCCCCACAGAGCCTGGCCCTGAAAGGGCCGGCACCCGACTCATGAATACTGTGGACTAACAAACTGGGCAGCGTCTATCCCGGAGAGTGCACTTCTGCTGACACGGCGGGTATCTGGTTTTGGTACTGGCGTGCATTTGTTATTTCTGTTATGGTGATTGTACCAGGTAGAAATGAAACCTATTTTTGTCCTTTTTTTCACAATAGACAAAAAAATAAGGTATGATTTTAGCAAAGAGGATACATGTATATTTTACGGAAGACTGTCAGCCTGATCCTAACCCTGTTCCTGTTCTCGTTTGCCGCATTTATGGCATTCCAGATCATCCCGGGGGATAGTGTTGTCGCGATGCTGGGAACGGAGGCTACTCCGGAACAGGTCGCTCAGATGCGAGCAGAGCTCGGTTATGACAAACCGCTGCTGGTCCGCTATGGGGACTGGGTTTCCGGTTTTGCGAAAGGAAACCTGGGAATCTCACTCGGTTATCGTCTGCCGGTATCAGAGATCCTTGCAGACAAAATACCGGTTACCGCCGCACTTTCCATACTGGCGTTTCTGCTGGTAGTTATCATCTCCTTTCCATTGGGGATCTTATACGCAAAACTGCTGGGCAGTCCGCTGAACAGTCTGCTGGTGGCGCTCAATCAGGTGATGATGTCGATCCCGCCTTTTTTCACCGGGATCATTTTTACCTTTGTTTTCGGTATCAGTCTGCGGTTTTTTACTCCCGGAAATTTCATTTCATACCAGTCAAATCCGGCAGGGTTCTGGACGTATCTGTTTTTCCCTGCTTTGGCGATCGCTCTTCCGCGGTGTGCACAAACCATTAAGTTACTGAGAAGTTCCATCATTACGGAAATGTCCAAGGATTATGTCCGCTCCGGAACCGGACGCGGAAATACGCAAAATCGTCTGCTTTATGTGCATGTGCTGCGCAATGCAATGATTCCGGTCATTACATTTCTGGCGATGACATTCTCGAATATTGTTGCCGGAAGCATCATTGTTGAGCAGATCTTCGTGATCCCGGGAATCGGGCGGCTGCTGCTGCTTTCCATATCCAACCGGGATTTCCCGATGGTGCTGGCAATCGTCATTATCATTGCGCTGGTGGTGATCCTGATGAATTATTTGTCTGACCTGCTGTGTCAGATCGTAGATCCGCGGACAAGAGTTAGATGAGGGAGCTGAACTGATGAAGAAAAGAAATTACAACCTCATCATCGGATCGATCCTGACTGCCTTTGTGGTGATTCTGCTGGTCATCGGCGTTTTCTGGACACCTTACAATCCTGATACGATGAACGCAAAACTGCGTCTGACCGGACCTTCTTCCGAACATATCCTGGGTTGTGATAATTTCGGCAGGGATATTTTTTCCCGCGTTTTGAAGGGCGGTGTCAGCACGCTGTGGATCTCGGTCTCTACGGTTTTGTTCGGGCTTGTGTGCGGTATCATTGTCGGTGCATTCACCGGTTATTACGGCGGGGTACTGGATGAAGTGGTCATGCGTCTGAATGATGTTCTGAATTCCTTCCCTTCCATTTTGCTTTCACTGGTCTTTGTCAGTCTGCTTGGGCCGGGAAAGAAAAACGTTGTCATTGCCCTGGGGATGCTCTTTATTCCGAGCTTTGCCCGTATCACACGCAGTGAATTTTTCCGAATCAAGAACCTTGATTATGTCAAATGTGCTAAACTGGAAGGCGTACCGCCGCTGCGCATCATGTTTGTCCATATTCTTCCAAACGCGGTCAATACTCTGCTGAGTACGACAGCGATCGGTTTTAACAATGCGGTATTAGCGGAAGCCAGCCTGAGTTTTCTCGGCATCGGTGTTCAGCCGCCGGATCCGTCTCTCGGCAGAATGCTTGCTGAATCACAAACCTATCTGTTTTCCGCTCCCTGGTATACACTTTCCGCTGGAGGGATGATCATTCTGCTGATTTTGGGTCTTGGTCTGCTTTCGGACGGATTGGGGGATATCGAATGATGCTGGAAGTCAAAGATCTTGTGATCCGCTTTCATGACCGGATCGGCGGTGAAGCCGTTCATGGTGTAAGCTTTTCCATGGAAGCCGGTGAAAGACTGGGAATTGTCGGGGAATCCGGAGCCGGAAAAACATTGACGGCACTGGCCATTGCCCGGCTGCTTTCTGATGAAAAAGCATCCCTGACCGGTGAGATCCATTTCATGGGGAAAGATATGCTGCATGCTACCGGGAAAGAGATGCGGTCTATCCGTGGGAAAGACATCGGATTTGTTTTTCAGGATCCGGTTGCTTCCCTGAATCCTCTGATGACCGTAGGACCGCAGATAGAAGAACCGCTGCTGCTGCATACAGACCTTTCAAAAGAGAAGCGGCGTGAGCTTGTTTTGGAGGCGATCAATGATGTGGACCTGCCGGAGCCGGATGT
>Ga0310695_10008361_pt1 | contig 16041 bp, 17 predicted proteins | sample RumenRJG_04DNA_FD_203882 | JGI IMG/M metagenome (GOLD analysis project Ga0310695, IMG submission 203882) | Bovine rumen microbial communities from Lethbridge, Alberta, Canada - RJG_04 (v2) (version 2) | ecosystem: Host-associated > Mammals > Digestive system > Stomach > Rumen | place: Canada...
TGCATATCGGGCAATTATTATGGATATGAACGAGGCGGGACACTAGGGCGTGTTGAAAAACGGAAACTGTGCGATACAGCGAGACAGTTTTTCGTTTGGCAAGGAAGCAAAGGCGCAGTCGTAGCAGAGCTACGTCAAGTCTTCGATGACGCAGACAGGCGGAAAAATGACCGCTGCATCGTGCAGGTGGAGTTTATCAACACGCCCTAAGTTCCGCGCCAATGCGGGCATTCCCGGGGGGAGCTCCGGGATGCTCCTGCCATTCGGCCCAGAATAAACAAACTGTTTTCAAATATCAAAGTTTTTGTTACAATAGACATGTATACAATATACTGAACAGCAAAAGGAGGATGTATCATGTTCAGGAAATATCTCATTGCGCTTCTCGTGGTTTTCTTTGGCTTTTCGATGCCGGTATCAGCCGGACTCAGCTATGACGACTACCTGGGAGGCGACTGGAATCTCGTGCTCAGCGGCATGCATGCCGGAACCGCCTGGTATGTGGACGTAAGCTCTGTAACCGTCGAGGAGGATACGGACGAAGGAATCAAGATTGCAGTCGATATCCTGACCGTGCCCAGGGCAGACCGGGGCAACACCGATGGGACAAGGCATACCAATTACTATTATTACTCCAACGGCAATCCCGCAATGTATAGATGGGTGAACGGCGATTGGCAATATATCCCGCCGGTCGGCAGCCAGGCTGAGGTCGGAAACGATTACAGCGGCGAGATGGCCTACTATATCGCCTATCATGAAAAATACTACGGCGGACGGGAATGGCCCGACAATAGCGGCACCTACCGCCATCCGAACTGCCCGGACAGTGTATATGACCGGCTGGATCAGGCGGAGGAGTATCTGGATTGACAGGAAATCATGAGGAAAGCAATTGAGGCACGGACTGCAATGTCCGTGCCTCAATCGCGAATAACAGGCAGATATCTTATTTTGCACTTCCAATGGAAAGCCCTTCCGTGGAAAGGTCTTCCCCATTGGTGGAAATGACACGCTGGTACCAGTAGAAGGACTTCTTCGGCTTGCGCTCCAGGGTGCCTTTGCCCGCATTGTCCTTGTCCACATAGATGAAGCCATAGCGCTTCTCCATCTCGCCCGTGCCTGCGGAAACAATGTCAATGGGTCCCCAGGGGCAGTAGCCCATCAGTGCCACGCCATCGATATCGATGGCATTTTTCACTTCTGAAATATGGTTCGCGAAATACTCGATGCGGCTGTCATCGTGGATCATACCGTCCGGCCCTTCCTCCTCATGGAGCCCGATGCCGTTCTCCACGATCATGAGCGGAAGCTCATAGCGCTCGGACAGCACATTGAGCATGTAGCGGAGCCCGACAGGGTCGATCTGCCAACCCCAGTCCGAGGCCTCCACATAGGGATTCTTCACTTCCTTGCCGACCTGATCCTTGCCCTCGGCATCGTAGGCGCTGACCACGCTCATATAGTAGGAGAAGGCGAGATAGTCCGCTTTCCCAAGCTCCAGGAGTTCCAGATCGCCTTTCTCCATCCGGATATGGTAGCCCTTGTTCTCCCATGCCTTCAGGATATAGGCGGGGTAGTGCCCCCTGCACTGGACATCGCTGAAGAAGAAGGTGCGGTCCATCTCTTTCAGTGCTGCAATCTGGTCCATGGGCTTGCAGGTTTCCGGATAGACCGGCGTCATCGCCATCATGCAGCCGATCTGGAAATCGGGGTTGATCTTGTGCCCTTCCACCGTTGCCTTGGCGGCGGCGACGAATTCATGGTGCGCCACCTGATAGAGCACCTCGTAGCGGTTCTCGCCTTCCTTGTAAAGCACGCCGGAATTCGTGAAGGCCGTGAACTCCCGGTCCACATCCCTCTGGTTGTTGATCTCGTTGAAGGTCATCCAGTACTTTACCTTGTTCTTGTAACGCTGGAAGCAGGTCACGGCGAAGCGCACGAACATATCCACAAGTTCCCGGCTGCGCCAGCCACCGTATTTTGTCACCAGATGATAGGGAAGCTCGAAATGGGACAGGGTGACCACCGGCTCCATGCCGTATTTCAGCATCTCATCGAAGAGGTCATCATAGAATTTCAGCCCCTCCTCATTGGGCTCCAGCTCATCGCCATTGGGGAAGATGCGCGTCCAGGCAATGCTCGTGCGGAAGCAGCGGAACCCCAGCTTCGCCAGGAGAGCGATGTCCTCCTTGTAGTGATGGTAGAAATCAATCGCCTCATGGTTCGGGTAATACTCACCCTCCACAATGCCATCCGTGATTTCCCGCTCCTTGTCCGGGCCGCCCACGGTCATGACATCCGCGACGCTCATGCCCTTGCCGCCTTCCTTCCAGGCACCTTCCATCTGATGGGCAGCAACCGCGCCGCCCCACAAAAAACCCTTTGGAAATCCCATTTGTCTGCCTCCTTATTTCTTCTCCAGTGCATCAATCCGATGATAAACGTCTATGAATTCCAGTGCGATCAGCTTGAAGCCCTCCGCGCTCATGAGCTGGTCCTCCGCATGGAGCACCAGGAGACTCGTGGTCGCACCCTTCCCTTCTGCCTCTTCCTGCAGCAGCTTCAGATGGGCATCATGCCCTTCCACAAAGGACTTGTCCCCTTCCTCAATGAGCTCCTTTGCACGGTCATAATTCTTCTGCTTTGCCTCCTGAATGGCCTCGATGTAGCAGCTGCGCGCCGTCCCCACAGCCGAGATAATCTGAAATGCAACCAGTTCCAATCCTTCCATAACACTGCCTCCTAATCACATTCTGTTAATTCTATAACTCAACTTTCCCACCACGAAAATGAAGCCAATCCCTTGAAAATACTGGCATCGCGTAGGATAAAAAGCTCTGCTTGACAACAAAATAGCACCTGTTCTTGGTATAATGGAATCAGCAACAACCCCAATACCAGAAAGGTGCTGATTCCATGTTATACCAAAACACTTCTTTTGAACAGTCCCAAAATCAGATTTTCTCTGTCCTCAAGGAGTTGCAAATTGCCAAGCTCCTTTACAAATCCAATATACGCAAGGGCTGTGGGCTTTCTGTCTTTGAAATCTTCCAACGCCTGGTTATGCTTGTTTTCCACGGAAAGAATCTGTTCCGTTCCTTGGAATCAAAGCATAACGACCATACGATTTCCAAGAATGCCTATTACCGTTTCCTCAGCAATCCCTCTTTCAACTGGAAAAAATTTCTCCTGCTCCTGGCTGTACGGGTAACAACTGCTCTGCGGAAGCTTACCTGCAAGAGCAGGGTCACTGTGCTTGTCCTCGACGATTCCGTGTTGCGGCGCAACCGCAGCAAAGCTGTGGAACTTCTCGCCAAGGTGTATGACCACGTGTTTCATGAATTTGTCCGTGGCTTCAATCTATTGGCTTTAGGCTGGTCGGATGGCTTCAGCTTCCTTCCCGTTTCCTTTGTATTACTTTCATCGGCCAAACTCAGGAACCGCTATCAGGAAGCTGACAAGGATATTGACCATCGTACCAATGGCTGGAAAGCCAGGATGGAAAGCATGCTTCAAAAGCCGGAAGCAGCCCTGCGCATGGTAGAATCTGCCCTTGCGGCAGGCATTCGTGCTGACTACATCCTTATGGATAGCTGGTTTACGACGGAACCTTTTGTCAAAAAGCTTTCTGACCTTGGGCTGAATGTCATTGGCATGGTCAAAGACCTGAAGCAACGCTACTATCATAACGGACGTCTTTACACATTGCCGCAGCTGGCCAAAATCGCCATGGACAAGGAAAACAAGTGGCTGTACCGTTCCCTTTTGGTAAGGACGAGGAAGAACAATCTTCCTGTTCGCATTGTCTTTGTCCAGAACCGCAATAAAAAGAGCGAGCTGCTGTATCTTCTATCTACGGACAATGCACTGTCTGAGGATGAGATCATCCGTATTTACGGGATGCGCTGGAACATTGAAACCTTCTTCAAAGCCGGCAAGTCCCTGCTGAAGCTTGGATCAGAGTTCCAGACTCGTAGCTATGACTCTGCCGTAGCACATACGGCCATTGTCTTTGCCCGCTATACCTTTCTCGAATGGCTGCGCCGCCAGGAAAATGACCCAAAAACCTATGGCGGCTTGTTCTTTGCGCTCTGCGAGGATGTACAGGACATGGAACTGTCGGAAGCGTTGCGGTCACTTATGAGCCTTTTCATGGAAACCGTTCATGGCTATGGAACCGAAGAGACGGAAACCATAAAAAGTAAAGTAACCAATTGGATTGCCAGCCAGAGCAGGTATATCAAGGGATTGTTTCAAAATTTATGCTGGGAAAGTTGAGTTCTATAAAATTTATCTTTTTTCAATCGTTATGCAGCCCCGTCCGCTGCCTCCTGCATCTCTTCCTCCAAAAATGCCTTGTCCTGGGACTTGACGAAGGGGAGGTAGATTGCCGTGGCCATGACCAGATTCACGATCTGCACCACAGCCCCCTGCCATCCATTGAGCAGGAACCCTGCAATGATCGGCGGTGTCGTCCAAGGCACCTGCACGGCGCTGAAGGGAGACATGAAGCCCATGGTAATGGAAAGGTACGTGATGACCATCGCAAGGAGCGGCACAAGGGTAAAGGGAATGAGCAGATAGGGGTTGAACACGATGGGCAGACCAAAGATGATGGGCTCGTTGATATTGAACAAACCGGGAACCATGGCCATGCGGGTCAGGGATTTCATCTGGCTGGATCTTGCCACCAGAAGAGCCGCGATGATGAGTCCGAGGGTCAGGCCGCAACCGCCGCTTTTCACGAAGACATCATTGACCTGTGCCGTGATGATATGAGCGGCAGGATTGCCGAGAAGCTGTCCGCCTGCATCCAGGATCTGCTGGTTGTCCAGAGAGTTTGCAATGAGCAGCGGGCTGACCACGCCGCCCACCACATTCGGGCCATGCACACCGGCCCAGAAGAGGATGCTCTGCAGCCCGACGATGATGACACCGCCGCCCAGGCTGTCCGAAAGACCCTGCAAGGGCGTCTGGATGAGCTTGAAGATGAGCTCCGGCACGGTGGTTGCACCTAAATAATGGCAGAGGCCATAGAGAATAGAAGCCGAAGTGAAAAGCGCGATGCCGGGAATCAATGCCTCGAAAGCCCTTGCCACACCGCTGGGAACGGAATCCGGCATCTTGATGGTGATGTGATGCTTCTCGCAGTAGCAGAAGAGATAGCCGGTATAGAAGGCCACGAGGATCGCCGTGATGACACCGTTGCTGCCCGCCCAGGTTTTCGGGATAATCCCTCCGACTACCTCGCCGCCTTCCGTCACGATCTCGGGAGGCATGAGGACAAGGAAGGTGGAAAGTGCGAGAAGCGATGCCATGCTCGCATCACAGCCCTCATTCGCCACAAACTTGTAGGTGATGGCCATGACCACAACGAGGGCCAATACGTTGAAGGTTGCACCCGCCACGGCATTCAGCGGTGCTGTCCAGTCCGATCCGAAAATGGATGCCATGAATTCCGGATAGCCGGGAATCGGCAGGTTTGCGATCAACAGGAAGAGCGATCCTCCAATGGTGAACGGCGTCGTCATGATGAACCCGTCACGCAGGGCAACAACCCCTCGCAGCTGTGCGAAGTTCGCCATGAATTCAAGAAACTTGTCAAAGATCTCTTGTTTACTCATCTTTTTCCCCTCTCTTTTGTTCCAATAAATATTTTCTGTTCCCGACACCCAGGCGAGTGATTGATTTTGCCCTGCCTGGATTCCGGTCCCTTAAGTTGATTTTATATTAACATAGAGAAATTCCCGCTTCAATGCTTCCCGGCCATCTTGAAACAATGCTACAGGACTTTCCCCGAAAATCATCGGTTTTTGTAACACTGTTACACGTTACAGAAAATAAAAAAGAAGCCGACGTGAATTCTCAGCGTCAGCCTCTCTTTCTAGGGCGTATTGAAAAACGGAAACTGCGTACTGCAACGAAACAGTGTTTTTCAACACGCCCTACATATCAATAATGGAAATTCTTGGCCAGCCATTCGCTCTTCCTGTGTACCGCAGAGAGATCCGATCTCGTGACAAGTGCCGCCCAGATCACATTCAGAATGTAGAAGGAAGACATCAGGAAGATACGCGGTCCTCCCTCCTCCATATCCTCCGCGGAAACGGCGCGAAGCACCTCGTCGGCAAGCCTTGCGATAGTGGATTTCGGATGGGCTGTGATGCACAGGATGGAATTCCCCTGCCGATGCAGTTCCTGCGCAATCTGCGCCAGCAGCCGGTTTTCCCCGGTGCGGGTGATGAAAACCGACAGATGGTCTTTCGGCACATCCTTTGCCTGGAGGTACTGCATGGCCATGGACATGTGAACCGTGGAATACTTGCCCGCAAGCACCAGGCCATCGGACATCATGCATGCGGTATGGAGATTGTTCCCTGTAGCATAGAAATCCACATATTTCGCCTTGCTCAGCAGATGAAGCGTGCGGACGATGGAAGCAGGCTCCAGGAGATCATGTGTTTCCTTGATGGCCCCGGTCCCCATGTGCATGATCTTGTCGATGATATCCGGGATGGTATCCTTCTCCGAGAAGAACCTTTCCTTTGGCTCACTGGTCTGCTGCATCATCTCCGCAAGGAAGCGTATCTTGAAGTCAGCATATCCCTCGAAGCCCAGTTTCTGGCTGAACCGGACGATTGCCGCCGAGCTCGTGAAGGTGTTCTTCGCAAGCTGGCGTGTGGAAAAATTCGCCAGCTCACGAAAATGCTCCAGCATGTAGTCAGCAACAATGCGCTCCGTCTCAGAGAATCCTTCCTTTTCCTGCAATCGCTTCAACAGTCCTGCCATATGAACTCCTCCGTCGCCGATGATCGAATGGATATCACTTCCTCTGATACCCATTCGACATCTTCCCCGAAAGTTCCTTCACATATATACAAAGATATACGGAATATCATGCTTGCAGGGACTGGAATGGGAGCGCCATCAGTCGCCGATCATCTTCTTTGCCATGGCAACCACGGACTTGCCGTCCATGCGCCCGTACATCTTCATGTCGATGGCATCCACAGGGATTCCCGGGCACAGCTCCTGGATCTTGCCCTTGTTGAAACGAACCTGCGGCCCCAAGAGGATGACATCTGCATCCGATGCCTTCTCCTTCGCCTCGGACATGGGATAGGCAGCGATCTCACAGTCATAGCTCTCCGCCTTCGCGGCTTCCTGCATTTTCTTTACAAGCATACTCGTGGACATACCGGCAGAACACAGAAGAATGATTTTTCTCATGGTGAAACGCTCCTTTTTCTTTTTCATCTTGAACTTTGGGGATGCACCCCTTCCTTGTGTCTAAATGTACCACATGTTTCTTCGCAATTCAACGCAATTGGACGCGCTTGGAAGGATGCTTCACGAAAAACCATCAAAATGTGTAACAACGTTACAAAGCCGTTATTTGCCTTTCAGTTTCTTTCCGAGGTCGTCGAAGAAGGACTTGCTGATGCGGCCGAAGATTCCCTGCTGCCCATGCCTGGAGGCATCGCGCTCCCGAAGTTCGTCCCGTGCCATCACGCGCTTGCCCGTCCTGGAATCATATACCTCGAAGCGCAGGCGCACCGTGGAGGTATAGACGGTCTCCTCCGGATGATAGACCGGCACAGTGATGTCATAAGACTCCTCCGTGACGGAGCCGTCCGAATGGTGTTTCTTCCGTTTCGATGTCCTGGTCTCATAGGAGGTGTAACCTGGCTTGACATAGGAGCCATCCTTCCATTCCACGAGTTCCGCCGTGATATAGACATCCGCTGCCAGATGCGGGTCTTCCGGCGACAAGACCTGTGCTTTCTCCGGATCGATCACCTGGTATTTAGGGCGAGTCGCATTTTTCAGGTACTCCTCCTTGAGCACCTGCTCCGTCAAGTCATTGTCCAGCCCAGAGTTCTCCGCAAAGGCCAGGTCATATACCAGGGCACGCTGCACCTTCGTGAAGTCATAGGATTTGTCCGCCCAGTCCACCTTCTCCGCACTCACAGGCATGGCAAATGCTGCCACCAGACAACACACCGCAATCAAACTGCGCCACCATTTCATAAATACCCACTCCCCTCTTCTGCTCTTTGTTTCCATCCATTTGCAGGATTCCTGCTCTTTGGTATTATTCTACGAACCGGCCCCTTTCTCCTCCTGCCCCTGCCAGCCATTTGCACACTGACATGGACTCATAAGCATATGGAAGATAAAAGAAAATCCCTGCACCAGGCAGAGATGGGAACTGTCAGCTTTTTATCAACTGTGCAGTGATACTGCAACACTGGTCTACAAAAGATTGCGGAGCATGTTCTATAACCTTCGCCTGCCTATTTATCACATCCAGGGTGCGAACCTGAAAAGGAAGTGCATAGCCTGAAGTCTTCATGCCCGGAGGCAGGGGAAGTTCCAGCGGGTAGCCTTTGCTTTTAGATGTGATAGGGACTACGATATGCAAATTGCTTGGCAAGGGAATCTCATCACGGTCAACAATGATAGCAGGGCGAAAATTTCCCTGTTCATGGCCTGCAACCGGATTGAGGTTTACCCAAACAATATCTCCCTGCTTCATTCGATGACCTCACCTCCAACATCGCTGCCCCAGTCAACCTCACCATAGGTTCCGACTTCTTCACGGCTTATGGAAGACATTGGCTTGCCATAGTGCGCTTCAAAGAGAGCCTCTACGGAAACAGCTGGTTCTATGGTGATTTTCGAGTCATTGGCGGAGATTCTGACACGGGAGCCGGGATGGAATTTGAATGCATCCACCAATTCACGGGGAATCCTGATGCCTAAACTGTTTCCCCACTTGTTAAGCACAACGTCCATGATTGCCACTGCTCCTTTCTTCTATGATATCCATTGTATATCATGAAAACAGCAATGTCAAAGAAAAACTCAGAGCAGAACGCGTTGTGGATGTCCCCTCATAGCCATGGTGTCCGCTTTGTGATATAATGCCTGAGAGGGGGGACAACATGCGATTCTGTTTGGATGTACTGTTATTTGTTTTCATCACCACCTTTTTCAAGTGCCATCTCATCTCTGTGGACTACCACGTATGGGGCGGGCTGGTGTTCTTTGGCTTTTCCCTTTGGCATGTCTGGCTGAACCGGAAATGGCTGATGGGGTTCGGCCGGCGGAAAAAAGGCTGGCGGGACTGGGGAAACATGCTGTTCCTCCTTGTCTGGCTGGCCATGATCGTCACCGGCATCCTGTGTGCCAGACAGCTCGGCATCGGATGGTTCTTCCTGAAGCCCTGGCATAAGTTCCTGGGGGCCATATCCCTGCTGCTTCTGGCCTTCCATATCAGCTGTCACTGGGCATATCTGCGGGAGAACATCCTGCGGCGCTGCCCCTCCCTGAGGAGAATCCCCCATACACTGGGAGCAGCCCTACTTGCGGGGACTTTGTGCTTTGGATTCTGGAGCTTTGCGGATTCCGGCTTTGGCAAGTGGATCTCTGCTCCCTTTGTGGCATCGGCTCCACTGCCCTCCTCCGGGGACGGAAGCGGCAGGAAGAAGCACCAGACACAGCCCTTCAATCCGGCAAAAGTGTCCAAATACATGGCAGAATCTGCCGCAATGATCTATGCTTGCGCCTATATGATGCGAAGGAAACAGGAATAGGGACTTGTGAATCAAATGAAGAAACTCATCATCAACGCAGACGATTTCGGTCGTCATGCCCTGATCAACGAAGCGGTGGCCCGTGCCGTGAGCCAGGGGGCATTGCGCTCCGCCACCCTGATGCCGGGAGAGCCTGCCTTCAAGGAGGCGGTGGATCTGGCCAAGGCTTTGCCGGAGCTTGGCACCGGCGTGCACCTCACCCTGGTGGACGGCACGCCGGTACTGGCTCCTTCCGAGGTGCCCACTCTGGTGACGCCCGGGGGGCATTTCCGGCCCGATCACGGAGCCTTTATCCGCCAGTATCTGCAGGGACACATTTCCCGGCAGGACATCACCCGCGAACTGAATGCCCAGCTGGACAAAGTCCTGGATGCGGGCCTTCGCCCCACCCATGTGGACAGCCATCAGCACCTGCACATGCTGCCGGGGATTTTTCCCATAGTGCTGGAGCTGGCCGCAAAGCATCATATCCGACGGGTACGCATTTCCCGGGGGATCTATGGGAACCCCTTTACCCCCTGGCCGGGGGTGGGGGATCTGGTGGGAAAGTTCGGTCTGGAAGCGCTGGCCCTGCAGGACAGGCGCATGGCCCGCGCCAGAGGATTCGCCTTTCCGGGGCATTTTGTCGGACAGGTGGCCGGCGGTGCTGTGACAGCAGGCTTCATGCGGGACCTGACCGCCCATTTCCCGGAGGGCGTCGTGGAGGTCATGCTGCATCCGGGGCTGGACAACAAGATACTGGCGCAGGCTTCCGGCTGGCAGCACGACTACGAGGGAGAATTCGCCGGTGTATGCGATGCTGATGTATTGGCCAGACTGGCCGGACAGGGAATACAGCCGGTCAATTTTGGTGCATTATCATAAATCTTAAAATGAGGGGGATTTTCATGCAAAATTTTACATTCAAGAGCCCGACGGAGATCATCTTCGGCCGTGATGCCGAACTGCAGGTCGCCGAAAAGATCCGTCAGTACGGGGGACACCGCGTCTTTATCGTCTACGGCGGCGGCAGTGTCGTGAAAAGCGGCCTGCTGGCCCGTGTGGAGCGCTGCCTCACTTCCAGCGGCCTTGCCTTCGAGGTATTGGGCGGCGTCCAGCCGAACCCGCGTCTCTCCTTTGCCCGCGAGGGAGTGCGTGAGGCCCTCTCCTGCAAGGCGGACTTCATCCTCGCCATCGGCGGCGGCAGCGTCATCGATACCGTCAAGGCCATTGCCCATGGGGTGGCCAATCCCGGCACGGACATCTGGGATTTCTGGACAGGAAAGACCCCTCTCACCAAGACCATGCCCTTCGGCTCGGTGCTCACCATTGCCGCCGCAGGAAGCGAGACCAGCGATTCCGCGGTGCTGACCAACGAGGAACTGGGCAAGAAGGCAGGGCTCAACTCCGAGCTCAACCGTCCTGCCATTGCCTTCATGAATCCGGAGCTCACCTTCACCCTGCCCAAGAAGCAGATCGCCTGCGGCATCTGTGACATCATGATGCACACCATGGAGCGCTACTTCACCCCCATCAAGGGAAATTCCTTCACCGACCTCGTGGCGGAGGCCCTGATCAGGAATGTCATCGACAATGCCCGCATTGCCATCGTGAACCGCAAGGATTACGATGCCATGAGCGAGATCATGTGGTGCGGCAGCATTTCCCACAATGGGGTCACCGAGCTCGGACGCAAGAAGGATTTCTCCGTGCACAAGCTCGGTCATGAGCTGGGCGGCAGGTTCGATGTGACCCACGGCGCATCCCTGACGGCCCTCTGGGGTTCCTGGGCCCGCTATGTCTACGAGGACGATCCCGAACGCTTTGCCCGCTACGCAGAGCGCATCTGGGGCATCGATTCCGGTACGGCAGAGGAACGCGCCCGCGCCGGCATCCGCAAGACCGAGGATTTCTTCCGCGAGATGGATATGCCCACAAACTTCACGGAACTCGGCATCGGCGTGCAGACAGAGGCCGTCCTCGAATACCTCGCGGATATGTGTACCGCAAATGGCAGCAACAAGATCGGCTGCTTCCATCCCATCGACAAGAACGCAGCCATTGAGATTTACCGCATGGCAAACAAATAGGCCCAAGAGGGATTTTTTATGGAAACAGAACCGGAAAGGGGTATCATATTGGCACCGGATGAAAACTACATACCCACAGGGCTCCCGGGCGGCTTTTTCGTCTACAATGCCCTTGGGGACCAGGAAATCTACTTTGCCGACCAGAATGTGATCGAGCTGTTCGGCTGCAAGACCATCGAGGAGCTGCGGGAGCATACCGGCAACAGCTTCCGTGGCATGGTCCACCCGGAGGACCTCGATAAGATTGAAAGCGATATCATGTCCCAGACCTTCAACAGCGAGAAGCAGCATGACTACGTCCGCTACCGCATCACCACGAAGCAGGGAGAGGTCCGCTACATCGAGGATTTCGGTCATCTTCTCCACGGCGAGGGCGGGCAGAAGATCTTCTATGTCTACATCGTCGATGTGGACAAGGACGAGTTCTACAACCGGGGACGCAACAGCTTCGCAGAATCCCAGATCTTCTCCATGAACCGGAATGCCGACCGCCTGACAGGGCTCCTGAATATGTCCGCCTTCTACGAGGCAGTGCAGGAAAAGATTGCCAGCGGGGTGTCCAGCAAGGAAAAGCCCTTGACATTTATCCACTTCGACATCGTGAATTTCAAGATATTCAACGAGAACTACGGCTTCCAGAAGGGCGACGACCTCCTTTGCCGCATGGCCTACACCATCCGCAGGGAATTCCCGGGTGCCGATGTTGCCCGTTTTTCCAATGACCATTTCATGGTCTGCACCGACCTGCCGCATATCGTGACACATGTGGAGAATATCCACAGCACCATGCTCAGGATCCTGGACGGTATCCGCGTGGAGATCAAGGCCGGCATCTACAAGCTGGAGGAAACCTGCAAGGAAGTCGGGCTTGCCTGCGACCACGCCCGCATTGCCTGCAACATGATCAAGCGGCGCTACGACAAGGTCTACGGTGTCTACGAGGCGCAGCTCTATGAGCGCCTCAGGATGCAGCAATACGTCCTCGACAACATCGATATCGCCGTGGAGAAGGAATACCTGAAGGTGTTCTACCAGCCCATCATCCGTGTGGAAACAGGGAAGATCTGCGGCTATGAGGCGCTGGCGCGCTGGGATGATCCCAAGGCGGGAATGCTCTCGCCGGCCACCTTTATCGTGACCCTTGAGGAAGGCCACATGATCCACAAGGTGGACACCTTCGTCATCAAGAAGGTCTGCGAAGACCTGTGCCGCCTCATGGAGGAGGGCAAGCCCGTGGTCCCCGTCTCCGTGAACCTTTCGCGGCTGGATTTCGAGCTGTGCGAGGTCTTCGAGCTCACCGAGCATTTCCGGAGGCTCTACAACCTTCCCAGGGAGCTCATCGACATTGAGATCACCGAGAGTGCCCTGAACGAGGATTCCTCCCATCTGCAGAGAGAGGTGCAGAAGTTCCGGAGCGCCGGCTATCACATCTGGATTGATGACTTCGGCAGCGGATATTCTTCCCTGAACCATCTCATGAGCTATGAGTTCGATGTGCTGAAACTGGATCTGGAGTTCATGCGGACCTACGACAAGCACCCAAGGTCGGAAAAACTTCTCCGCCATCTCGTCCAGGCGGCCCTGGAACTTGGCATCCAGCCCCTGCAGGAAGGCGTGGAGACCGCGGAACACTTCGAGTTCCTGAAAACCATTGGCTGCAAATTCGCCCAGGGCTATTATTTCGCCAAGCCCCTCCCCATAGAGAAATCCCGTGAATTCACCCAGTCAAAAGGTCTGGAGTGGGAATAAAAAAAGGCCTCCCCGGCAGATGGTTTCTGTTGGGGAGGCCTTTCCCTTACGTCAGCCCCAGTTCCTCCGCGTGCTCCTGCATGCCCTTGATGCAGCATTCCATGACTTCGCCGGCCTCCATGCCAAGCATCTCGAAGCCCTTCTTGATGACCTCCCGGTTGCAGCCGGCGGCAAAGCGCTTGTCCTTGAATTTCTTTTTCAGGGACTTCACTTCCATGCCGATGAGCCGCTCGGGGCGCATCAAGGCATAGGCCTGGACAATGCCCGTGAGCTCATCCACGGTGAAAAGGCTCTTTTCCAGATCCGTCTCCGGGACTTTTTCCTCGGTGACAAGGCCGTAGCCATGGGAAATGATGGTGAGGATATCCTCCTCCTCTACCCCTTCCGGTTCCAGCAAATCCCGCACATGGCGACAGTGCTCATCCGGATATTTCTCATAGTCCACATCATGCAGCCAGCCGATGGCCTCCCAGTGATCCTTTTCCTCCGGGCTCACACCGAAGTGATCGGCCATGGCCCCCATGGCGGCGCTTACGGCGGCCGCATGGGTGATGAGGTGGGATTCGGTGACGTGCTTGGCGAGAATCTCTTTGGCTTTCTCTAAAGTAAGTTTGCTCATAGTGTTAAAAACCTCCTTGTGTTTACATCTCAGATCGTGTTGAAAAGGAAAAGCCCCCTGTTACCCTTCAGACTCCCTCATGATGGGAAAGGACTTCGGCAATAATCAGTTTGTGGGCATGTTCCTCCTTCGTTCCCTCGGCATACCATTTGAGGATTTCCTGAGAGAACTTGCTGCGGTCAAGCTGCTGCACAAAGAGCTTGCGAAGCACCATGGTTTCTTTTGCCTCCTTATAGGTCACAGCACCTTCCAGTGTTACAGGCGTAAATCCCGTGGCCGCCGCTTTGTCTGTATCCCTGCCACTTTTGGAGCCAAAAATCCCCAAGGCCTTCTTGTGCTTCTCATCATACCAGGAAAGCGTGAGCTTCTCATGCCGCTCAATAAATTCGCAGGTATAGCGAATCGGCCGGACGACCAGAAAAGCCACAGGCATTCCCCACATGGTCCCAAGGGCGCCCCAGGAAACGGTCATGCTGTTGAAATCATCCGGCACCCCTGCGGTAAGAATTGCCCAATCCTCGGCAAAATGCACAAATGGTTTTTCCGTATACTCGTTAAGATTCATCTTTATCATCCTTTCTTCGTAATAACAAAAAGAGAATCCCATTCAAAGCAGTCTCTTGATGGGATTCTCTTCTTATAATAGGCCTTGACAGCCCTTTTCCTTACTTCTTGTAGCGCTTGTTGAACTTCTCGATGCGCCCGCCTGCCTGAACGTCGCGCTGACGGCCCGTGAAGAACGGGTGGCACTTGGAGCAGACATCGACGCGAAGCTCCTTCTTCGTCGAGCCCGTCGTGAACGTGTTGCCGCAGCCGCAGGTCACTTTTGCCTCGAAGAACTCCGGATGGATTCCCTCTCTCATTCCTATACACCTCACTTTCCCCCGACAATGCCGGAAAAGATACAAGGCCGCTCTGCGCAGCCTTGGTTTAGACCGCTCACCGCCAAGGGCAAGGCCGGCCAAAAGACCGTGGAACCAGACGTCAGTACGTCCAGTACCGCATAATTATAACATAAGGAAAAATCCTGTGCAAGGGAACCATGTCTCCTTCTGCAAAAATTTCTTGAAAAAATCGCCCTGATATTAGATAATATCTAGTGTCCCACCTCGTTCAGAAACATAAAAATAATTGTTCGAGATGTAGTCAGATGCTAGGAAGAGGAAGGCGGCGTAGCGGTGGCTACGCCAACTGACGATGACAACGCAGATGGCTGCATATCGGACAATTATTGTGGATATGAACGAGGCGGGACACTAGGTATATTTTATGTAGAAAGGACGAACCTAATGCCGAACCCAAATACCACGCAGCACCAGTGCAGCCTCTGCAAGAAGGTCATCACGGTGCATAGCCAGTACGATATGCCCATCTTTGATCCCAACACGGGATTCTCCATCTGCAAGAGCTGCATCAAGCAGATCAACCGCATCCTCGAAGAACACGATGCCGCCAATGCCTCCGAGGAAAAGAAGGATTTTGCCATCCAGCTGGACGACATCCTCTCCAAGAACAAGCCCCATATCATCAAGGAATATCTGGACGAATACATCATCAACCAGGACCGCGCCAAGAAGATCCTCGCCGTGGCGGTCTACAACCACTACAAGCGCATGAAGTACGGCGCGGAGCATGAGGGGGACACGGACATCGAGAAGTCCAACGTCATCATGCTTGGGCCTTCCGGCTGCGGCAAGACCGCCCTTCTCTCCCATCTCTCGAAGCTTCTGGACGTGCCCTTTGCCGTCACGGATACCTCCAGCCTCACCGAGGCCGGGTTCGTGGGTGCCGATGTGGAGGTCGCTGTGCGCAACCTCTACTATGCCGCCGACAAGGACATTTCCAAGGCGGAGCACGGCATCATCTACCTCGACGAGTTCGACAAGATCGCGAGGAAATCCGGCGCGAACAACTCCATCACCGCAGACCCCGGTCATGAGGGCGTCCAGCAGGCACTCCTCAAGATGCTGGAGGGAAGCGTGGTGGAATTCACCGCCCGCGG
>Ga0310695_10008362_pt1 | contig 16040 bp, 10 predicted proteins | sample RumenRJG_04DNA_FD_203882 | JGI IMG/M metagenome (GOLD analysis project Ga0310695, IMG submission 203882) | Bovine rumen microbial communities from Lethbridge, Alberta, Canada - RJG_04 (v2) (version 2) | ecosystem: Host-associated > Mammals > Digestive system > Stomach > Rumen | place: Canada...
GCTATGACGTCGCCGCATACGTGTGGCCCGCATACCAGCCCGATCCGCGCTGGGCGGAACTTGGTATCTTTGATGCGGGCAAGGGCGAATGGCAGAACGTGTGGGAGGCCGTGCCCAAGTGGGAAGGGCACAATCAGCCGCTAAAGCCGCTTTGGGGCTACGAGAACGAGGCCGATCCGAAGGTTGTAGAGAAGAAAATCGACGCTGCGGTTTCGCATGGCGTCAATGTCTTTATCTACGACTGGTATTGGTACGGCGGTCGGCCATTTCTCGAGGACGCGCTCGCCAGGGGCTTTCTTGGCGCGAAGAACAACGACAAGATGAAGTTCTTCGTCATGTGGGCGAACCACGACGTCGACTCGACCTGGAACAACCGCGTCGCCGACAAGGGGTCGAAGGGCTGGCTCTGGCGCGCCGACGTCGACGCCAACGAGTTCAAGAAGATTGCGCGTCGCTGGATCGACAGTTACTTCAAGCGCCCCAACTACTACCGCATAGACGGCAAGCCGGTGCTAATGATCTATGAAATCGGCACGTTCATCGACCGCGTCGGCGGTATCGAGAAAGCGATCGAGTCGATTGCCTTCCTGCGTGCGGAGGCGGCAAAGGCGGGGTTTGATGGCGTTCATCTCATGGCGTGTGACTATGGGCTCAAGCAGGCGTGGGTGAAGGCGCTTGGCATAGACTCCGCGACGATATACAATCTTGTCCACTGGTCGAGTCCAGCTGGAAACCCCGAGTATGGCGTTTGGGCAGAGCGCGCCGCGCAGCGGTTTGGCGCGGCGAAACGCGACTTGGGCATTGCCTATTTCCCCCATGCCTCCGTTGGCTGGGACAACAACCCTCGTTTCCCAAAGGAAGTCAAGGCGGCTGCGGCAGTTGGCTCCACGCCTGAGAAATTTGAGGCCACACTTCGTCGCGCCAAGGACTGGCTCGACAAGAACCCTCAGCCGCGCATGCCGAAGCTCGTAACGGTCAATTCCTGGAACGAGTGGACGGAAGGCTCGTATCTCGAACCCGATACCGTCAACGGCTTTGGCTACCTTGAGGCCGTTCGCCGCGTCTTTGGCGCGAAGTGATCGGTGTTTGATGGGGGGCTTTAACGGAAAATATGATATACTATGCCCATCTATACAGAATAGTCTTTCTGTAACCTGAAAGGAGATTCGAAGATGGCGAAGAGAGTGATGCTCATTGGCGCTGGCGGAGTCGCCGGAGTCGCGGCCGCGAAGATGGCCCAGAACCCTGACGTGTTCGGCGAGATCCTTATCGCTTCACGCACGCAGTCGCGCTGCGACGCCATCAAGGCGGACATTGACCGTCGCGCGGCCGAAGGAAAGGACGCGTGGGCAAAGGCGGCTACGGCTCCTGCGAAGATCACGACTGCGCAGATTGACGCGATGGATGTGCCGCGCCTTACCGCTCTCATCAAGGAGTTCAAGCCCGACCTCGTCATGAACATTGCGCTTCCCTATCAGGATCTCGCGATCATGGACGCGTGTCTCGCGGCTGGCGTGAGCTATCTGGACACCGCCAACTACGAGCCGCCGGACGAGGCGCACTTCGAGTACTCCTGGCAGTGGGCGTATCGCGAGAAGTTCGAGAAGGCGGGACTTACCGCTATCCTCGGCTGCGGTTTCGACCCTGGCGTAACGCAGGTCTTTTCCGCCTACGCGCAGAAGCACTACTTCGATACAATCGAGACGCTCGACATCCTCGACTGCAACGGCGGCGACCACGGATATCCTTTCGCGACGAACTTCAACCCCGAGATCAACATCAGAGAAGTGGCGGCCAAAGGTTCATATTGGGTTGCAGATTCAGAAGTTGAAAGGTTGAAATGTTCCAAAGTTGAAAAGTCGGCTGATGATGAAAAACTCTTCAACTCTTCAACTTTTCAACCTTTCAACTTCCGCAAGGCGTTTGACAAGGGCTATTGGGTCGAGACCGCGCCTATGGCTATCAAGCGCGAGTATGTCTTTGACCAGGTCGGAAAGAAGGACATGTACCTGCTCCACCACGAGGAGCTCGAGTCTTTGGGCTGCAACCTGAAGGGCATCAAGCGAATCCGCTTCTTCATGACTTTCGGACAGAGCTATTTGACGCATCTCAAGTGTCTTGAGAATGTGGGGCTTACGCGCATCGACCCGATTGACTTCAAGGGTCAGAAGATCATTCCTATCGAGTTCTTGAAGGCGCTTCTTCCCGACCCCGCGTCTCTCGGCCCCCGCACCAAGGGCAAGACGAACATCGGTTGCATTTTCCACGGCGAGAAGGACGGCAAGCCGGTCGACTACTATGTATACAATGTCTGCGACCATCAGGAGTGCTACGCCGAGGTCGGCTCGCAGGCGATCAGCTACACGACGGGCGTTCCCGCGATGATTGGCGCGAAGATGTTCCTCGAGGGCAAGTGGACGACTAAGGGCGTCCACACATGCGAGGAGTTCGACCCCGATCCGTTCATGGCCGAGCTCAATGTTCAAGGGCTTCCGTGGCAGGAGACATTCGATCCCGTCAAAGTGGATTAACATTGGAGAACACTAACATTACAGAATTGTGGGGTAAATGCCTTGGCGGAATCCTTGGAATTCTGTCTGTGATAGTCCGCATTCTGTTGATTGGACTTGTTGTAGCCATTTTATTCCTGTTTGCACGGTTGGTTAAGTGAATACGCCACGATACATCATTGATGAAGCGGCGCTTGTGCGCAACTTGGAGATTCTTAAAAGCGTCTCCGAGCGTGCAGGCGTTCGCATCCTCCTTGCCCAGAAGGCGTTTTCGTGCACGGCCGTCTATCCGCTGTGCGCGAAGTATCTCGCGGGCACGACGGCGAGTTCGCTTTTCGAGGCGAAGCACGGGCACGACAACTTCGGCGGAGAGACGCATGTCTTCGCGCCGGCGTTTATCCCAGAGGAGATGGACGAACTCTTGGGGCTCGTCGATCACATCGTCTTCAATTCGCCGCGGCAGGTTGCGCTCTATGGCGAAACGGCGCGCAAGCGCGGAGTTTCGGTTGGGCTTAGGGTAAATCCTGAAGTCTCTGTCGCGACAACGCCCGCCTACGACCCCTGCCGCCCCTCGTCACGCCTCGGCACCAAACTTGTCGACTTAAAAGCCTCGGTCTCAACTTGCGACTTTCAACTTTCAACTTTAAACTTTCAACTTTCAACTCTTGATGGTCTGCATTTTCATTGCCTTTGCGAACAGGGGCTTGATGAGCTCAGAAAGGTCCTTGCGGGGTTTGAGGAGAAGTTCGGCGAATTCCTCCCGCAGATGAAGTGGGTGAACTTCGGCGGCGGTCACCATATAACGCGCGAGGGCTACGACGTCGAGGGGCTTGTCGCGCTCCTCAATGACTTCCGCACGCGTCATCCGCATCTTGAGGTCTACCTTGAGCCGGGCGAGGCGATTGCGCTCAACGCCGGGACGCTCGAATCACGCGTGCTTGAAATACAGCCGAAGGGCGCGGACGGCGTTTCCAACGCGATTCTCGACACGAGCGCGGCGTGCCATATGCCTGATGTCATCGAGATGCCCTACACCCCGCCGGTAATCGGAGCCACAATTTGCCGTTCCCACCCCTCTAGCGACCGCTTGCGCGGCTCGCTTCGCTCGGGGGATACGTTCCCCATTCCCCGCTCGTCCGCCGTAGCTTCAGCGCAGGCGGATTCCCCATTCATCTACCGCTTTGGCGGGCCGACCTGCCTTGCTGGCGACGAAATTGGCGTTTATTCGTTCAAACACGAGCTGAATGAGGGCGATACCGTCGTTTTTGGCGACATGGCGATCTACACGATGGTCAAGAACAACACTTTCAACGGCATAAACCTGCCCGACATAGTCGTGCGCCATGTGGACGGAAGCGAAGAAATTGTCCGCAAGTTCGGCTACGACGACTTCGCTTGTCGACTCTGATATCCAACAACGGACGCCGTATTTTTGGTATAATTTATACTTCACATCGAAAGGACAAGAAAAGTGAAGATTGACACACTATGCGTTCAGGGCGGATGGTATCCCAAGTGTGGCGAGCCGCGCCAGGTTCCCGTGTATTCATCGACGACGTTCAAGTATGACACGACGCAGCACATGGCCGACTTGTTCGACCTGAAAGCGTCAGGCTATTTCTACACTCGGCTCGCGAACCCGACGAACGACGCAGTGGCGAAGAAGATCGCCGCGCTTGAAGGCGGTGTTGCGGCGATTCTCACGAGCTCCGGACAGGCGGCCTCTACTTTTGCTGTCCTCAATCTCTGCAATGCGGGCGATCATGTCGTTTCCTCCGCGCAGATCTACGGCGGCACGTTCAACCTCTTCGCCGTTTCCCTCAAGAAACTCGGCATCGAGTTCACTTTCGTAGATCCCGACGCGAGCGAGAAGGAAATCCAGGCCGCGTTCCGCCCGAACACGAAGTGCGTTTTCGGTGAGACGGTCGCGAACCCGTCGGGCTGCGTACTCGACATCGCAAAGTTCGCGCGCGTCGCGCACAAGAACGGCGTGCCGCTGATCGTCGACAACACGTTCCCTACGCCGATCCTCTGCCGTCCGTTTGAGTTCGGCTGCGACATCGTCACCCATGCGACGACTAAGTACATGGACGGACATTCCTCGCAAGTCGGCGGCTGTATCGTTGACTCCGGCAATTTCGACTGGTCGAAGCACGCCGACAAGTTCCCAGGCCTCGTTGAGCCAGACGCCTCCTACCACGGCCTCAGCTACGTCAAGGCGTTCGGCAAGATGGCCTACATCGTGAAGTGCACTGCGCACCTGATGCGCGACTTCGGCTCGATCCCCTCGCCGTTCAACGCGTTCCTCCTGAACCTAGGCCTAGAGTCGCTTCACCTCAGGATACGTCGCCACGCGGAATCTGCGCTCAAGATCGCCAAGTGGCTCAAGACCCAGAAGAAGGTCGCGTGGGTCAACTTCGCCGGGCTCTCCGGCTCGAAGTACAACAAGCTCGTCAAGAAGCAGTTCAACGGCAACTCGCCGTGCGGCGTGATGACGTTCGGCATCAAGGGCGGCCGCAAGGCGTCCATCAAGTTCATGGACTCGCTGAAGCTCATTGGCATTGTGACGCATGTTGCGGACGCCTGGAGCTGTGTCCTGCATCCTGCTTCGCACACTCACCGCCAGCTGACGGATGCGCAGCTAAAGGCGGCTGGCATTCCGCCGGACCTGATCCGCTTCTCGGTTGGCCTCGAGGATCCAGACGACCTCATAGCCGACTTGAAGCAGGCGTTGGCGAAAATAAAGTGATTTTGGAGGGCTTTGACGATGGCGCAGTTCAAGGATGTTGGCAAGAGGGGCGGCGAATGGATCGTCGCCGGTGTGCTAGCGGCGATTGCGGCGCTTCTTTACTTCTGCACGATGGCGTCGTGCGCCTACCCTGGAGAGGGCGCGCACCTTATGACGCTGTGGAAGGGCCTTGACTCCGCCGCGGTCAACGTCCATCCGCTGATGGCGATATTCGCGCGGCTGTTCTGGTGCTCGAACATCCTTGGGCCGCTGTGCGGAATCGTCTCTGTTGTTGCGCTCTACCATCTGACGTCGTTCTTCGTGCGCGAACGCATCGGCGGAGAGCTGCTTTCGCAGTATGCCGACTCCATGGGGCGCATGGCCGGCATCGTCGCGTCCGTCGTGTTCATGACGACGCCCGCAGTTCACCAGTCGTTTACCCACCTGAGTTCCTTTTCTTTTGATGCCGCCTGGGCGTTCGTGACGGCGTCGCTTCTGATTCCCTATGCCCGCGCCGGGAAGAATACTGGCTGGATATTTGTCATGCTAATCGGCGTCTTCGCGGGACTCGGGTTTGCCGACTCTCCGCTTTTCGGGCTCCTCGCGCCTTTCTACTTTTGCGGTGTGTGGGCAGTCTCTGGAAAGCGCGGAGGCAAGCCGTACGGCGCGGCGTTCGTTTTCCTCCTTATCGCGATCGTCACGCTCTTCATCTACGCTCCCAACGCCTCCGGCAACTTCACCGAGCATATGCGCGCTCATTGGAGCGAAACGAAGGTGTGGTTCTCCGCGGAGGGTTGGTTCCTCGTCGGCGCTTTTGCGGTTCTGCCGTTCATCGTTGCGCTCTTCTCTAGCTTTGGCGCCTACAACCGCGAGAGCGGCCTTTCACAGTGGATATACCATGTCGCGATGAGCTTCGTGACGATTCTCGCCGTCGCCACTCCGCTCGCGCCCTCGCCGCTTATGCGCCCCTACGGGCTTCTTCCTGTAGTGCCCTGTGCGCTTGCGGCATTTACCGCTGCATATCTCGTGACTTACTGGTGGCTGCTCGCCGTCGCAAAAGTCCGCAAGAACGAGTCGCTTGACGCCGAGCCGGTGGCGATGAAGGGCCGCACGCTCGCCCTTGCCGTTCTTCCGGTGCTATCGCTTGTGATGGTCATTACAGTCCTTCTGAACCTCTTCTCGTTCGACAGCTCGCGCGGCGACTTCGCCGACCGCACTGCCGAGAAGCTGATTGCTGACCTTGGAGACCGCACCTGGTTCATCACTGACGGCCTTCTCGACGATCACCTGCGCCTCGCTGCCGCGAAGACAGGCAAGGAACTCAATCTCGTATGCCTGCAGCGCGACCTTGATGAGCGCTATCTCGGCGAGCTCGCGAAACTTGTCGAGGCGAAGGGGATTGGCGGCGACAAGAACCGCGAGCTTTCGATTTCGCTTTCTCTCGGCGTGCTTGCGTTTGTCCAGGACTGGTTCGCTGCAGATCCAGATATCGCGAAGAAGGCCGCTATATTTGGTGCCCCGGACCTCTGGTACGCCGCCGGGATAAAGGCAGTGCCCGAGTTCCTCTTCTTTGGCGCCGATCCGGAGCGCAAGCCCGATTGGAGCGCGTGGGACGAGTTCGACAAGGTTCTTGCCCCGCCGAAGGGCGTAAAGGAATGGGGTAGCTACCAGCTGAAGGAGAACGACCCGATCGAGCTCGTGCGCCTTCGTCTTCGCCGTCACGTAGGCCTCGTCGCGAACGACCGCGGCGTCTGGCTTCAGGACGCCGGCGACGACGACGGTGCGTTCAATATGTACGAGCTCATCCTCAATTCCATCGACAAGGACAATGTCTGTGCGCTCTTCAACGAGTTCGAGATGGCGCGCGCCGACCATCCCAAGGCTGCGCGCAAGAAGCACGACATCGAGAAGTTGTTCAAGTCCATTGTCGAGGACAAGGGGCGTCGCTATGTCCTGTGGAAGCTCGCAAACGTCTACGGCTACATCAGGAATCCCGAGATATTCGTCCGTCTTGGATACGCGTGGGCGAGGTCGGGTCGCCCGGGCGAGGCGCTGAACCAGATTCGCCGCGCGATCGATTTCGTTCCGACCGAGCGCCGCTCGAGCTTGCTCAACATGATGGCCGCGCTCTACGCGAGCGACAGCGATGTGAAGAAGTCGAGGGCGACTTACGAGGAAGTCCTCTCCAAGGACTCCGAGAACCACGATGCGCTCGTCGGCCTTATGCGGCTCGAGCTCCTCGAGGGCAATAGCGCGAGGGCAATCGAGTACTTGGAGCGCGCGACGAAGGCGGCGCAGGACGATCCGCGCGTGGCGATCGAAGTCGCAATGCTCCATCTCATGAAGAACGAACTTGCCGAGGCCAAGGCGATGCTCACGAGGTCAACCGACCTCGATCCCGCGAATCTCCAGGCGTGGTCGCTTCTTGCCGCCGTATCCTTGCAGCAGTTTGACGCGTCAAAGGATCCCGCCGAGAGGGCAGAGCTTCTCAAGGCCGTGGAAAATGTCATACTTCCTGAAATGGAGAAAAACGCAAAGGATACGAACGACTACAATATCCAGTCCACGCGTGCGTTCCTCATGCTGCGCCAGGGCAACGAGAAGCGCAAGGCCGCACGCGACATGTTCGCCGCCGCCATCAAGACGCGCCCAGACGTCCAGGCGACGCAGGACATAGTTCTCGGCCTCGATATATCGCTCAACGACACGACGGATGCGGAGTTCCACGCCAAGGAAGCTTTGAGGCGTAACCGCAAGGCGCCTCTCGCCAACTACGTCATGGGCTCTCTCGCGCTTCAGAAGGGCAAGTACGAAGAGGCCGAGACGTTTCTCAGGAGGGCGTGCGACACTACGCGTCCAGTCGTACTTGCGCAGAACGATCTCGCCGAAGTCTTAAGGCGCACGAAGAGGCTTGAGGAGGCCGAGCGTTACGCCCGTCTCGCCGTTCGTACCGCTCCCGAGCTCTATGTCGCGTGGGAGACGCTCGGTTCGATTCTCCTCGATGCCAACGGAGACCTCAACGAGGCAGAGCAGTGCATCGTCAAGGCATGCGAGCTTTCGAAGTCAGAGTCCGGCAAGGAGGAGGACGTTCGTATGCTGATCTCCCTCGCGAGGGTGCAGATCGCGAAAGGTGACCGTCAGCGCGCGAACATGACGATTCGCAAGGTCAAGGGCCGCGTAAAGGAACTCTCGGAGTTCGAGCGCGGCGAGTTCGAGGAGCTAAGCAAGAGTGTTCGCTGAACTGCTTCTTGCCGCAACTTTCCAGGTAGGGCCGTTTTATGAACAGCGACCCGCCGACGACTATCTCGCCGTCCGTCCGTTCTACGCCCACGAGGGCGATGTTGACGACGTCCTCTGGCCTGTTTTCACCTCCCACCGCGACTGGTGGCGCTTCTGCTTTTTCCTCCACTACCAGAGCCAGGACGACGGTGGCTGGCAGTTTGACTTCATCCCGCTTTGGTTCAACGGTCACAAGCCGCAGCGCGGCGAATCTGCCGCGGAGGACTACTGGGGGCTTTTCCCGATATACGGCCACCATCCGCATATTCTCCTGATGTATGACATCGACTTTGCGCTGTGGCCCGTCTGGACGCGATACAAGATGCCGCGTCCTTCCGAGGGGAAGTGGCTCACGACGAACACGGTGCTTTTCCCGTTCTTCAGCTGGCGCGACGACGGTGCTTGGAGCTTCTGGCCGCTCTACGGGATAAACCACCAGCGCGAGAGCGACCACCAGTACGCCCTCTGGCCGATCGTCACGTGGGCTAACTACCGCGAGGATCGCGATACTGCGGGCGAGGGGAGCTCGTGGATGGTCTGGCCGCTTTACGGTCAGATTCGCCGTGCGCGCGAGCGTCAGGATCTTTTCATCCCGCCGTTTTTCTCGTGGACAGAGACTTATTCAAAATCCTGGGCAGCGCATCTCAACTCTGCTCCCGAAATGCGTTTGCGCTGTCCTTGGCCAATCTTCGAATGGGAGTCCAACGCACGGAGGAGTCGCTTGTCGATATGGCCGCTATACGAGCGAGTCGACTGGCGTTCCTATGACAAGGGCGATGCAGCCGGCTCTGTCACGCGCTTTGGCTGGAAGCTCGTCGAACTCTACGATGATGAGACGCGCGTTTTTCCTTTCTGGACGAGCCGCAAGGACGATTCGTATTTCCGCCTTTGGCCTTTTTGGGAGACGGAGACCACGAAGGACGGCTCGTCAAAGTCCCGGCTGCTTGGGCTTTTCCCGATGCGCTGGGTTCCTTCTGTAGACCGCAATTGGTCCAAGTTCTGGACGCTTTACGAGAAGGAGACAAATCCAGTCTGCACATACCACTCGCTGCTGTGGGGAATCATAAGGTGGAGGACGGTTAAGTGACGCAGCGAATCAATGTCTGGCTTCGAGCCCTGAGGGTGAACCAGTGGACGAAGAACGGGATCGTCTTCCTCGCGTGGTTCTTTGCCGTCGCAGACCCGTCGCAGGCGGCACTGGCACGCGGCATAAGGCCATTCATTCTTGTCGCCGCGATGGCCGTCGCATTTTGCTTTATCTCGAGCGCGTTCTATCTTCTCAATGACGTAGCAGACTTCGAGGCCGACCGTCTCCATCCGATAAAGCGGCTGCGTCCCGTCGCGGCTGGGCTTGTGTCGCGCATCGACGCGGTCAGGGTCGCGCTTTCGCTTTTTGCCATTGCGCTGATGTTCCCGTGCTATCTCGTTTTCCGCCATCCCGACCGCACGTGGGGCTTTGCGGTGATTCTCATCTACTCTGTGATGCAGTGCGCGTACTCTGGGTTCCTGAAGCGCATTCCCTACATTGACGTCGTTGTTATCGCGGCGGGCTTCGTCCTTCGTGCGATTGCCGGCGCTGCGGCGATGAACGTGCGAATCTCGCCGTGGCTCCTTGCTTGCGCGTTTGCGCTTTCGCTCTTTATAGCTCTTGCCAAGCGCCGTCACGAGATGGCCGTCGCCATAGAGTCGCGCGAGGCGCTCAAGGGCTACCATCCCGTCGCGCTCGACGTCCTGATGTTTGTCTCGGCGCTCGCGACGCTCGTCGTCTACACGTGGTACACGCTTTCACCCGACACGGTGGCACGCTTCGGAACGCGCTATCTTGTCGTCACCGCCGTTTTTGTCGCGCTTGGTCTTGTGCGCTACATTCGGCTCGTCTACTCGAAGGCCGACGTCGGCCGCCCCGAGAAGATTCTACTTTCAGACTGGCCGATGTGGATCATACTCGCGGGCTACGGCGTTTCCGCCCTTGTCGCTGTCCTCTTGCGCCACGTCGTCACCGTATCTGGGGTCTGATGAGCGACTTTCTTGACAGGCTCGCGGCAAGGCGGCGGTTTGGCATGAGGCCGTCTCTCGACGCGATTAGCGGCGTATGTGCCGCGCTTGGCGATCCGCAAAAAGAGTTGCGCGCTATCCATGTCGCCGGCACGAACGGGAAGGGCGCAGTTTGCGCGATGATAGACGCGTGCCTTAGGGCTGGCGGCCTTAGGGCTTGCAGATACACATCGCCCCATCTCGTCAGGATCAACGAGAGGTTCTTTGTCGATGGGAAACCTGTTGACGATGCGACTCTCGAGCGCGCGGCGGACAAGGTCTTCCACGCCGATTCCGACACGAACTCGCAGCTCACTTTCTTCGAGGCGTTGACGGCCGTTGCGTTTATCGCCTTTTCAGAGGCGAAGTGTGACTACGCTGTTCTCGAGACGGGGCTTGGCGGTCGGCTTGACGCGACGAACATCTGCTCGCCGGAGATTTGCGTCATAACGAAAATCGGGCTCGACCATTGCGACTGGCTTGGCGACACCGTTGAGAAGATTGCCGCGGAAAAGGCAGGAATAATAAAGAAGGGCGTGCCTATAGTCCTTGGGAAGAACGGCCCTGAGGTCATTGCGGTCATCAAAGCTCGCGCAAGCGAGGTTGGCGCGCCGTTCTTCTATGCGCCTGACATAGCGGACGAATCTGAGATTCCAGATGGCTTTTCTCTTGAAGGCGCGTTTAACCGCGAGAATGCTGTCACCGCTCTCGCCGCTCTGAAAGTTTTGGGTCAGTTAGAGTCGAGTAAGGGTCTGTTAGGGCAGACTCTATGTGACACTACTCAGACTCTAAATGACCATAAGCAGACCCTAAGCGACACTATGCTCAAGGGCCTTTGCAATGTCGTCTGGCCGGGGCGGTTTCAGAGGGTCGGGCGCTTCATCATTGACGGGGCCCATAACCCCCCTGCAGCTCGTGCCCTTGCCGCCGCACTCAGTAAATACGCACCTTTCGTGGGGTCTGTCCCCACGCTCATCGCCGGCTTTTGCGGCGACAAAGATGTCGATGAGACGTTGCGGATTCTTGCTCCCCTTGTTGGGAAAGGAATCGCTGTCCGCACGAACAATCCACGCTCGCTCGCCCCGGAGGAACTTGCGCGAAAGATGGAAGCCGCTGGGATTCCGGCGATTTCATGCGATTCTATTCATTTAGCGTTAGAAAAAATGGGGTCTGTCCCCAGCGGTTCTGGGGCTGATACGCTGATTTGTGGTTCGCTGTTCCTCGCGGGCGAGGCACTTGCCGAGCTTGACGCCTTTCCGTGGCAGGCAGACCGTTTCGATGCGGCAGAAATCCTGAAGGTTTGATATAATCTACGTCGATGAAGAAGAAGAGAGGAACGCTTGCACTCGTCTCGCTCGGCTGCGCAAAGAACGCAGTCGACCTGCAGGTCATGGCCGGCAATCTTTTGAAGGAGGGGTGGTCTCTCTCCCCCGATCCCGACTGTGCTGATGTCGTGATTGTCAATACCTGCTCTTTTATCGCGTCGGCGCGCGAGGAGGCAGAGGCCGAGATACTTCGCGCGATTGAGCTTAAAAAAATCGGCCGCTACGGAAAAGTCGTCGTCGCGGGCTGCTATCCGCAGCGCTACCCCGAGCTCAAGGGCGCGTTTCCCGGCGTGGACGAATGGGGTGGTGTTCCGAAGGACTGGATCGAGCCGAAGATGCCGGCGCTTCGTCTTACTGGAAAGGCGTTCGCATACCTCAAGATTGCAGAGGGTTGCGCGCACCGCTGCGCCTACTGCGCGATTCCTCTAATTCGCGGCAAGTACCGCTCACGCCCGCTCAGGTCGATACTTAAGGAGGCGCGTTCGCTCGTGGCGACGGGGTGCCGCGAAATCAACGTCATCGCGCAAGACCCGATGCTTTGGCGCGAGGGAAAGAAGTCGCTTCCCGATCTCCTTTGGGCGCTCGACAAGATTCCTGGCGACTTCTGGGTGCGCGTCCTCTACAGTTATCCGAGCGAGATATCAGAGGATTTTCTCGTATGGATGCTCACTTCGAAACACGCCGTCCGCTACATCGATGTGCCGCTTCAGCACACTGTTCCCGAAGTCCTCGAGAAGATGAACCGCAAGGCCGCGATAGCCGATTCGCTCGCGGCGGCCGAGTTCCTGCGCGATGTCGTTCCCGGGATTACGCTTAGGACGACGATAATGACCGGCTTCCCAGGCGAGACCGAGGCGCGTTTCAGAAAGCTCATGGCAGACTTGCGGCGCATGCAGTTCGACCACCTCGGCTGCTTTGCGTATTCGCCCGAGAAGGGCACGAAGGGCGCGCTACTCGGCGGGCGTCCTTCGCGCACGGTTGCGCTCGCCCGAGAGAAGGCGGTGATGGGGCTTGCGAAGGAGATATGGAGAGCTCGCTCCAAGAGGTTGGTCGGAAAGACTTTCCGTGCGCTCGTCGTTGCGCCTGGCGTGGCGCGGCTTGAGTCTCAGGCGCCAGATGTCGACGGAGTGACTTATATTGAGGGCAACGCCAATGTCGGTGAATTCGTCAGTGTTCGCATAGAGAAGGTCGAGGGCTTCGACTTCAGGGGAAAGGTCGTTTGAAGATGCGTCGCCCGATTCCATACATCAACGAGGAAGTCTCGAATAGGGATCTCAAGTACTACATCTTCGACTGGGACGACAACATTCTCCACATGCCGACGCGCATCAAGATGGAGCATCGCGACACAGTCGACAGCCCGTGGAAGCCGGTAGAGGTTTCGACTGCCACCTTTGCACTTGTTCGTGCCGATGAGGAACACTATCGCGCTCCTGGCGGAGTGTGGGCTGACGCGTTCAGGAACTTCGAGGACGCGCCTGGACGCGATAACTTCATTGAGGACACAATTGCGGCGCTCGAGAAGATAGAACACGGCGAGAAGCCGTCGCCGAGTTTTTACACATTCAAGAAGACTTTGATTGAGGGCCGTATTTTCGCCATCGTGACTGCTCGCGGCCACGCGCCTGAGACGATAGAGAGGGCGGTCAGGGTGTTCATCAAGTATGTCCTGACCGAAGAGGAGCGCGAGACGATGATGTCGAACCTTCGCGGCTACCGCCAGTGGATCGACGGCGTTGGCGACGGCGAGTTTGGTACCGATGCGGAGGAGCTTGACTACTACCTTGGCATGTGCCGCTATTCCGCCGTTACGTACGCTGGCTTCAAGGAGCGCATGCGCGCTGATCCGATCTATCAGGAGAAGCTTGCGGTCGCGCCGATTGCGGCGAAGCCGGAGCTTGCGAAGGAGTTTGCGATACGCGATTTTGTGGAGCACATCTTCCACATGCTGCGCCGCAACGGTACTTCGGATCGCGCTGTCTCCATTGGCTTTTCTGACGATGACAAGGGTAATGTGAAGTGTGTTTCTGACTACATCCGCTCGGAGCTTTCGAAGCGCTTCGAGGGGATAAAGTTCGTGGTCTACGACACTTCCGATAGCACGCTCAGCAAGGGTCGCAAAGTCTGCGTCTCCGGGCAGCTGAATTTGCCAGGATTCTAAGTTGAGTTGTGGGGCGGCTTTTTGCGTCGCCATGCCGCCCGATGGCTCGCGGGGCTCTCGTCCGGCTCCAGGCTCGCGACGGCTCTCGCACATCAGACAATGAGCCGAGTTTAGCCTGCCGTGCCTCGGCGTCTATCGCTGGTTGCGTACGCAAGTCACTCTTACGCCTGCGACCTTCCGCCTACCTCACCCGCGACCATCGGCTCGGCTTGGCGACAACCTTGCGGCAAATCTAAAAATGCTCCGCCGCCTTACACTCTGCGGTGATTTCGAAAGGGCGGCGACAATGACGGGTGATTTTTGATACAATACCTGACATGGAACTTGGTGTTAAAACTGTTGTTTCGCATACTGAGACACGCCGTACGGTGCGGAAAAATGTCGGGGTGGCGAAAGTTGCAGTAATGGCAATCGTTGCGCTTTTGGCATGCCCGAACGCGTGTGCGTGGGCCTTTGAGGTCAACATGTATGAGTTGGATCTTCCGCAGGAACAAAGACTGCAGACGATGAAGAATCGGGTAGCGCTTGCCGAGAAGCTGACGGATGAGGTGAAGTGCCTGTTTCACGAAATGGAAGAAAGTGTCGCCTACCGTAAGAACCTGGTTGAGTCCGGCGTGAGCAACGATTTTTCTCGCGTGGCGGCTGATTCGAGGGCGGCACATGACTCCCTCGTGCGGCTGAATGGCGATTTGTGCGCTTTGAGGAAGAAGCTGTATATGCAGAAACGCCAGGTAGACGAGCAGGAACGCCGAAACGGCGAGAAGGTGATTGCGCGGATGAAGGCGCTTCGGCTTCCGAAGATTGCGTTTGCTCCGCCGAACACGTTGGGTGATGCCTTGTCGTTTTTGGCAGAGGCGACGCGGAGCGAGGCATCGGATGCTGGCTTTGCGTTCATGATCAAAAGGGGCGACTTGTTGTTGGAAGATGGGGAAGAGCCTGTAGCGGTTGGATCCCTGGTGGTGCCGAAGATAGAGGCGTCGGACATTTCCATTTACGATGCCTTGAGGCTCGTGTGCGATGCAGTCGACTGCAAATGGAATGTTGAAGACGGAGTAATCGTTGTGAGGCCCATGGAGGCAGGTGACTATCCAGACGACTGGATCACCAGAACCTACACCGGAGTGGGTTTGCCGGTGCGCGACTGGACGCATTGGGTCGAGGCGAACGGTGTGAAACTGCCCGAGGGCACGAGCATCCTCCATTCCCCGGAATCTATGCAGCTTCGCGTGTCAAGCACGAGGGAAATCGTTGAACGGATTGAAAAGCTGCTCAAAACCGATCCGGCGTCAACCTGCTGTTCTAGCGAAGAAAGCAAAGCCGAACAATGACAACGTGCAGAGAAGGGCGTAGAGTCCGAAGACTATGTGTTCGTGTTGTATATTTGAGTGGCAGTAAGCGTCAACCTGCCGTTCTGCAAGAAAAAGAAGGCGCCCGGCGTGAGGCCGAGCGTCTCTTTTTTGCTTGTCGTTGCGATGCTGCTTAGCAGACGCCCTGCGCGACCATCGCGTCGGCGACCTTCGTGAAGCCGGCGATGTTCGCGCCGACCACGTAGTTGCCTTTCTTGCCGTACTTGGCGGCGGCTTCCCACGCGTTGTCGTGAATGGCCTTCATGATGCCCTTGAGCTTCGCGTCGACTTCCTCGCGGCTCCAGGAGAGGCGCTCGGAGTTCTGCGACATCTCGAGACCCGAGGTCGCGACGCCGCCGGCGTTCGACGCCTTGCCGGGCGAGTACATGATCTTCGCCTTGACAAACGCATCGATCGCGTCAGGCGTCGAAGGCATGTTCGCGCCTTCGCCGACGAGCGTGCAACCGTGCTTGAGCAGGTAGGCGGCGTCCTTGCCGTTGAGCTCGTTCTGGCGGGCGCACGGGAAGGCGGCGTCGATCTTGTCGGTGAGCTGCCAGCTGTTGACGCCCTTGAAGAACTTGACGGCCTTCGTCTTCTTGGCGAAGTCGGCGAGCTCGCCGCGCGTCACGTTCTTGAGGTACATGATGTCCTTGAGCA
>Ga0310695_10008364_pt1 | contig 16039 bp, 17 predicted proteins | sample RumenRJG_04DNA_FD_203882 | JGI IMG/M metagenome (GOLD analysis project Ga0310695, IMG submission 203882) | Bovine rumen microbial communities from Lethbridge, Alberta, Canada - RJG_04 (v2) (version 2) | ecosystem: Host-associated > Mammals > Digestive system > Stomach > Rumen | place: Canada...
CAGTCTTTTCTCGAGATATACGCCATTAAGCCATCACCTTGACTATTTTTAAGAACACCATCTAAATGGACAAAGGTGAAATAATTGGTAATCATCGCTTCCGCATATTGAGAATTTCTTAAGAAGATATAATCCATATCTAAACTAAGAATTAATCTTTCAGTATAGATATGATCTTTTTTCTCAACGCTTGGATTAGTTTCATCGTCCGCATTCACTAAAGAAGTGTAGATAATTTGTCTTACTCCCGCTTTCTTAGCAGCTTCAACAGCATTTCTATGAGCGGCTTGACGTTTTGGGCCCACAAATGGCATAGAAATTAAGCCAATTCTATCCGCGCCTTTAAAAGCTTCTTCTAAACCTTCGTAATGATTGAAGTTAGTGACTCTCGTCTCAATTCCTAATTGTTGATATTTTTCTAAAGCTTTTTGGTTATAACCACAGAAAATGAGATTTTCTTTTGGTTCTAATTCCATCAAGATATCCGCAGCAATTTGACCTAAATTACCATCGACACCGGTTAGTAGTATTTTTGCCATATGTGACTCCTTATGTATCTAATGTATCAAATAAAGTAAATATAGAGCAATAATAGGGACTTATAGATTTGGTAAATTTATTTACCTACTGGCGTCCAGCTCTTAGGAACAGGCTTTATATCTAAAGTACCGCTTACTTTGACCGCTACTTGGTATTGGTCTTCGTAGACTACTTCTCCTGGTAAAGTATTCGTGTACACTAGATAGAAAGGATGGTTATATCTATCTAGTAGCCACATTGCTGGAAGAATCATATTAAGCATTTCTTTAGAATTCTCGGTTTTAAAGAAGCATACTACTTTCTCTTGATTCTTACATTGAGGTGGCCAAGGTAAGGTATTAGCAAACCAGTCATCTATTTCTCTATATAGACTTGCGTCTTCTTCATCCATCTTATCATTTTCAATAAGATCCCAACACATAGAGAAAATACCTTTCGCGTACATGGTATTTTCCGCTAATTCTTGTCCTTGGATACGGACATATTTAAATCTTGAAATGAAGTCTTTTGCCACTATAAATATTATACTTCATATATAAATATCATTTGTAAATAACCATTATTTATATACTAATTATTCACATATAATAAATTTATAAATATAAGGTCTAGGGGGCACCACTATGAAGATAGCAATAAGATATTTCACTAAGAGTAAAAAAGGTAATACAGAGAAGATAGCGAAACATATCGAAGAAAAAATAAATATTAAAGCTCTAGATATAACTAATCCGTTAGAAGAAGAAGTAGATACATTATTATTAGTTAACGCGATGTACGCGGCTAATATTGATAAAAGAATTAAAGATTTCTTAAAAGATAATGCTAGTAAGATTAAAACACTTATTAATATCAATAGTAGTGCGTCTGGCTCTTCTACCTATAAGAGTGTTAAAAAAGCTTGTGATAAATATAATATCAATATCTCTAGTAAAGAATATCATACAGTGGCCTCTTGGATATTCCTCAATAAAGGTAGACCTAACGAAGAAGATTTTAAACGTTTAGATAATTTCTTAGAAGAAGTTATTAAAGAATAATAAGTAGATAGTGGAGATGACTACCATATCAAACAAAATCTAGGAGATATATTTAAAGAAATCTTTGATGGAATTGAACTAGATACTGAAAAGGCAGATAATAATATAGTTTTATAGGGGCTGTTGAAAAACCTAGAAAATGAATAACAGCTCTTTTTGATTTTATGAGAAAATATGATTGTGTTTAAAATGTAGTTAAGTTTAATAAAATCTATTAATTTATATAAAATATTAAAACTCGGTTGCAATTATGTTCATATATAGATATGATTAGAGCAAGAGGAAGAAACTATATGAAAGTACTTTGTTTTGAATTAGATGGGTTTAAAAATATTGAAAATGTTCATATTGATTTAAGTGATATTACTACTTTAATGGCACTTAACTGCAAAGGTAAATCTAATTTGCTTAAAGGAATACTTTTTGGTTTATTAATGATTAGCAACACTCCTGAAACTAGGAACACTATTTATCATACTTACGGACCTTTATCTAAACCATTATTAAAATCTTATAAAGATAAAGACTATCGATTTGAAGTAGGTGTTAAAACTTCTTTTGAAAATAAAGAAGTGATAGTGTTTTATAATTTCACTTTAAAATGGGATCAAAAAGAAGCCATGATTCTTACTGAATCTTTAAAGATACAAGAAGCTACTTTGCAACGACCTACCACTTATTATTTAAGAGAAGGTTTAGAAGCAAAATATAAAAGCGCTAGAACTAGAGGAGCGGATAACCTAATAACTCTATCTTCTCCTAACGAAATGTTTTTAAATTTACTTTTAGGAAAAAAGCTTTTCTATGAATCTATATTAAAAGAAATTGGTTATATTAGATACGCTATTGATCGTCATTTTGATAATTCACAAACATATAATTGTATTACTTTATTCCAAGATGATGATTTCTCTTTTTGCGGTAATAAACCTGAAAATACCCCACAGAACATGTATTTATTAAAAACTAATTATCCAAGATATTTTTCTAGAATAGTTAACGCTATGGAGATGTTATTTCCTGATGTTACTGAAATAGATGTTAAGAAAGTAAATAACAATATTAACGTTATCGGTGTACAAAATTACTATTTGTTATACGCTAAACAAAATCATATTGATTCCTACATTAACTGTAGTGAAATGTCTGATGGATTTAAGAGAATATTGAACAATCTTATCTTCTTATCTATTAGTGAAATTAAGGGTCTCCATGTAGTGGCATTAGAAGAACCAGAAAACTCAATTAACCCGACTGTATTAGGTAAATATATCCAAATAATTGCAGAGTTTTCCGATTCAATGAATATCATATTAACTTCTCATTCACCTTATTTGCTTCAATATATATCTTTATCAAAAATCTATATAGGAGTGGAAAATGATAAAGGTAATATTAACTTTAAAAAGATAAAGCCTACCTATATTAAAAGAGTTACTGAAAGAAGTGAGAGACTTGATGTAACTATAGGCACATATATCTTTGACTCTTTATCCGATAAAGAAAAGTTTGATAACGAAATAATTAGTAAGGCTTTAGAAGATTAGTTATTTTTCATCCTCTAACATTTTTACAATATCTTTGCCTTCAATCCATACTTGTTGCAAGATGGATTTTTCATCCTCTTACTACTATTTCTAATAAAAAGAATAAGATACAATAATCTTATGGCTGATGTAAGAAGCGTTTTTGAAAGATTAGATAGTATTGAGGCAACAGGACAAGAGAATAATAAAATTCTTGCTCAAATTTTAGGCATTCTTGAAAAACAAACAGCTCCGGTTAAAAACCAACAAAAGCCCCAAACTATTGAGAAGCCAAGTGCTTCTTTAGCGCAACACGAAATTCAACAAAAAGTTCAACAACCTAAGCTTAGTGAAAAAGAAATATTCCATGATTTTTTAAAGAGGTCAAAAAAGAGTTGGAGATGGTTTGGTAATATTTCTGAATTTAATAAATGGAAAGCACTTGCTATTTTTTCACTAGTATTGCTTTTAGTTATAGGCCTGGCTACATCTATCATTTCTACTATTTGTTTCAGAATGTACAGCACATTTACTGGTTTTGAAAATGCCTGGATGATATTTGGAATAGTTTATTTGGTTTATGCATCTAAAACTCAACTTACTTACGAAGTTAATGCACTTGCATCAAATTCTTCTTATAAGTATGAAACAGATAGGCTTGGTATGAAATTTCCAGGTAAAGAAAAAACAGTTTTCAAAGTCTTTAGATGGTTAGCTATCATTTCTATAATTGCAAATATTATTTGTATATGGGCAGGAATGGGTAAGAGCCACCAATTCTTAGCAACTATTATGGAATTATTGTTCTTAGGTTCTATGGTATTTGCATTTTTTTTGAATTTAAATCTTTACGCTCAATACTCTATTGTTTGGGTTGAAGGACAAAATTTCTCAACTGGGGAAAAGGTTGTCTTTGCGTTACCGCCTCTTGCACAGCACCTAGTCACTGAAGAACAATTCAAAAAAGAGATGCCTAGTTTATTTAAATAGGAGAATTTATGTATTTATCGAAGTTAAAAATTAGGGGACATCCTATCTTGGGAAACATTGAATTAGATCTAATAAATCCTAGATCAAAAGAGGCCTACTCAATAATTGCTTTTGTTGGTGAAAATGGATGTGGCAAAACTACAATTTTAAATGAACTTTTTAACTATGAAAAATCAGACTATATCATAGATAAGCAAACACCGTATAGCATAATTCCTAAATCTTTTGATGCTTTATACCTAAGGCAAGGTAGCTTGCATAGAAATGCTATGAAAGAGATAAGGAAGTTGATTGATAATCATGACATGTATCAAGTTAATAGTGCTTTATATGAAGATAAAAACCCTTTTGGGATGAGAATGAATAATTCGGTCAACCGTGTAAAAGACGGTACAAAACTCCTTGAGAAACTTGGGGATGATGCTATAACAAACATTTTTAAGCAGAATCATATTGATGAGGTGTGGTGTAGTGACGAGGTTTCAAAAAGTATTGACGGGATGGAACATGGTTACAGTATTAATAATTTTTCTTCAGGACAACAAGAAGTCTTGTTAAAGATTAAAGATATAAGAAAAATGACATGCGGAACAGATTGTGTTCTTATAGATGAACCGGAAACATCTCTTCATCCTAGATGGCAAAAAGAAATCATTAATTTATTATCCTTAATGCTCTCAGATGTAGAAGGGAATGTACCTCAAATATTTTTGGCAACACATTCTGAAAAAGTACTCGAATCATTAATCAAACGTGATGATGTTTTAATCGTGAGATTGTCTAGAGAAGAAAGAAAAATAAAAACTGAAACTATAAATGAAATGGATTTACGTTTACCAACTCCTACTTTTGGTGAATTAGATTATCTTGTTTTTCATATCCCGTCTTTTGAATATCATGATGAATTATTTAATAGATTTGCATATCAAATCAGGAAAAATAGTACTATCGCGGTGGATGAAAAGATACAAAAGATTATTAATAAAATATACAAACATGATGTAACTAAATTTGAGAAAACACGTGTCTATACTGTTTATAACAAAACGCAAACCACAAACACAATCCCTACATATATAAGAGATTTTTTCCATCACCCAAACGAAATACAACCCCCTACACAAGAAGAGCTTGTGATGTCAATTGAACTCTTGCGTGAATTAGTTAAATATATGGATGAACGAATCGCAAAAATGATGGAAGAAGAAAAATAACTATTGATATAATAATTTGGCCAGTGGGTATGTCCTTTGTTTAGAAATAAACGAGTGGAGGAGGTACTGCTTAATGAGCTTCAATACTGGCACATGCTCTTCCGCTAATTTATTGGAAGAAATCCGAGAACTTATTAAAGACAACAGATTATCCGTCTCCAAACTTGCAAAAGAAATTGGGATAAGTCGTAAGGCTTTCAGTCGTATTATCAACGAACATAATAAATTTGTTGATATGGATATTATTGTCTACTTATGTAAGAAACTTGGAATTAAGGCAATTGTCATCGAGTGATCGATGGGGATTGCCCCTTTTTTATTGTTACTTTTTTTGGGACATATCCAATTTTCTAGACTCTCTTCTTTTACTATATAAGTGCAAAGTTGCAAAAAGGAGATGAAATTATGAAACAAATTGAAGCAACAGATGTTATCAAAACTCTTAATTGGATAGCTCAAGCAGAAGAAACCAATAAAAATGTACTAGAACCAACTTTGAATAAGAATGGCATTTATGAATGTTGTGTTGAACTTCCTTTAATCAAAAAAACAGTAATTGGTGTTGGCGATTTAAAAATCGAAGCTATAGATAATTTAGCAAAAGAATCTTCAAAGTTAATTGATGAATATCTCAAGAAAAATCCTTCGTATGATTTTAAAACACCTTTTAAGAATTTGAGATATGTATTAATGGAAGATGATAATGGATATCTAACTATTCATTTAAAAAAGAAAGAAAATGGTTATTTGGATGAAAATTCCTGAACCGAGATAAATAAACATGTCTTCAGTTTCTTAGAAAAATATGGGCCGCATCGTTATATTCTTCCTATAATTTACAACTGGTTTGCCATCCTAATAGCGGCGTTAGGATGGGAACCTGCCAATTAACGAGATACATCGATTGATGTAATATAAAAGTAGATAAATAATGCATTTAAATAGCTAGACACAATATTTGTCTCGGTATTGTATCTATCTGCCCAAAGGTAATCGTATTATTTATCTGCAGAAAGGGACCTCTTTATGAGCAAAAAAACTTTATTGCCATTCGTAGCAATGGCGCTTACCTCTATTGGAGCTTTTACAGGTTGCTCTAATAATGGCAATCAACAAGACCAAATATCTGTAACCGATATGGTCGGTAATACCATAACAATCAACAAGAACCCTAATAAAGTAGCTTGTATATCAAGAACAACATATGACTTGTTAGTAGCATATGGAGTTGGAGATAAAATTGATGGAGCTTATAAGGGCACATTAAATAATAGTTGGGTGCCACTTATCTATCCAGAAAGTGCAAACCATTATGTGTATGAATATAACAACAGTGCAGAGCTTTTCATTTCTAGAGGAGTTGATTTAGTCTTAGCCCCAGAAAAGTATATTGCTGATGATTTAAATGCACATGGGGTACCTGCTTTATGTGTTTCTTTATATGGAACACCTACCTTTGATAACTATGTTACTTTCTTATCTCAACTGGTTACTAAGATTTGGGATGGTGACACTATTAAAGCAAAAGCTTCAGCATGGGAAAATAAGGTAAATGCTGCTATTAATGACATTAAGACTGAATTAGCAAAACATGAATTAACCCAAAAGAAAGTTTTCTATGTTCGTGGTGACAAAGACAGGGGTGTTGGTTATACCGATACTAAAGGTTCATTTACCGAATATGCATATAGAACTCTCGGATTTAATTTTGTTGGTTCGTCTTTAAATACCACAAACCCTTCTAAAGAAGAAATAGTGGAGCAAAACCCAGATATTTTCGTATGTGGTGGTCAATATCAAAATAAGAATATTAATGCTTTAAAAACTGAAGAACCATATATTAATTTAGATGCTGTTAAAAATAATAAAGTCTTTAATATACCTATTGGATTTACTGCTTTTGAACAATTATCAGCAATGACACCTATATTCTTCTATGATCAAGCAAATAAAATTTATCCTGAATATTTTAGTTATGATATTCCTACAATGGTTAAATCAACAATCAATGAATATTTTGGAACTATTGTTTCTGATGAACAAGTCTCATATATGCTTAGTGGGCTTAATCCAGAAGGAGGCCCATTATATTAATGAATGAGAAAACTTTAAAAAGAAGAACTTGGGTCACGTTTGGTATATCGATAGCAGTTTTTGTAATCATCTTTATAGCGGCATTAATGCTAGGAAGATATAGAATATCAATAAATGATTTCTTTAGGGCTATTTTCACAAACGATAGTTCTTTGACTACACAAAGAAGCATTATTATTAATCTAAGACTTCCAAGAACAATTATGGCGGCATTTGTTGGGGCTGGATTATCTCTGTCTGGTTTACTTTATCAAGAGACATTCAGAAACAAATTGGTATCTCCTGATTTACTTGGTGTCAGTACTGGCGCTTCTGTAGGAGCTGCTCTAGCAATTGTTCTTGGCTTATCTTCAGCCTTCATTAGCCTATTTGCATTTGGAATGGGTTTATTGACCGTTGCTACCACAGTATTCGTTGCGAAGTTATTTAGAAATGGATCATCAACGATATTACTTTTGTCAGGAATAATAGTTGGTGGATTCATGTCCGCAATATTATCAATTATTAAATATTTCTCTGGTGACATTACGACCTTAGCTAGCATCACTTATTGGCTTATGGGTTCATTTGAGAGCGCTAATATGACAAGAGACTATATTTTAATGGGAGTTGTTGGAGTGTGTATAGTAGTATTGCTTTTAATTTCTCATCCTATTAATTTAGTGAATCAAGGAAAAGCTGAAGCTCAGACTAAAGGTATTCATTACAACTTTTATCGCAATTTAATTATAGTATTGGCTACAGTTTTAACTGCCATATCTGTATGTTTCTGTGGAACAATTTCTTGGATTGGGTTAGTTATACCTCATATCGTCAGATTGATTGCAGGGAGGGATGCAAGAAGAACGATTCCTTTATGCATAACATTTGGTGCAACATTTATGATTTTAGTCGATGTATTATCTAGATCATTTACTGATTCGGAAATTCCATTAAGTGCAGTAACAGGTTTATTAGGTACTGTTATATTTGTAATTATTTTAATTATTAGAAGGAGGAAATTAAATGTACATAGAGATATCTAATTTATCCTTTAAATATGATAAAAAGTCTGCAAAAACTGTATTAAATTCTCTAAATCTCCAAATTAAACCTGGAACAGTTAATGTGTTACTTGGTTTAAACGGTTGCGGTAAAACAACCTTAATTAAACTTCTTGCAGGGTTAGAAAAACCTTTACAAGGGGTTATTAAATACGGAGATAACGATTTACAAAAAATTAAGATTAGAGATCGTGCTAAAATATTTGCTTATGTTCCTCAACAAGCTACTGTTACTAACGACATTCCTGTTAGACAGTATCTATCTTACGGGACAACTAATACTTTAGCTTTTTACGAGCATCCTGGAAAAGAAGAGATGCATCGTGTAGAAGAAATAGCAAAGCGTTTAAATATTAGTGATTGTTTAGATAAGAATCTTGGAGAGTTAAGTGGTGGGCAACTTCAAATTGTTTTGATTGCTTGTGCGCTTATACAAAATACAGAAATCTTATTGCTTGATGAACCAACTTCCGCTCTTGATATGAGCAATCAAAACTTAGTTGTGTCTATTCTTAAAGATGTTGCAAAAGAAGGTAAGACCATTATTCTTTCCTCTCATAATCCTAATCATGCTTTATATTTAGATTCAAATGTAATACTTATGAAGGATGGTAAAATCCATGATGAAGGGCTTGCAAAAGATTTAATTAAAGTTGACAAATTAAGACCAATTTATGGAAATCACATATGTTATTCTAGGGAACTAGGGTACGAAGAAATATCTTTTAAATAATCCTGTAACCATTTCTGGGACAAACTGATTTTGTTAAAAATTTTTGTTGTACATTTATGGTGTCGATAGAAAACGACAGAAAGCGAGTTACAAAAATGGAAAAGAAATTACAAAAACGAAATGCAAATAAGGTGGTCTGGGTTGAATACTGGATCGAACAAATGAATCAACAAAAAGTAAAAGAATCGATTGATGCGGAAAAAGATAATAATGGATTATATATCTGCGCAATAAATCTACCTGTTATAAATCATTCCGTAGAAGTAAGCAGCAAAGACCATGTTGACGCTGTATTAAAGGCAGCAGAAGTGGCGAGTGAAAAAATTGAAGAGTTCACTAAAGAACATCCAATAAATGCAGTGCATAATCCGTTAAAGAATTATGACTATGAGATCTACGTTGATGAAGAAGATAACCTCTTCATTGAAATGACTAGCGAATGTAGGAAAAGAATTGGTGATGAAATGCAAAAGAAGCAAATCAATGCGATTAACTCAATTAATAAAGCAATCGATGATCTTCAAAAGATATATGGTTTGACTGATCAACTATATCTTCGCATCACTCCTAAAAATATTTATAAAGAGTCTATGAGAGTTGATGATGTATGGAAGCTTCAAAAAATCGATATTGAGAAGAATACAGATAGAGTGTTCATCCCAGTTATAAGTTACGAAAAAGACGATTATGTAGTGACTCTTGCCCATTTAGGGAGGAAAGAAAAATGAAATATCTATTCTTCGATATTGAATGCTCCAATTGTTTTAATGGAGTGGGAAAAATGTGTGAATTTGGTTACGTCCTAACGGACGATAACTTTAACACACTTAAAGCTGATGATATTCCTATGTCACCTGGAAAAGGGAGAGGTAGTAAATTTAATCTTAAAGGTAGAAAATATGAAAAAGATTTAGAACTTGCATATGAATATGAATTCTATTTCGAACAACCTGAATTCAATCACTTCTATAAACAAATTAAGAGTTTAATGGAAGATCCTGACACTATATGTTTTGCTTATTCGATGAATAATGATATAGCTCATCTATACCATGCATGCAAAAGATATGGATTAGAACCAATTAAATATACTTGTTATGATGTTCAACAATTTGTAGCAGCTTATTTAGATAAGAAAGGCCAAATGTCTTTACATAATGCGTGTAAAGAAATAGTGGGACCATCCGCAATAGTTCAATTACATGAACATCTTTCGAGAGATGACGCTCAAATGGAAAAATTAATCTTTGAAACTATCTGTATGTTTAGCAAAAAGAAACCTCAAGAATTACTTGAAGAATCTAAGTTTGCAAGAGTGGATTCGATTAAACATATGTCTCAAAGGGCAGAACGACATAAAAGAAAAAAGATGAAAGAAGAAGGTCATAAATTATACCGTACCCTTCTTGCTAGTGAAGAAGAGTTAGATTTTGCTGAAAGTAAAGGAAAACGCTATAACATAAGTGGAGAACTTAAATGTCATCTTCCTGAACTAAATAACGTTGTTGAAATTATAAAAAGTCGTGGTGGTATATTCTCAAATCATCTATCAAAAACCGATTACTTCATTGTGTTTGATGAGAAAAACAAAGAAGAAATAATAAATACTCTAGAAACACCACTAGAAGGAGAGATATTAACTTATCAAGAATTCTTAGATTTAACAAAATAATATCTTATATAAGAGCCAATTAAGGATAGTTATGCAAAAAACTATTATGGCTCTTTTAATTTGTATATTTAAATGTTTGAAGCTAATTAAAAGTAGTGTACGAAAAAAAGGACATAGCATCTTGTAGACTATTGGTGAGGAAATTTATAATGAACTTGATGATTGAAAATAAAAAGGCATCGATAATCTTAATTCTCAAAGTGTTAGAAGAATATTCTGATGAAGATCACTTTCTAACGCAGCAAGATATCATTGATAAAGTATACGAACTCTATGGAATTGAATTAGAACGTAAGTCAGTTGCTTTTTCTATTTCCTTATTACAAGAACTAGACTATGACATCAATAAATCTTCTAGAGGTGGGTATGCATTATTAACTCGTGTGCTAGACAATAGTGAGATTAGGTTTATAATAGACGCTCTATTTTCTTCTAAATCACTTAGTGGCAAGCAAGCAGCAACTTTATCAAAGAAAATAAGTGCTTGTTTAAGTAAATATCAAAGGAAGGATTACAATTTTATTTATAAAAGTGGAGACATTTCTCGTACTGGTAATAAAGAACTTTTCTATACTTTGGACCTTATCGAAGAAGCAAAGAAAAGAGGAAAAAGAGTTTCTTTCCAATATCTAACTTTCGATGATAGTGGAAAGCCATATCCAAGAAAAGATGGATATCGTTATATTGTTTCTCCATATTATTCAGTTAACAATAATGGCCGTTATTTCTTGATTTGCAATTATCGGGAAAAATATAGACCAATTCAACTTTTTAGAATCGACTACATAATAAATGTTAAAATTGAAGAAGAATGGCCAATTAAACCAATTGAGTCACTAGAAGGATTCAAGAATTTTGATATTACCAAATACCTTAATGACAATATCTACCTTTTAGATGGGAATGTCATTACAGCTTCAGTAAAAATAGAAGATGATAATTCCATCCAATATGTCGTTGATTGGTTTGGTAAGAATGCATGGATTCATAAAAGAAACGGTAATCAATACGCCACCATTACCTGTAATGAAAACGCGCTGTTCTATTGGTACATGCAATATAGTGAATCGATAACAATCATTTCTCCTCAATCTTTGATTGAAAGAGTTAAAGCGGAAGCGGAAAGGATAATTAAAAAATATGAAGTGGGAAATTAGGTATTATTTATCGGAGCAGGCACATCGTAGTGGTATTGTCGCTTACAAGGAAACAATAAACGGTGATAGAAATTTTGCTGTTAATTGGGCTCAGCAACAATTAAGAAATTCAAGATTTGTTGCATATGATTTAATTCAAAAATAGTTATGGAAAATTTATTTGATTACGCAACAAAAGAATTAAGCCAGGACGCATTTATCCAATGGTTTATTAACAATTATGATGATGAAGATTATGGAATTAAAGATATATCTTCTACTTTTGTGAATTTCTTAATGAATAAAAATAACATGTCTCCAATTTCTAGAGATGTAAAAATAGTAACTAAATCACAAGTAAGTCATATGGATATCGTTATTGAAATCTATTATAACGGTGAGAAGAAGAAACATGATGTTATCGTTATTGAAGATAAGACTTTTTCTTCAGAGCATAAGCAACTTATCAAATATAACGATGTGATTTCAAAGTGGGATGACGTTGAAAATATTTATAAAGTCTTCTATAAAATTGGATCTTTAACGTATCACGATAGCCTAGGCGTTGAAGCTGCTAATAAAGAACAAAATGATAAGTGGCGAATCTACGATATAAATACTATATGGGAGTTTTTTAAGGACAAAGGAAATACTAAATCTCAATTACTTAATGATTATGTTAGATATATTGAACATATTAAAAAATCTTTAGAAGGGGAAGATATTTATAAAGATATAGCTGAATGGAAATATTATGAGTGGGAAGGTTATGTTAAAAAGTATCTATCTCATTTTGATATTCCTGAAAAAGAGGAATATTTATGGCTATCATCATATCAAGGCAAATATGTTTCAATTGGTTATCAAAGGTGTTTACCTAATAGTGATGACGCTGCAGTGCTTGAGATCAATATTAGAGGTAACTCCTTGTATACAATATTTCACCATTCTTTTTATGATGGTAAAGATGAATCGAGAAAATGGGCAGTGAAAGAGGTAAAGAACACTGATAAAGTACACTGTGAAAAATTAAGAGATAAGCTTTTGAATTATACTCTTGAGGTATCCAACTTGAATAATTCAATTGAGCTTGTTAAAAGCAAAAAAGCATTTAAATGTTTTGGTAAATTTTCTAAAATTCATGTCGCACATAATACTGATGAATTAACAAAAGTTATTACTAATTTGATAGTTTCATTTAATGATTTTATTGATAAATACAATTATTGAAGCTATTTAAATTTGAGGTTTGAATATTAACAATGAGTACAAAGTTCTTAAAGACAATTGCTTGGGATTTAGTACATTGTAAATTCACTTATTTATGCACACTTTGAATAAACTATTCTTATTATCTTTTTTATAATATAAAATAAGTTGGTAAGTAATTATGAAAGTATTAGTAACAGGTGCATTAGGATTTATAGGAAAACATATGTGTTTAGCGTTAAAAGCCGCTGATCACGAAGTTTTACCCTATGATATTTCTAATACAGATGAAGAACTTATTTCTTTTGTTAAAGAAGCAGATTATGTCATCCATCTAGCGGGTATTAATAGACCATTAACTAATGAAGAATTCTATAATGGTAACACTAACTTTACTATACGCCTTGTGGACTACATTAAGAAATACAACAAAGATATTCCTATCATTATGTCTAGCTCCACTCAAGCTAGTTTAGATAATGATTATGGTAAAAGTAAAAAACAAGCTGAAGACTATCTATTAAATAGTGGACTTAGAGTATACGTGTATCGATTACATAATGTTTTTGGTAAGTGGTGTAGACCTAACTATAACAGTGCTTCCGCTACATTCTGTTATAACATTGCTCACAACTTAGATATATCTATTAGAGATAGAAATTATGTTGTCCACTATAACTATATAGATGATATTGTTTCTACTTTCTTATCTCATATAAATAATAAAGAAGTAGAAGGTTCTAAAGATATCTTAACCGTTTACCCAATTCATGATTGTTCTTTAGGTAGACTTGCAGATCTTCTTTATTATTTTAAAGAAACAGTAGAATCAGATAAGCATTTACCTTTATTACATGACTTATTTGAATATAAGTTATTTGTTACTTTCTTGGATTATCTTAAAGATGATAGCTATAACTATAATTCCGCTAGTGATGAAAGAGGTTCGTTTACTGAGATATATAAATCTAAAGAACATGGACAAATAAGTATCAATATGGCATACCCATGTATCACAAAAGGTGGTCATTATCATAAATATAAAAAAGAAATATTCTATACCGCTATTGGAGAATGCTTAATTAGACAAAGAGATATAGTCACTAATGAAATGATAGAAGATAGAGTTAGCGGAGAAGTCCCTAACCCAATCAATATTAGAGTGGGTTATACCCATGAAATCACTAATGTTGGTAAATCTAATTCGTATACAATTATGTGGATCAGCGAAATCTATAATCCTGAAACCCACGATACATATAGAGAACCAGTAGATATCACTAAATAGATAAAAATGAATAGAAATATGTCTACTTAAAAAGGACATATTTTTATATATTTGAGTTCCCCCTTTTTGCAAAAATTTTGAGGTATAATTTGCCTCATTTTTTGTTTATTTTATAGAACGGATTTTGAAGAATATTTGTTAATCAAAATCTTTGATTTTGAATAAAGACATCTGCTTTGGTTTTGTGTCCCTGATAGGCTTATAATTTTTTACCCCCATTTTGTTCATACCTAAAATAGAGGTTACTCCAGAAAGAATTCTGTAGAATTCTATAGAGACATTTTCTTTAATAATTTTTGCGTACTTCTCTAGATTTTTATATAGATATATAGAATCTTCTTCGATGATGATTGTTAATAACGTAATAGCGATATCAAGCGCGAAAGTTAAGTTATTGATAGAATCCAATGCCTTAACTCTAAAGTTCTCGAATCCTAATTCAGTCTTCTTAAATCTAAAATATTCTTCTATTTTCCATCTACTCGAGTAGCGGTAGACCATATGAGTAATGTCATCTTTAGTTAATAACGGTTTATTTGTCATCAATATCATTGGCTCATCATTATTATCCATGAATGAGATTATTACCCATATATCACTAGAATAGTTTTGAATCTTACATTTATAGGCTGACGCTTTTATAAACCTCTCTTTAGCGTATATCGTCATTGGAACAACTACTTTACCTTTAATGGTTTTAGCCTTATCAAATGCCTTAACTCTTCCTTTATGGAAGTTTAACCACCTATTATTATGCATTCTCACTAGGAAATATTGATGAAGTTCATCCATCATCTTAAAGAATTTCACATCATCATAACCTCGATCAGCAACAAACATTGCTTCATATGGAGAAAGGTGTTCACATAATCTTCTTACACCTATATTAGTAATGTTATTAACTGATAAATAATCAAGTTCAAATGGAGAATGGACATGGTCGTAGAAAGGAATAGGTTGTTTCTTTTTTGACGACAGTCCTGTAATTGTAGTGACAATATATCCATGATCGTATTTAGTGGACTCACCAGGATAAGATGCATCCCTGACTTTTGCGATGCCTTCAAATGCTTTCCCGTATGGCTTCATGACATCTGTATCATCGATAATAAATACTTTCTCCTTTTCTCTCATATAAGATAATCCAACTTTTATGAGGCTATGTCTTTCATTAATATCTGGGATTCTCATAAGGTTTGTATAAAGACGTTTATTAGTTTTCTTTAAAGAAATGTCTTCATTTAAGGCATGAGCTATATCATTAAGAACAATACTTTTGCTTTTAAGGATTCCGTATGTCATATCTAGATAAAATTTGAACTGTCTTCCAGTAGATTTGCCAACAACTTTAGTAATGAGATTTTTTATCTTTTCTAAGAGGTTATGACATAGCAAAATTGAGTCTTTCATATTTCATACCTACGATTTTTCTTAAACGCCTTTCTTGGTATGAAAAATAACCCAAATCTCGTCATATTCCTAGGAATTACCTATATTTTTAGCAATTTTATTGCTTGTTATAACAAGAATCTTCAAAAAAGGGGGAACTCAAAT
>Ga0310695_10008368_pt1 | contig 16033 bp, 15 predicted proteins | sample RumenRJG_04DNA_FD_203882 | JGI IMG/M metagenome (GOLD analysis project Ga0310695, IMG submission 203882) | Bovine rumen microbial communities from Lethbridge, Alberta, Canada - RJG_04 (v2) (version 2) | ecosystem: Host-associated > Mammals > Digestive system > Stomach > Rumen | place: Canada...
TTTGTGGGCTGGACCTTGCACCGCTGTTCAAGGCACGTGCAATGCAGACGCTGATTTTCCACGGTGCAGATTACGACCTCAGACTTTTGTGGCAGACTTACGGCTTTTCGCCGAAGAGCATTTTCGACACGATGCTTGCCGCAAAGATTCTGGGCGAACAGCACCTCGGGCTTGCCGATTTGGTCAAGGAATATTTTGGCGACGAGCTCAAGAAAGAAAACCAGAGAGCCGACTGGACGATTCGACCACTTTCGCTGGACATGTGCGAATACGCCATCCACGATACGTTCTACCTTCACGAACTTTGTGCCATTTTAGCAGAAAAGCTGCAACAGGCCGGTCGCATGAACTGGCTCACGGAACAGTGCAACACGCTTATCGAACACGCAAGGACCCCGAACATCCCGAAAAAAGATCCGTGGCGCATTACGGGTTCCAGCATTTATAGCCCCTGCGCATTGAACATCCTCAAGCACTTGTGGGAATGGCGTGAAAAGCAGGCCGAAGAACTCGACCGTCCGCCTTATAAGGTGATGCAGTCCGAGCTGATGCTTGCGATTGTGAACGCCCAAAATTCGCATTTCCCAGATGTCGATGAAACGTATCTGCCCAAGCTCCCCCGCAATTTCAAGGGCGACCGTCTGGAATCGTTCCTGAACATGCTGCGCACAGCTGTGGCCGTCCCGGAATGCGATTGGCCGATGCGCCTCCCGAAGGCTCCACCACCGCCAGTCATCCCGCATTCGGACTTGCTCAACGCGCTCAAGACGTGGCGTGACGAAAAGGCAGAAGAGCTGAAAATCGATGCAGCGCTCCTCGCAAACAAGTCTCAGCTGATTTGGCTTGCCGCTCCGGGAAACACTCCGTGGGAAAAGCGCTACGAAGAAGCGCACTTGATGCACTGGCAGCAAGGCCTCTGGAACGAGATTTTGCGTGACAAGTTGCCAACGGCAAAGCGCATTGGCGACGAAGAATAGAGCCTCAAAATAAAGGTTTTTAAATGGCCGCGTCCATCGTTATTGTAATCTTAGTGTTGCTGATTTTCGGCAGCAGCCCCATCGTCGAGATGATATTGAAGATGCGTCGCATGAAAAAGGGCGATGACATCATCAAAGAACCGTGGCAGGAAATCCACGACATTCCGGGCTACCACGATGCAAGGAACATCGCGGCTTTTTACCCCATGAAGGGCGAGCCGAACATCATGCCGATTATCGAGGAACTCGCCACCGAAGGACGCCTTTTGCTCCCAAAGTGCGAGGGCGAAGGCATTATGCACTTCTACAAGATTTCAAACCTCAAGAAGGACTTGGTCAAGGGGCACTATGGAATCATGGAGCCCCGCGAAGGCATCGAGAAGTTTGAAGGCGACATTCCTGTGTTCCTGGTCCCAGGCGTAAAGTTCAACTGGGACGGAAGCAGACAAGGACACGGCAAGGGATACTACGACAGGTTCCTCGCCAAATACCCTAACGCATTTAAGGCAGGGATTATGACTCCGGCGCAACTTTCCAAGGAACCGCTAGAGCAGAAAGAAACCGATGTGAAGATGCACACGGTCATCGCCTGCCGAGAAAAGTATTAACCGACTCAACATTGGCGATCCCGGAATAAATCCGGGATGACAACGCAAAAGAAAAAGTCTTTAACAAATCACGGAGATTCACAAAATGAGTTTCAATAATGACGACAGCCGTCGCGGTTTTGGTAACGATCGCAAGCGTCACTTTGGACGCACAGCACGCCCCACATTCGATGAGGCGAAGTTCAACCGCGAACATCCGGACGAACCTGAACGCGCACCCGAACGTCGCGAATTTTCACAGGAACGTCGTGGAGGCATCGGTAGCCAGGCACACCTCCGTCGCGACCGCGACAACTTTGCAAACCGCCCGAGCCGCTTCGACAGCGACCATCCGAGCTTTGGCGACCGCCCGAAGCGCTTTGAAGGCGAGCGCAATTTTGGCGAACGCCGCGAATTCGACAAGAGCCGTGCAAATCAGGAAAACTTCGTGCCTGCTGTCGGTGATGCCGATGCAGCTCCGCAGGTCGCCGTCGGTGGCATCAAAGAAGTCGAAGAACTTTTGAACAAGAACCCGCTCCAGGTCCACCGCGTACTCTTCATGCACAAGTCCGGCAACCCGAAGCTCTATGAACTCCAGAAGCTCGCCAAGCGCGCCCACGTGCACGTGCAGCAGGTCGATTCCAAGATTCTCGACAGCTACGCCCGCCCGAACCACGGCGTCGTTGCACTCATGAACGAGAAGGAACTCCTGAACTGGATGGACGTCCGCGAAGAATTCTTCAAAGCCCGTGACACGGGCGAAAAGAAGCTCATCGCCGTTGCCACAAACATCGAAGACCCGCGTAACCTCGGAGCTTGCATCCGTAGCTCGCTCGCCTTGGGCGTTGACATTTTGCTCCTCCCCGCAAAGGGCATGTGCGGCATTACCCCGAGCGTCGCCCGCACTTCTGCAGGCGCACTCGAAAAACTCCGCATCTGCCGTCCGGACAACCTTGAAGGCGCTATCGGCGAACTCAAGATGGCTGGCTATCAGATTCTCGGGCTCGATGCCGATACCGAAACAAACCTCGCCGGATTCGACTTTGCAGACCACGTGGTGCTCGCCGTCGGTGGCGAAGACGTAGGCCTCCCCCCGTTCATCAAGAAGCAATGCGACGCCGTACTCCGCATCCCGATGAAGCCCGAAGCTCATTCGTACAACGCATCTGTAGCCCTTTCGCTCGGCCTTTACGAATACGCTCGCTTGCGCATCAAAGCATAATTTGCACAAAACGCGCGAAATTAGCCGTTGTAAAGTTGTAAACACAAACAACGTGTAAACAGAAATAAACGCACCCTTTCAACGAGGGTGCATTTATTTTTAGAAGAGATGGATAAGGAGTGTGGATACATTATGCTAAAAAAAGCCCTATTATCGTGTTGCTTTGCGGCAGGGATGTCCCTTGCGCAAACGTACGACTTACCGATTGTTTTCGTTGACACCAAAGGCGAATGCCTTGACAAAAATGTCACTGAAAAGATTCCTGCAACAATGCGCGTGCTCGACGGGAAAACAAATTCCGTTGCAGACAGTGCCAAAGGTACGCTTTATGACATTGGCATCAAGGTAAGAGGGCAATCATCCGCCTTGTTCCCGAAGCCAGGCTATGGCGTAGAAGTCCGTGACGAAAAAGGTGAAGGTCTTGACGTCAGCCTGTTCGGGCTCCCGCCTGCAGACGACTGGGTTTTCCATGGTCCTTATGTAGACAAGAGCATGATGCGAAACGCTCTCGCCCACTGGCTCTTTAGACAAGCAGGCCACTACAGCCCACGCACTAAGCATTTTGACTTGTACATCAACGGCGTTTACCGCGGCGTGTACGTGCTTATTGAAAAAATCAAACGCGGCAAGTATCGCGTGAACGTGAGCAAGCTTAAAGAAACCGACATCGCAGGCGATAGCCTCACCGGCGGCTACATTTGGGCTTTTGACAAAACGGGCACCAACACCGGTGGCGCAGGCAGTGGCCCCATCGAAAAGGAAGGCTTTAACACTTCTGACGGTTTAAACGTCATTTTGCACTACCCCAAAAAGGAAAACATCCAAAAGCAACAGGAAGATTACCTAAAAAAATACCTGAACGATCTTGAAGGCTTGTTCAAGAACGGCAAGAACGGTCAAGGCTATGAAAACTACGTGGATATGACATCGGCTCTGGACTATGTCTTGCACGAAGAAGTGACGAACAACGCGGACTCCTACTGGTGCAGTTTCTTCTTGCACAAGCCAAAGGACAAAACCGACAAGAACGGAGTCAAGACGGAAGGCAAGGTAACACTTGGCCCGGCTTGGGACTTTAACCTCGCCATGAGTAATGGCAGCCAGCCCGAAAATGGCGGAGGCAATAACGGCGGTGGCATGTGGGGCGGCGGCTTCGGTGGTGGTTTCGGTGGTGGCGGAAACGGCTTCGGAAGTTCCGGCACAAGCGGCTGGCAAATCGAAAACAGCCAAAAGTCAGGCAATGGCGGCATGTGGGGCATGGGTAGCTCCCTCAAGGCCCCAAACTGGCTCCTTGGCATGTGGAAGGACAGTCACTACCAAAGTGAATTGAAGAAACGCTGGGCAGAACTCCGCAGTGGCGTTTGGCACACCAAGACTTTGGATCTCTACCTCGATTCCATGAAGACTTACCTCAAGAACGCAGCTGACAGAAACTTCAAGCGCTGGCCGAACTTGGGCAAATCAAGCGGTCAGAACGATGCGGACCCGCAGCCAATGAAATACTGCAATAGCAGCAGTGGCGGTGGCTTTGGCATGCCTATGGGTGGCTACAACGCAACCACGTGGGATGGAGAATTTGAACATCTCCGCAAGAAGATGAAAGAAAGAATGCAGTGGATGGACGAACAGCTTGGTTTCAAGGAACCGACAACACCCATTGCGATGGCTCCTGTGGATCCGTCAATCCATGAACCCGATTGGCAAAATGACGACAAGAAGAAAGACTCGATTCCGCTGAACATCAACTACGACGATCTCAGCAGGCTCTCGCCAACAAACTTCTTCGTGGTCATCGGTAACTACCTCGAAATCCACACGGATATGGGAGGCAAGTTTGCTCTAGTCGATTTGAACGGTGCTGTTTTGTACAAGACCCAGATCAAGGCGGGAACGACCAATATCGAAATCCCAGCCAGGGCAAGAGACAGGCACTGGATAGCAACGCTTAACGGCAAAATGCTTTCTAAATAAACTTCTTAATGAATTCCTCACTTAATAGAAATGCCGGCTCACGGGAGTCGGCATTTTCCTTTCTAATGTCTCGCGCAGTGGCGATTACGTGTTCCAGAGCCAGGTGCTGAGGTAACGTTCGCCGGTGTCCGGCAGAACCGCGACAATGCGCTTGCCCTTGAATTCCGGGCGCTTCGCGACCGTAAGCGCACATTCGAGAGCTGCACCCGACGAAATCCCAACGAAGATTCCTTCTTCGGCAGCAGCAGCGCGAGCGGCGTTCCCCGCCTTTTCGGTACTCGTGAGGTACACTTCGTCAATCACCTTCGGGTCGTAATTCTTGGGGACAAAGTTTGCGCCAATGCCCTGAATCTTGTGCGGCCCTGCATAACCCTTAGAAATCATTGGAGAATCGTCCGGTTCAATTGCGATTACGTAGATGCTCGGATTCTTTTCCTTGAGGAACTTTGCCGTGCCAGAAACTGTTCCGCCCGTGCCTGCAGTTGCGATGAACACATCGACCTTGCCGTCCGTATCGCGCCAGATTTCAGGACCTGTCGTGCGGTAATGCGCTTCGGGATTTGCAGGATTGTCGAACTGCTGCGGAATGAAGCTACCCGGATTGGCAGCAGCTATTTCATTTGCCTTCGCGATGCAGCCAGCCATGCCCTTAGCGCCCTCGGTCAACACCACTTCGGCGCCAAGCGATTTCAAAAGCATACGGCGTTCCATACTCATAGAATCCGGCATCGTGAGCACCACCTTGTAGCCCTTGACTGCACCGACATAAGCAAGACCAACGCCTGTGTTACCGCTCGTCGGTTCGATGATAAGCGCACCCGGTTTGAGTTTGCCTTCTTGTTCGGCACGATTAATCATGTTCAGCGCCACGCGGTCTTTTGCGCTACCGAGCGGGTTGAACATTTCGAGCTTCACATAGACTTCGGCATCACCCTTGTTGAGCTTATTGATGCGGACGAGCGGCGTATTGCCTATCGTTTCGAGAATGTTGTTATAAATAGCCATAAAAAAAGTTCTCCGTACTGTACGGAGAACAATCTAGAATTATTTGCGAAAGCGCAACTTGACCACAGAATTATTTTATCAAGTCTGCGCGGTACCATTCGCCGTAGGTAACTGCTTTCTTGGTTGGGCTACCCAATGTTTCGCAGGCCCAAGTTTTACTTGTAAATCGATTGTACGAAAGTTCTGTGTTTTCGTCAAGGAGGCCGTCGCAATCTTCGACAAGGAATGCAATCGGGAAGTACATTGCCGTCTGCATGCATGGTCCTCCCGGATTAACAGATGATATTTCGATGCTCCCTTTGGAAATTTTGCTCAACACGTGTCCTGTGGGTTGCGCTCCATCGTGACTCAAAACAAGGAATGTTTTGCAGTTTTCCTTTGGAGTTCTGTTTCCGACAATGGCTGCCGTCATTGGGAAATAGTTGCCGATATCAGAAACGTTGATTTCTTTCAAAAATGGATTGATGCTGGAATGATTCTGTTCAATGTCTTCGTCTAAATATGCCGTTGAGGGGAGACCTCCGTTGTAAGCTAGTACATGTTCATCGAACGAAAGCTCGCTCGGATCATCTGTAAATTGCGCCGTATATTTGTCTAGCGTGAATGCAGCTGTGTCGATGGGGGTAGTGTCCCTTGGTATGGCAATTACGTTCAATGTATCCGGATCCGGCGGTTCAGTGCTCGAACTAGACATATCGCGAGATGTCGAAGATGGAGTTGTAAAACGCCCCGTCGTTGAGCTTGCACCTTTGGAAATAGCGTTGCACACATTCCCCGAGAATTTCGAGAAATCCTTAAATAATTCGTTGAAATCAATGGTGGTTTTCGCAGGCTTTGTTGTGCAAGTACCAGGAACAGTCTCTGTACACACAGTCATAGCAACAGCTCTATCATCAACGCAATAGGCAATCACATTACCATGTTCATCACAGGATTCTTTGTTATTACTACCATTGAAAACAAGCGCCCTGGATTGGCACGATGCGACAAATTCCGCAAGCACGCTATCACAAGAACTTCCAAAGTTTTTCATTTCTATGGAGTTTTCAACAAGGCCATCATTCACCTTGAGTTTAGCCTCAAAAGATTTTCCATCAGCCGTGCAACCCGCTTCAGCGCCGTTTTCTTCGCCATAGACAGAAATATCGGCATTGTCGACATTCAGCACCTCTGTTGCCTTGGTTGAGAAAGCAATCCGAACAGGCACATTCATCGAAGCGCTACTGTTATTCGCAACTGACGAACTACTATTTTCTGCAACGGCATTATCCTCAATCGCAGCACCGCTGACATTGCTATCGGTACAGCCCATTAAAGCGAGAACACTCGCCACCATGGTGAATTTAATTACGTTATTCATGAGACTCCTCCTCGACCTTTTTTGTTAAAGGAAACAACTGAAGATTCAGTCGATAAACTTGGTTGATGTTTTCATATTCGGCAGCGATGTTTGCCACCTTGCGTACAAACGCGTCCAGCTCCTGCGAAATGCGGGCGTAGGCTTCTTCGCAAAGCCCAAGCGTTGCACCCGTGAAATGACGTTCTTCAATCGGGAACTTGTCGATAGCCGTTCTCGCAAGCGAAGCCATTTCTTTGTGCATGCCGCGAACCGCAATGGGAAGCGATTCTTTTGTGCCGATGACAGTCTTTTCCGTCTGCACATAAGTGTGCTCAGCTTCGCGCTTGAGAAACCCCGTCTGCACCAGGAACGCAAGCGAGTCGCGCACCTGTTCTGCAGAAATCACTTGATGGCAAGTTTTCGCCACTTCGAGCGGGCGCTTTCCAGGCATCATCGGAGCGAGTTCGCGAATCGTCGGATTTTTCCACGATTCATAAAATTCAAATGATTCCGCATCGACAACGCGCACTTGATGCTCGCGAGCAATCTTCTGCATTTCAAGAAGCGCCTCTTTTTTCACGGAGTCCTTCGTTGCATTGCCGAACTTGACCATTTGCGTGAAGTAAGCAAACTCGTGCCCCGCAAGCCCCATCGCATGTGCGACCTGTTCCATCTTGACGAAACTCAAGCTGCTCTTGCCTTCGCAAACAAGCTTTAGGTAAACCGGCGACTTGAACCCCGCCAGCTTGGAAAACTCACGCCACGAAAATGCGCTCGTCCTTTTACGCTCTTCGTAAAAGTCCTGCATGTACAGGCGGTAATCCTTATATTCTGTTATCGGTTTCATAAGCAGTCTTTAGTTATTAGTCAATAGTCATTGGTTATTAGCCATTGGTTAAACATTCGTTCTTACATGTATAAATTTAAGTTTTTAGCGAACTGCACGCAATATTCAAAATGATACAAAATCAAAGAAAATTGCAAATTTTTTAAGTATTTTAACAAATATTTTTCATTTTTAAATTCTAAAAGATACACCCCGTATCATTTAACAAAATCGGTTTACTCCAACTTATTACAAAAATGCGTCATAAAAATTTCCACACAGCAACAAAATGAGGTATATTAGAAACAAAACCTATCAAATAAGGGAGTTTATTATGGCAAATAAATACGCTGGTACCCAGACCGAAAAGAATTTGGAAGCCGCATTCGCAGGCGAATCCCAGGCTCGCAACAAGTACACTTACTTTGCAAGCCGCGCCAAAAAGGACGGTTTTGAACAGATCGCTGCATTGTTCCAGAAAACCGCTGACAACGAAAAGGAACACGCCAAGCTTTGGTTCAAGGAACTCGAAGGCATCGGCGACACCGCCCAGAACCTGAAGGCAGCCGCCGAAGGCGAAAACTACGAATGGACCGACATGTACGAAGGTTTCGCGAAGACCGCTGAAGAAGAAGGCTTCACCGCGCTCGCCAAGAAGTTCCGCATGGTCGCCGCCATCGAAAAGATGCACGAAGAACGCTACCGCGCCCTCCTCAAGAACGTGGAAACCGCCAAGGTCTTCGAAAAGAGCGAAGTCAAGGTTTGGGAATGCCGCAACTGCGGACATATCGTGGTCGGTACAAAGGCCCCGGAAGTCTGCCCCGTCTGCGCTCACCCGCAAGCCTACTTCGAAGTCCACGAAGAGAACTACTAAGAGCCGAATGCATCAACAAGATGCGCGAACTCAAAAAAGCAAAATTGGCACCGGAGAAATCCGGTGCTTTTTTAGTATCGCCCCAAACAAGTCAAGGCGGCTAAAACCAGAATCCCCCACTTTCAGAGTATTCCTTAATCTTATCCGCGTTATCAATGACCTTCTGTTCCACAACCATCCCCGCCTCAATCTTGATATGAAGCTCCTTTTCATAGATGGATGAGAAACCCATGTGAATATAGTGAACCATTTCCCCTTGCGGAACAACGATGGTCCCAGTAACCCATGTAGCATGAACAGGCTCATCTTTTAGCAGCTTGTATTTTCCTTCAAGCTTAATCAAGTAGAACTTACCATCCTTGATTTCCCATGTACCAACATACTTTCGCCAGCAAGCGGAAGTGAAGAGATACATTCCAAATTCTTGCCCCTTCGCGGCCTCGTAAGCCTCTTCCTCAGACAATTCAGCGACAAGAGCTGGATCATTTGGAATCGGCGGGCAAGCATGCATGCATTCCCTTTTGGCATTGAGAATGAGCTGTTCTGGAATTTGCGCTGTCATATTTATACCTCGGACTTAGTTTTTTCATCCATATTGCAAATATACAATCACAGAACGTCAAATTATGACAGTTCGAAAATTTTAATTTTTTTTGTCTATTTTTTACCGTTCTATTTGCAACTGGATAATTTTACCGTTCCGGAGTCTTTGCATATTTACATCGGAGCTTGTGTTTTGGCGACCTACTAGCGAGCCGTTAACGCGATAAATTTCAATAGGCTTTGAGACTGAACGGCGATTTTCTCTCCTCAAATTTTTACCCAAGCCAACTTCGCCCCCGTTATCGAGAGTCACCGCTATAGAATCGGTCGAAACCGTAAAGTTGTCAAATCGGATAAAATTGTCGTGTGTCGGAGCCCATTCAGCACTACTCCCGCCATGGAACGTGGAAAGATAGAACTTGTCCACATGCAAAGTATCGTAATCGCGGAGCCTGAGCGTATCGACATCAAGCACGAGCTCGCCATCAAGCCACGCCTGCACACGACCGTTCTTGTCGCCCGCGCCAGGAGTCTTGACCGTATTCATCGAGACTTTATTGACTATGCGATGCCATTTGCCAATCGTGAATTGCGCTTGCGGATTTTTACCGCCGAGATCCCACTTGAAATCATCGCCGTATTCAGAATGTTGCCCCATGAAGTAAATCAGCTGAACAGCGTTCCCGCCCTTGCGCCACATAATTCGCGCACTCCAGCCATCCCCCGTTTCGGGCATCGCGTTCCCCGTGTAGCACTTACCGCCACATAGCCCCGGAAGCTTGCCTCCCAACTGGAATTCAAAACCTTCCTCGAAGAAAATATCGTACGCACTCCACATCGTATCGGCAGTTTTTACAAGCGGCTGTATGATTTGCGCCGCACATGCGGGAGTATCATTGTCATTCGGACCAACGCAACCCTTGGGATACTTAAGCTGCAGCACATTGCCGTGTTCTTCGCCATCATAGACGATTTTAGAATTTTGGCCACCATTCTTGTCCATCGCATACCACCAGCTTTTATCCGTGGTGTTGCGCTTGAAATCTTCCTTAGCCTCTGCATTGCCGTAAACGCCAACTTCGCGATTTTCGAAGTTGACAAATGAGACCGTGTCGGAAACGGTTTCAGCAAAAGCGGCAGAAGCGCAAAGCAAGAAGAACGCGTACTTATTCATATTCCTAAGAATGAATTTAGGATTTTTTCGTCATTTTGCCACCGGCGATAAGCACTAAAAAGGCGGCACCGCCTACACCCACAATTTTCTTGATATCGCTCCAAAATTCGCGACGTTTTTCGCTACAAGATTCGCAAAATTTTTCAGAATCCGCGGCTTTATCGCAGCCGCATTTTTTGCATTTGTTCCACAATTTCTGAAGCATAGCCAAATTCCTTAATCGTTGAAGGTGAACGAGAAGTCTTTTTAAAATACCATTTTTTGTTAGGAATGGGAGTAACGGGAATCACAATTTTTGGGAAAGGGCGCACCACCTATAGTTGACAAAATGAACGTTTTTGCAAACGGTTGATTGCAAAATTTGCAAAGTTTCACTTTTTTGAAATTCGCCGTTGTAGATTAGAGCCTCTAAACTTATCAGGAGGCTATTCTATGACTCAAAAATTCTCTCATGACTCTTATGTTCGCTCGGTGCTGAAGGACCCCGCTCGAACAGCAGAACTTCTTCGCCTTGCGTCTCGAAAAAACAGTAATCTCGCCCAATTCCTTGCGACGGTAAATTTAGATACACTACAAGAGATTTCTGAAGCGTTCAGCGATACCGCAACTCATGGCGATGGCGACCTGGCATTTACCGTGAAACTAGAAAGCGACGAACCCAAGCAAGCCGAACTCCTCGTCGGGATTATTGAAGAACACAAGAGTTATCCAGAAACAGGAATTATCCCGCAGTTGGTCAAATACTGGTTCCAGATTATGTTTCGCAATCAGAAAAATATTCCGACTGTTGCCATCGTATTGTATAATGGAAAAGATCCATTTCGCATAGAAAAAGAGGTGATGTACCCCAATTATCCTGAATACTATCACAAGATTGGATTGCCGTTCTTGTTGGAAATCGTTGACGTAAGTGAGATCTTTGAAGACTTTGAAATTCCGCTGATTTCGCCTAAGATTGCGCTTGCGTTAGTTGCGTTGAAGTACGTTTTTAACGGAGAAAAACTAAAAAAATATCTGAAGCCAGCCATGGCGGGTCTCAAGTCACTTCCCCGAGAAGAAGCGGAAGACTTTCTCACTCAAACTTTTATATATTTAAGGCACTGGTTTAAAGGCGAAGCCAAGGAGCAGTTCAAAATGGATTTCAAGAAATGCAGCGAAGTTTATGGATACAAATCCATTGCCGAAGTCGAGGAGGAAGAACTTGAAGCCAAAATAAAAGATACCAAGCTCGAAATGGTCGACGCCATGCTGGCAAATGACATTCCCATAGAAAAAATTTCCGTTATTTCAGGTTTTCCGGTAGACGAAATCCAAAAGCGTAGAGCACAACACTAAACAATTCATTTGAAAAGTCCACGGTGATAAAGCCGTGGATTTTTATTTAGTTCATCTATGGTAAAATTTCAACGAAATGCGGAAAATGTTTAGATATTCCGAATTTGGTTGAAAAGTTTTTAGAGAACAACTACAAATTTGAATATTTGTAGTCGTTTTGTATAGAAACTTTGCGACATAGCAAAATTATTTGATTCGCTATTTTTTTACCAGCATCGTAAATGGCTTACTTGTCAGCAACAAAACGACTGAATTCAGACATAAAGGATTCTGCGCCCTGTCGAATGTCATCTAAAATCTCCTTGTGGGACATCTTAGAATGCTTCAGGGAATTGTACTCGCGCAGTTTGCGGATGTCTTCTGCATCAAAGCGGTTACTAATTTTGGGAACATCCATGCTTCACTCCACCTCCACTACAAAATCTTCCCGTTTTAGCCCGTATTCCGCATAGGGGTTTTCGTCAGGGTAGCCGACTGGATTGCAGAGCAGTAGGTGCTTTTTGCCGAACCTGTCGGTGTACTCGCGCTTGATGGCGGTGTGGGTGTGGCCCGCTTGCCAAATGCTCCCATCATCTAAGTTTTCGAGGTATTTGGCTCCGTGGAAGTAGAAAAAATTTGAGTAAGGATCGTGCTTGTAACGCTCCACCATTTCGAATTCCAGTGGCAGAAAATGTGACATCATGATTTTCGGGCGTTGTGCAGTAAGTTCGCGGAACGCACGGTCGTAATGTTGCCAGAGTTTGTCCGTGTTGTTCCGCATGTAATTCCAATGGCGACCATCGAACCAGCGTGTAGCCCATAGAATTTTATTCTCTATTTCGGAGGCGGCGGGAGTGTGCTTGTACTTGAAATCGCACATGCCCATACAACCGGCAACATCGCCTACGATGCAATTTTCGAGCAGCTGGATGTGCAGGATTTTGTCGGCTTCTTTGATGAAATAGGCAATTTTGCTTTCGGATGTGGTGAAATCGCGGTCAGAGCCGAAACGCCCCATGTATTCGGTAATGATGTCGTGGTTTCCAAGGCACACATAGACTGTGCGATATTTTTCGGCAATGAATTTCAAGAATTCCACGTAGGTGAAGTAGTCGTTCGCGATATCGCCTGCAATGCAGCAAGCGTCAGCCGGCAGAAAGTTTCGCTCGAAGAATGGTTCAAAATGTTTGTGCAACACGGCTACAGTGCGTGTCATCGGTGCATAGAAATCGACGTGCAAGTCGCTGATAAAATAGTAGGTCATGCCCTATAATCTACACACGCCAATTTTGGCGGTCAAGGGGGCGGACTTCGGGCGGCCTTGCGATATAGCCCGACCTTGCCCAAGGCAAGGGAACGCCCAACACAAGTCTTGCGCAAGGAGATTCCCCATCAAGTGAGGAATGACATGAAAGAACAGGCGCGTTATGCGCTCCGCATGCCCCTCGACGAAAAAAATTTAGGATTAACCTACTTTTTCGGTTTTCCCATAGGCAACTTACCATCAAAACCGACACCAATATAAAAGCGATTCATCACCCCAACTCCATCCCGGTTTTTCATATGATCGGTATAGGAGGGGACCACTTCGATTTGCCACTGAACTTTTGGTATAATGTCAAACATGTCCCCAATCGGGAACCTCTTAAAAAATTGGACTCCGGCAGAAAAATACACAAAGGTATTTTTCATTTCCTCTTCTTTATCAAGGTTGTCGTTCTTATACTTTATTGTCTCTTCGGCTAAGGATAAACCACCAAAAACATCGAGACCGTACGATTCCAAGTCCATCAAGGCGTAGCCTCCCATAAGGCCAAATCCACCCCACACCCAATTATCTCCAAAGAGAGCGTTTATATGTATCATAATCAGCGCTGAATAGATTTGGAGCCTCGCCTGAGCCATGCACGAGAAGCTTTCATCGACAGAACTCATTGTCGAATTGAAAAGGCTTCGACCAATCATGTATGTCATGCCAAAATGAAAATTCAAACGTTTGCGGTCGCTTTGTAGCATTTTGTCAACAGATGATTCATTAATCAAAGTATTCACAAGTGTATTATACTTGCCTTCGGGAAATGACTTTAAAAACACATCGCGCATCACAATCAGCCATGAGTATCCAAAATCGTAGTCGCTATCGTGTTCAAACGGATTATCTTGACGAATCCACAGATATAGCCATGAAGGAAGTGCGTCTGCAGCTAAATTAGAGACTACCCCAATAGGTGTTGGATTTTTGAATGCCGCGGAAACAACAGAAGAGCTTATATCAGCGAGTTCTGAAAGCAATTGAATTAATTTTTCATCATTTTTCTTGGGTCTCGTCTCTTTATTTTTTTCAAAGGCATATCCCGAATTGTATTTGGCTAGGGCATATTCAAAGAGCAAGTTCAAGACAGCGACATCTTCATCTTCTAAGTTCATTGAATTGAAATCAATATTCTTTACAAGACGTCCGTTGTAAGTAAGAAATGATGATGCTTCAACTTGACGTTTTTTAAGGCGGTCTCCCAAGCAATCACCAGAATCGACTTGCAATTCTTCGTTTTGAATAACTTCAAGGAGCGAATGCACGGCGCTATCGTTTTGCGGATAAATTTTGACAAAGCCATCTAGCAGTCGTTCGTCCATATCGCAAACGTTCATCGCTTGCGAAGAACGGATTCCAAAGAGGACAAAAAGCAGTGCAAAACAAACGCAATTCAATTTCATTTTGATACAAACTTCTCTACAGCGATAATATACAAATTTGTTTTGCAGCGTTTTTTTGAGTTGCGTTAGGGATAGTGACCACGGTGTGGCGGAGACTTGCGCAAGCAAGGCTCCGTTCTAGGAGGTGAGCGGCGAGCGTAGCGAAGGCGGTTGCCCCTAGAATATAGCCCGACCTTGCCCAAGGCAAGGGAACGCCCAAAAACAAGCATTCGCTCGCAACGCATTTTTACAGAATCACTAGATCCTTCGACTTCACTTCGTTTCGCTCAGGATGACACGTCGCTTTTCACCCATATTTTTCGCACCCGTCCGAACATTTTACACCCCATTTTCTACATTATACTCAGTAACATTCTCTACCGGGATCGCCATCCCGATGGATTAACTCTCAACAAATGAGGAACAAACAAAAAATGGCAAGAGCATTGATTATCGGTTGTGGCGCCGTTGCCACAGTTGCTATCAAGAAGTGCTGCACCTGCAGCGAAGTTTTTAGCGAAATCTGCATCGCCAGCCGTCATCGCGAAAATTGCGAGAAGTTGGCTCAGGAACTCCGCCCGAATACGAAGACGGTCATCACGACTGCCGCTGTGGACGCTGACAAGGCCGAGAACGTCTCTGCTCTCATTAAGCAATACAAGCCGGACCTGGTGATGAATATCGCTCTCCCCTACCAGGACCTCGCCATCATGGATGCATGCCTTGAATGTGGCGTGAACTACATGGACACGGCTAACTACGAGCCGGAAAATATCGACGATCCGGAATGGCGCAAGGTTTACGACAAGCGCTGCAAGGAAAAGGGCTTTAGCGCCTACTTCGATTACAGCTGGCAGTGGGCTTACAAGGAAAAGTTTGAAAAGGCTGGTCTCACGGCTTTGCTCGGTTCCGGCTTTGATCCGGGTGTTTCTCAGGCATACTGCGCCTACGCCCTGAAGCACCAGTTCGACACGATCGAAGAAATCGATATTCTCGACTGCAATGGCGGTGATCACGGCTACAAGTTCGCAACGAACTTCAACCCGGAAATCAACCTCCGCGAAGTTTCTGCTCCGGGCAGCTACTGGGACACGGACGAGAACGGCAAGGGCCACTGGGTTGAAATCCCGGCCATGAGCATCAAGCGTGAATACAACTTCGCACAGGTCGGCAAGAAGGACATGTACCTCCTCCACCACGAAGAAATTGAATCCTTGGCCCAGAATATTCCGGGCATCAAGCGCATCCGCTTCTTCATGACGTTTGGCCAGAGCTATCTCGACCACATGCGTTGCCTCGAAGATGTGGGCATGCTCAGCACGCAGCCGATCAAGTTCCAGGGTCAGGACATTGTTCCGATCCAGTTCCTCAAGGCTCTCCTCCCGGACCCGGCAAGTCTCGGTCCTCGCACGGTGGGCAAGACGAACATCGGTTGCATTTTCAAGGGTACTAAGGATGGCAAGCCGAAGACTTACTATCTGTACAACGTTTGCGACCACCAGGAATG